>ERZ1032651.8-NODE-8-length-57008-cov-24.298615_pt1 | contig 57008 bp, 46 predicted proteins | sample MGYA00518732_ERZ1032651 | MGnify/ENA primary metagenome ERZ1032651 (study PRJEB33719, sample SAMN04261399) | wastewater metagenome | biome: periurban shantytown; feature: human; material: feces | host: Homo sapiens | place: Peru: Lima | collected 2013-01-03 ...
GGAACTTCTATGCAACAGGTCTTCACCATCGCCGGTTCCGAGCTCTCCAACTGGAAGGATGACGTCTACTACCGCGGCGTCGACTTTAAGTTCGTCGATGTCCCCGAAGGCGCATCCGTTGTCGTGAACGTAACGGGAGATGATCCTATCGAGTTCCACAACGGCTGGCGCTTTTGGTGGGGCGATATAGAAATATCTCGCGGTTACGAGAAACAGTACGCCAATCAACCCCTTGACGCGAAATACTCGCTGGCCTCCCAGTCCATCATGTGGAACTTCGTCGAAACCAAGAGCCTCACCATCCGTGGTGGCATTGCGGGCGAGGGCAGAAGCGACTGGGGCTATGGCGGCGATGCAACCAATGCCAAGTGGACCGACGATGACCCTGCCGCTGCTATGCTTGGATCGATTCTCGTTCCCAATGGAAGCTTCGATGACCATGTGACCACCAGCGGTCGTGTGTACGTGGGCGTCGATTTCTCAATGAACAGCCCGAAGGTTGCCGCAAAATTTGGTGAGGGAAATTCAGCTTCCGTCATCGATATGGATCAGGAGCGTCACAACTTCCCGTGGTCCGGTACCTACACGCCCGATGGCTCCGCCGTTGCGTGGAGCAAGGTTGATGCAGCGGACGGCACCAAGCGGCTCGCGGGTTCCGAGTGGGCCATCTACGCGACCGAGAACGATGCGCGGAACAATGAGAACCGTATCGTCTCCATTGTGGATAACGGCACGAATGACTCCGATCCTACCGTTGGTACCATTCAGTTCAACTATTTGAATCAGAAGGCCAACATTGGCGATTCCAACGATAAAGACTACTTCAAGTACTACATTCGCGAGGTCAAGGCGCCGGCTGGTTACCAGAAGTCCGAGACCATCTACTACGCAACCATGAACGACACCGGCGAGACGGTCAACTATATCCAGGGCTATGTGGATACGGACGGAACGGAGCATCCGTTCGACTCTTCCAACCCCACGGGTGCCATCACCAACGCCAAGGTCACCGGTACGGTGTCTTGGACCAAGGTTGAGGACGGAGATGAGAAGCACGATCCGTTGCCTGGTTCCGAGTGGAAGCTTGCGAAACTGGGTGCCGATGGCTCGACCGAGGTGAAGTCCTGGACCGTGAGCGACCAGTCGAAGTCGAGCGACACCACGTGGGCCAATGCCGACGCCACGGGTACGGGCGGTAAGTTCAAGCTCGAGGGCCTGCTGCCTGGTACGTACAAGCTTGTTGAGACCCAGGCTCCGTTTGGCTACGAACTGAACAAGAACACCTCCTACGAGTTCACGGTGAACAGCACGAACGGTTCGATTAAGTGGACCGAGGGAAAGAGCCTGAAGATTGACGGGAGCAACGTCTACATCTCCGACACTCTCACCACCACGTCCGTGGAGATCCCAGTGACCAAATCTGTTCGCAATACGGACTGGCCGAAAGATGCCAAGGGTTATATCCCGTTCAACTTCGAGATCACGGCGGCGGCGTCCAACCCTGCGGCTCCGATGCCTGACGAAACGACCATTCACGTTGCGCCTACGGACGAGTCTAAGGTCAACGACATCGTGGCATCCTTTGGCGATATCACGTTCTCCAAAGAGCACCTCGCCACCATCGACACTTCGAACCCGACGGGGGAGAAGACCTATACCTACACGGTGAAGGAGGTCGAGCCTACCACCGATGCCATCGATAAGCTCCGCTACTCCAAGGCCGAGTACCAGGTGGCCGTCACGGTGAGGGCCGTCATGGGTAAGACCACTGGCAAGTACTCCGGCCTCACCACCTCCACCACGGTCACGCAGGTGAAGGACGACATGGGCAATACCGTGAGTAACACCATCGGCGAGGACGTCGCGCCCGACGCCATTCCCGCCTCCACCTTCACCAACGTGAAAGTCCTCACGGACCTCCCGCTCACCGGCGCGGGATGGACCGAGAACTCCATGCTCCTCGTGGGCGCCGGTCTCATGCTTCTGAGCGGCATCGCTGCGGGAGCGTATTGGTTCGCTACAAAGCGCCGCCAGGACGACCCGTCCGATGGCGCTGGTAGATAGATGTTTATGAATGTCGGGCTCATTTCTGAAAGGGGAATCATGAACCGATTCGTACAAAAGCTGATCGCCGGCGCCGCCGCCGTGGCGATCGCCGTAACCGGCCTGTTGGGTGGCGCGCCCACGGCCAAGGCTGCGGATCCTGCACAGGGAACCATCAAGATTACGAACGCTGAGAACGATAACGTTGAGCACACGCTCTCCGGCTGGAAGCTCGCTTCGCTGAAGAACGTTGACAAGGATGCCAACAATAACCTCACGTTCCTCATCGATACCAACAATGATCTAGTGACCGTTATCGAGAATTCGATGACGCCTGCGCAGAAGACTGCCTACATGGCTGATGCAAACTACTACACCAAGGGCAGTACCGAGAACAACCCTATCGGCTACTTGGTTGCCAACGACTTTAAGGGGCTGAAAGAGGGGGACTATCCGTGGGGTGGCGATTCGAAGGGCAGCGATTCGTCTGATCTGCGCATCTTTGCGACCAACCTTTCGAAGGAGCTTGCTAAGAAAGGTGCCCCCACGGCTTCCCCGACTCAGTTTAAGAGTGCAAAGAATGGCCATGATAACACCTGCGAACAGGGCCTTTGGTTCCTGAAGGACACCTCTACTGGTCCGACGACGCAGTCCATCCCCATAATCGTAGCCACCAAGCTCGATGGCTACGACCAGACTTCGACCTGGGGCCAGGTTGTCCTGAAGATGAACATGCCGACCGTTGACAAGAAGATTATCGAGTCTGTCAGTGGTACTGCTACTGGCAGCACCAAGGCTGACGCCCGTATCGGTGGTGTTGTGAAGTACGAGCTCAAATCCGTTATCCCGAGCTACACCGGCTACGAGACGACCACCCCACCCCGTGTGTTCAAACTTATCGATACCGCTTCGAAGGGTCTGACGGTTGACACGAGCTCTGTGAAGTCCGTTAAACTCACCAAGGGCGCTACTACTGTTACCTTGACCGATAAAGACTATACCGTTTCTTCTGACTCCTACTCCCTTGCCGAGAGTCAGGAAGGCTACAACGCCGAGTATGCTGGCGGTAAGGTGACCACCATCGACCTGGCTAAATACGTTAACAAGGCAGCTGGCTCTACCTCCTTTAGCAACGGCATTCTTGAGGGCGCAACTGTGACCGTCGAGTTTGAGGCTACTGTCAACAGCAGCGCCGTCAAGGCTGGCGTTGGCAACCCCAACTCTGTAGAGCTCGAGTACTCCCGTACGCCCGAAAACGTGTCCACCAAGATTCCTGGTCCCGAGGTTCGCGTGTATACCTACGAGTTCGGTATCCTGAAGACCGACATGGCCGGCAACGCCATCCAGTCTAGCAAAGATCTCAAGGGCGCCCAGTTTGTCATCGCCCGTGTGAACGGCGGGTCTGCCGAGACCTTCATGGCCAAGGATGCCACTTCCGGCGCTTGGTCTGACCTGGCTGCAAAGCCGGCTGTTGACGCTACCACCGGCGTGTTCACCACCGATGCTAACGGCAAGATCGCCATGTCTGGTCTCCCTGCTGGTGAGTACCACGTCTACGAGATCAAAGCCCCGACCGGGTACACCAACATCGGCCTCCCCGACTTCAAGTTCACTATCAGCGCTACCTTCTCTGGGACGCCTGAGTCGGCAACCGTGTCTTACACCAAGGATACCGGCGATGAGCGTATCTCCGTTGGGGCCAATGATGGCAAGGCTACGGTCAAGAACGCCAAGAACCTCACCGAGCTGCCTATGACCGGTGACTTGGGCATCAAGGTTTTCATCACCGTGGGCGTGCTGCTCATGGCTGCTGGCGCCGCTTTCGCCCTGAGTGCACGTATGCGCGCTTAATTCCCTAGCTTGATGACGCGGCGAGCGCGCGATCGTCGTCTCCTATCAGCGCCTGCGCGCCGCGTTCTCACATTCCCTTTCGCCGCACCCCGTCGCGCTTGGACCCGCGGCGGGGTCGGTGCTTTAACCGTGCCCTCGCACCCATACCCCCGGAGGTGAACCACATGGAGGCAATCAAGCCCGTATCGACGATGCGCACGCCGAGCGGCGGTTCGAACCCGGCTTTCCCCAGCCGGCGTAAACCGCCCCTCGTCCTGCGCCTGCTTTCCCTTCTGTGCTTTGCTGCCGGCTTTGTTATCGTGGCCACGCCCCTCGTCCTGCGCGCCATGTCCCAGGCCGAGCAGACTGCCGCAGTTACCGCGGCCCAAAACACCGTGGATGGCTGGCCCTATCCGCAGGCGGAGGAGGCCCTCGCGGCCGCACGCGCCTACAACGAGCAGTTGGCCGCCGGCGGTCAGGACGTCATCGGCGAGGTCGTGGACCCGTTTGGTAGCACCTCCGGCGCCTCCACCGCAACAGGTGCCAAGGACTCCATCGCCTCGCAAGACACCACGTACCAGGGCCTGCTCGACGCGGGTTCGGGCCTTATGTGCTCGGTGCGTATTCCCAAGATCGACGTGAACCTGCCCGTGTACCATGGCACCTCCAACGAGGTGCTCGCCGCGGGCGCCGGCCACCTGTACGGAACGTCGCTGCCCGTGGGCGGCGAGAGTACGCATGCCGTGCTCACCGGTCACCGTGGCGTGCCGGGCTCGCTCCTGTTCACGCGCTTGGATGAGCTGCGGGTGGGCGACTCGTTCTACATCGAGGTGATGGGCGAAGAACTGGGCTACAAGATCGACCGCATAGACGTGATCGAGCCCGACGACGACTCCAAGTTGCGCGTGACCGCCGGCGAGGACCGCGTGACGCTCATGACCTGCACGCCCTACGGCGTGAACTCGCACCGCCTGCTCGTCTCAGGCGTGCGCGCGGATATTCCCGACGAGGTGCCCGTGCCCGAGGACGCGCAGGGCATCAACACCACCGCGGTGGCCCTGGGCGTTCTGGGCGCGCTGCTGGCGATCGTTGTGGGTCTCGTTGTGGCCGGGCACGTGCGCAAGAAGCGGCGCGCTGCGCAGCGTGCGGCCGTTGCCGCCGCGGTGACGTTGGACGCCGACGCAGCTTGTGGCGATGGCGGAAACGGGTGGACCGTGGGAGCCTCCAGGCCTGCGGCCCCCTCCGCCTCATCTGCTTCAGCCTCCTCGGCTTTCCCCAATTCCGATGCCAATTCTCCTAAGTATCGCGGGCGACACCTGCGCTAGCGCCCGCGTTGGTGCTCAATATCGCTCGAAGTGTAACGCCTTCGCACGCTTCCTGGTCATTTGCCAGAACCGCGGCGCGATCCCGAACATGCCGTACGACGCGATGGTGGAGCTGCCCGCCTACATCGGCAAGAACGGCCCCGAGGTCATCTCGTGCGACAACATCCCGCTGTTCCAGCAGGGCCTCATGATGCAGCAGCTCAACTCCGAGAAGCTCGTGGTCGAGGCGTGCATCGAGGGTTCGTACGAGAAGGCGCTCAAGGCGTTCACGCTCAACAAGACGGTCCCGTCCATGAAGGTGGCCAAGGAGGTTCTTGACGAGATGATCGAGGCCAACAAGGGCTTCTGGCCTGAGCTTAAGTAACGAGGCCTTCGGCGGCCCGACTGCGAACGGTTCGCAGCGGCCCCTGAGGTCCATAGGCTCCCCCTGGGGTTCATCCAGGGGGAGCCTCTCAGAAGCGCCCCGAGGGGCGCTTTTTGTGTATATGGAGGCAAAAGGGATATGCAGTCTTCATATACGGCCTCCTTTTAGGAGGGTCGATTTCTCCGGTTGATTTCTGATCTCAGCTGAACACATTGAGCGGATAGGCCGTTCCCGCAGTTAGCCGAAAGCCCCCGGGGTCCCTCCCGGGCCCCGGGGCGGCATTTTCCCAGTTGAAGGAACGGTGGAGATGTGTTTCGGTGGGTCCGGTGGCCATGCTCCACTCTCCGCCCGGCACCTTTTCCAAGGGAACCGACGAGGGCGCCGGCGCCCAGTATGTCTAAGAGAACGGTTCTTTGGGCAATACTGCTTATGATTTTACGACTGATGATAAGGGCGAAATCAGCGTCAAGGGCCTCGATGCTGGCGCTTACACGGTCGAGGAGACCCATACGCTCCCTGGCTATAACACCGTGCCCAAATTCACGTTCACCATTACTGCCACGGGTCTTAATCAGAACGAGGGCGAGAATACGTTGACGGTGACCACATCCACGAAAGGCTCTGGTCTCGTCACCAATTCCTCTTCTGGTGACGGCACTGTTACCCTTACCGTCAAGAACAAGAAGGGCTCCGGCCTCCCGCTCACCGGTCTTAACGGCGTGACCTTCACGTGGATCGCTGGTGGCGCGGTGCTGTGCATCGGCGTGGCGCACCTCATCCGCAGCCGTAAGCAGGCCGAGGAGTCCGAGCAGGAGTAGCGCTCACTCACCCATCCCTTTGGCAGGTGGGATGTAATGGCCATGAGACTTGCGGACACTTTTCTCGTCCATCTACGTTCTTGCTTTGCCATTCTCTTTTCGGGGCAGACTCTGCACTGGAGTTTGCCCCGTTCTTTTTGGACAACGCAGGCAGCCTCCATCGTCCGATGCGGGCTCGTTCGTCATCGCGTTTCTTGACTCGTATGAGGTTCGGTTTAAGGTCCGTAGGCGCACGCGCGGTGCGGACGGTTCTCGGCGTTTGCGCCGCAAGCGCAAATAAAAACGGCCGGGGTTGCAGCCCGGCCGTTTAACACGTTAGAAAACTAGGCTGCCCGCGCTCCTTAACACTTACGCGGGATGCGTCGTTTCCTGTAGCTATTGTATCCCGAATCGCCCCAGCGATCTGGGATAATTTGAAAACGCAAATACGGGTCTCTACCTGACCGGGCAATGCCGCCAGGCTCCGCTGCTCAAAGGATCGTGTGTGTAACCATCGAACAAATGTTTGCAAATATTGCGTTTACCAGCTGTAAGTGCGTGCGCTCGCGGTAAAATACCCTTGCGACGCATCCCGTGCGCGGGCGGCCGACGACTCGATCGGAGGTCCCCAAATGCTGAAATTCCTTAACGCGCTCGCTGCCCTCGCGGCGGTGGGCACGTTCGTCATCGCGTTTTTTGACTCGTATGAGGTTCGGTTTAAGGTCCGTAGGCGCTCGCGCGGTGCGGACGGTAGAAGGCATTTGCGCCGCAACAAGCGCAAATAAGAATGCCCGGGGTTAGAGGCCCGGGCATTTAACTAAAGCTGAAAACTAGGCCGCCCGCGCTCTCAATCATTTACGCGGGATGCGTCGTTTCCTGTAGCTATTGTATCCCGAATCGCTTCGCCGATTCGGGACATTTTGAAAACTCAAATACGGGCCTATGCCTGATAGACATCTTGTTATTTCCGATAATTATGTATAATTCCAATATAAACTGGAACTAAGCGAAAAAGATGGAAATGAACGAAGCGCTTACCTACTTACAAGAAGCACTAGGCCTCTCCGCCAAGGCTAAAACTTGGCCTGGATCCGCACACTTGCCGCTGCATCTGCGGTCGATTGAGGTCCGCGCCGTTGACGCAAACGGTTTTTCTTTTTTGCTTGCAAGTTTGCCTACTGGCGTCGGGCTTCCCGAGGCTAAGAGAGTCTATAGCCAGCTAGCCTTGCGTGCGGAGGTTCCTGTCGTCGTTTCGTTTCCTGATGCCGATGCGCGCCAACGCAAGGCATTGGTCGCACAAGGAATCCCCTTTGTTTGCCCCGGTAGACAGGCTTTTCTACCATTTATGGGTGCGGCCTGCACGGAGAGGAGCGGCACTCGATTTCATAGTCGCGCGACCAAGATGCCATCCAACGCGCAGGCTGCCGCAATCTGGGGAGCAGAGCAGGAGTCATATCATTCCGATGACCTTTGTCGTGCGCTTGGGATTTCGGCAAGCCGCGCGAGTGAGGCCATAACCGAGCTTGTAGACAGGGGGCTCGCAAGGCGCGAACGGCGCGAGCGGCGTGTCATTGTGTTTCCCGTTGCCGCGGATCTTCTGCTCAGTGAGCACATGGCAGAGCTCTCCTCGCCTGTCTCGAAGGTCTTTTTTGCAAGGAAGGCGCCGCAGATCGACCGCCTTGCTGACGCTGGGGAGACGGCGCTCGCTAAGCGTTCGATGCTCGCTGCGCCGGGCGTGGAGCAAAAGGCTGTCTTAAGAAGTGCATGGCGTGAGCTGTGTGACCTTGAAGTCGCAGATGGGGAACTGCCGGATAACGAAACGGCGATGATCCAAGTGTGGCGCTATGCGCCTGTGTTTGCCGACTCCTCCCGTATCGACGACATTTCACTTGCGCTATCTTTGGCGGCAAGCGACGATGAGCGAATTCAGCTTGAACTCGATCGCATGTTTGGAAAGGAATATCCATGGCAGGAAGCGCTGTAGAAGGTCTCCAAGAATTCGGACCGTAGACGGTGTTTCGGTTCTGACCCCATTGTTCGAGTGGTGGCACGCGAGGCTCGCTAATCGGCTATTATTTGTTTAGACAACCTGAGCTTTAGGGGAGTGACCGGCGATGGTGAAGGGCGCCAAACATATGAAGAGCGATAACGCTGCGGCCAACGGCGACTCGAGCCCCCAGCCCAAACCTCAACCAAAGCCTAAGCGCCGTCGCAAGCGGCTGCCGCGCTGGGCCGACCGGCTCATCACCATCGTCATCATCCTTATTGGCGTGGGCCTTATGACCTGGCCGTGGATCTTGGACCGGCTCGAGGCCTCGGGCGTGTTCAACCAGATCAGCACCGTGTCCAGCACCGTGGGCGCGCTCTCCGAAGAGGAGCGCGAGCGCATTCTGCTGCAGGCGCGCTCCTTTAACGAGCAGCTGGCGGGCGAGGCCACCGAGCTTCCCGCCGACCAGATCGAGCCCTACGCCCAGCAGCTCATTTTTGACCGCGACCCCATGATGAGCTGGGTCGAGATCCCCTCCATCGACGTGAGCATGCCCATCTACCACGGCACGAGCGAAGAAGTCCTTATGGCGGGCGTCGGCCACCTGGAGGGCACGAGCCTGCCGGTGGGCGGCACCTCGACGCATTGCGTGCTCACCGCGCACTCGGGCATGCGCAACCTGAGCATGTTCGACGACATCCACTCGCTGGAGCCCGGCGACCTGGTGCTGCTGCACACCATGAACAAGACGTTCGCCTATAAGATGGTGGACTCCGAGGTGGTGCTGCCCGAGGAGATGGAGTCGCTGACCATCGAGCCCGGAGCCGACAAGGTGACGCTCGTCACCTGCACGCCCTACGGCGTGAACGACCACCGCCTGCTGGTGCATTGCGTGCGCACCAAGTACAACAAGAAGGACGTCGACAAGCAAAAGTCGCTGGCCGGCCGCCACTGGGGCAAGCGCGAGTTTGCCGTGCTCATCGTAGTCGTGGCCATTGTGCTGTTGCTGCTGGACATCGTGATCCACGCGGTCCGCAAGCGCCGCAAGGCCAAGGCCTCGGCATAGCCATTGTTCAGAACCACCACAAAGGGGACAGGCACCTTTGTGGTGGTCGAGCTTCCAAACCGTCCCAACATTCGACGAAAATCGCGATTTTGGCGAAAAACGTCGAATGTTGTGATGGTTTCCGTTGCGGACGCGACGGTCTTCGTTGCGGGCGCGACGGCTTTCGCTATGGACGGTGCGGTTTCGCTGCAGAACCGCCAGCCCGCCGCCTGCCAGCCCGCCGCCCTCGTTACGTTTTCGCTGCATTTAGGTAAAGCACCTGCTCCAAGCGGCGTTGCCTTGTATACTAGAGCGGTTTAACTGTTATGCGGAAGGGAGCGCCTATGGCACTCAGCGAGAAAGACGTGCGCGGCATTGCCGAGTACGCAAAGATCGCACTGACCGATGACGAGCTCGCCCAGATGACGTCCTACATGAACGACGCCGTCCAGATGCTCGAGCCCGTCTTGCAATATGACTTGCCCGACGTGGAGCCCACGTTCCATCCCATCGGGAGCCTGTCCAACGTGATGGGCGACGACCTGCGCGAGCCCGAGCGCGACCTGCCGCTCGACGTCGCGCTGGAAAACGCCGGCAGCGCGCGCGACCGCTACTTCCGCGTGCCGTCCATTTTGGGAGAGGGGGAGAGCGAGTAATGGCGCTAAGCTTCGATTCCCTTACCGCCGCCCAGATCGCCGCGGGCGTTGCCGCCGGCGACTTTACCGCTACCGAGGTGGCCCAGGCCTCCCTTGCCGCCATCGAGGCGCGCGAGGGCGGGGTCCAGGCATTCCTGCAGGTGGCGCCCGAGCTTGCACTCGAGGCCGCTGCGCGCGTGGATGCCGACCGTGCCGCAGGCAAGCCGCTGCCCCCGCTCGCGGGCGTGCCGCTGGCCATTAAGGACAACATGAACCTCGTGGGCACGCACACCACCTGCGCTTCCCGTATGCTCGAGGGTTACCAGAGCGTCTACACCGCTACCTGCGTCCAGCGCATGCTCGATGCCGGCTGCCTGCCCATGGGCAAGGCCAACATGGACGAGTTTGCCTTTGGCAGCTCTACCGAGAGCTCGGCGTTCCACCGCACCAACAACCCTTGGGATACCGAGCGCGTGCCCGGCGGCTCCTCGGGCGGCTCCGCTGCAGCCGTCGCCGCGGGCGAGGTCGCGCTCTCGCTGGGCTCGGACACCGGCGGCTCCATTCGCCAGCCGGCGTCGCTGTGCGGCGTGGTGGGCTTTAAGCCCACGTATGGTGCCGTGAGCCGTTACGGCGTGGTCGCCTTTGGCTCGTCGCTCGACCAGGTGGGCCCCTTTGGCCGCACGGTCGAGGACGTCGCGCTGGCCATGAACGCGCTTACCGGCGCGGGCCACGATCCGTACGACTGCACCAGCCAGGATTGCGCCGTCGACTTTACCGAGCATCTCAACGACAGCATCGAGGGTAAGCGCGTGGGCATCATCCCCGCGTTTATGGAGGCCGAGGGCCTGACGCCCGAGGTCAAGGCCGCTGTTCAGCGCGCCGCCCAGGAGCTGCAGAATCAGGGCGCCGAGCTGGTCGAGGTCGACCTGCCGCACCTGGACGCCGCCATCGCCGCCTACTACGTCATCGGCCCGGCCGAGGCGTTCTCCAACCTGGCCCGTTTTGACGGCATCCGCTACGGCTATCAGGAGGAGGGCTGCGCCAACCTGTCCGACCAGAGCTCGCTTTCGCGTGCCCACGGCTTTGGCGCCGAGGCCAAGCGCCGTCAGATGCTCGGCGCCTACCTGCTGAGCTCGGGCGTGTACGACAAGTATTACTACGCCGCGCAAAAGGCCCGCACGCTCATCACGCAGGACTACGACGCCGCGTATGCCAAGGTGGACACCATCCTCATGCCCGCCTCGCCGCGCACGGCCTTTAAGTTTGGCGAGATCAGCGACCCCACGCAGATGTACCTTTCGGACCTGTACACCATCTCGCTCAACATTTGCGGCAACGGTGGTATCTCGGTGCCGCTGGGCCTGGGCGAGGACACCAAGCTGCCCGTTTCTGCCCAGCTGGTTGGTCCGGCGTTTAAGGACCGTCAGCTGCTCACGTTTGCCCGCGCCCTGGAGCGCGGCTTTGCCGATGCCGCTACGGGTGCGCCCGCGCTTTCCGTCGCGCCCGATTTTGCCGGGAAGGGAGGCGAGCTGTAATGAAGGAGCTTTCCGAGGTCCTGCAGGATTGGGAGGCCGTGATCGGCCTGGAGATCCATACCGAGCTCACCGCACTCGATACCAAGATGTTCTGCAACTGCAAGCTCAGCCACGATGACGAGCCCAACGCCAACGTGTGCCCGGTGTGCCTGGGCCTGCCCGGCGCCCTGCCGGTGCCCAACAAGCGCGCCATCGAGAGTATCGTCAAGGCCGGTCTCGCCACCAACTGCGAGATCCAGCGCCACTCGATGTTCTACCGCAAGCACTACTTCTATCCCGATATGGCCAAGAACTTCCAGACCACGCAGGGTCCGGTCGCCTTTGCCATGTACGGTCACCTTGATCTGGACGTGACCGGTCGCGGTGCCGCCGAGCGCCCCGACTGCGCGTTTGGTGAGGCCGAGGCCCAGAGCCTGGCGAGCGCCTCGGCCAACGCCGAGGGCCTGTCCACGTCCATGACGTCGACCATGCGCGAGGGTAACCAGCGCGCCGGTCACCTGGCCAGCTACGATGCGTCCAATCTGCAGATGCCCGAGCGCCGCGAGGACGGTTCCTACACGGTGCCCATCCGCATCCTGCGCATCCACATGGAGGAGGACGCCGCCAAGATGGTCCACGTGGGCGGTGCCGAGGGCCGCATTACCGCCGCGGCCGAGTCGCTCGTCGACTACAACCGCTGCGGCACGCCTTTGATTGAGCTCGTGACTGAGCCCGACTTGCGCACGCCCGAGGAAGCGCGTCTGTTTATGGAAAAGCTCCGTCGCATCTTTGTGACGCTGGGCATTTCGGACTGCTCCATGGAGAAGGGTTCCATGCGCTGCGACGGCAACGTGTCGCTGCGCCGCCGCGGCGAGACCAAGCTGGGAACCAAGACCGAGCTTAAGAACCTCAACTCGTTTAAGAGCCTGCACGATGGCCTTACCTACGAGATCTGCCGCCAGGCCGAGGTGCTCGAGGAGGGCGGCATCATCTATCAGGAGACCCGCCACTGGGAGCCCAGCCGCAAGCGCACCGTGGTCATGCGTGTGAAGGAGACGGCCGACGACTATCGTCTGTTCCCCGATCCCGACCTGGCGCCGTTCGACCTGGACGACGAGTTCATCGACCGCTGCCGTGGCGAGATCCCCGAGCTGCCCGATGCCAAGCGTGCCCGTTTTGAGGCCGACTTTGGCATTAAGGCGGCCGATGCCGAGCAGATCGCCGGCGACCCCGAGTTTGCCGAGTTCTTTGAGGCTGCCGCTGCCGGTATGGCTGGCAAGGAGGCCCAGACGGTCGCAAACCTGCTGGTGAACGAGATGATCGCCTACCTTAAGGGCGCCGGCGTCTCGCTGGCCGAGTCCGGCATCGCGCCGGCTCAGGTGGCAGCCCTTGCTAAGCTGCTGGCGACCGATGCCATCAGCTCCAACCAGGCACACGAGGTCTTTGAGGCCATGGCTCAGACCGGCGACGATCCCAACAAGATCGTCGACGAGCGCGGCATGCGCCAGGTGAGCGATGCCGGCGCGCTGCAGCCGATCGTGGACGAGGTGCTGGCAAGCTGTGCTGATCAGGCGCAGCAGTACCGCGACGGCAACCAGAAGGTCATCGGCTTTTTGGTGGGCCAGTGCATGAAGGCGAGCCGCGGCAAGGGCAACCCGAAGCTCTTCAACGAGTTGCTGAGAACGTCGCTCTCGTAAGCGGGAACCCGGGAGCCCCGGCAGGGCGGGTGCTTCCTCAAAATTTCAAACAGTCCTGCGCAAGACGAAGGCCACATTAAGTGGCCTTCTTTGCGTGCGGAACTCATTTTGAGCAAGCACCCGCCCTGCCGGGGCTCCCGGGTTCTGTGACGACTCGGCCGTTCGGGTCAGGCGGGCTGATAGAAAGATGGTGACGGAGGCGCAAGTAGCGCCTCCGTCTTTTGAATGTAATGAAAGTGTGGCGAAACGAGCTTAAAACTTCCGTAAATGTGATAAACATCACGTTTTCCATGGGGTAAAATGTGGCAAATATCACGTTTTCGGAAGTTTCTTTACGGGAGGTTCGGTCATGCAGCGAGATATCATTGCCAAGCTTAACGCTTGGAAAGCGTCGGAATATCGTAAGCCGCTTATCCTTAAGGGGGCGCGCCAGGTTGGAAAGACGTGGGCGCTTAAGGAGTTCGGTCGAACCTCGTACCGCAATTTTGTGTATCTGACGCTCGAGGAACCGTCACCTGGGGTACAGAGCGAGTACGCTCAGTTTTTCGAAGGTACGCGCGATCCTCGGCGGATCATCTCAAACCTTTCCCTGGCACTTGGACAGCCTATCGATCCCGGCGAGACGCTGCTTATTATTGATGAGATCCAGGATTGTCCTTCTGCAGTCGGCGCCCTTAAATACTTCTGTGACGAGGCCCCCGAGTATCACGTCGCATGCGCAGGGTCTTTGTTGGGCGTTCGCTTGTCCCGTGAGACCAGCGCTTTTCCGGTGGGAAAGGTCGAGTTCATGGAGATGCACCCTATGAGCTTTTCCGAGTTTCTGAAAGCCGAGGGCGCTGCAAACTACGACGAATACCTTGGCGGCCTGGATCAGATCGAGACAGTGCCCGATTTCTTCCATATCCGTCTCGTCGAGCATCTTCGTCGTTATTTTGCATGTGGCGGCATGCCAGAGGCTCTTGGTCGGTGGGTGGAGACGGGCGATATCGTTCAGGTCGATAAGGTGTTGTCCGATCTCTTGGATTCCTACGAGCGCGATTTTGCCAAGCATGGTGGCCATGCGCAGTTCGCCAAGCTTTCGCAAATATGGAACTCGATTCCAACTCAGTTGGCGCGCGAGAATAAAAAGTTCGTTTGGGGTGCGGTGCGCGAGGGGGCTCGTGCTCGAGAATACGAGGATGCTCTGGAATGGCTTGCCGATGCTGGGCTCATCATGGCGGTTCGCCTTAATGCTGCCGGTGGCGTGCCGCTCTCTGCATACGATGACCTCAAGGCATTTAAAGTCTACTGTCTTGATGTCGGTTTGCTACGCCGCATGGCAAGGCTGGATGCGTCCGCTTTTGCCATCTCGGATGCGCTATTTTCCGAGTTCAAAGGTTCGTTTGCCGAGAACTATGTGCTTCAGGCATTGCTTCTGCAGCTGGATGTCGCTCCGCGCTATTGGACAAACGAGAAACCGAAACACGAAGTCGATTTTTTGATTCAAGTCGGAAACGAAATCGTTCCCGTCGAGGTCAAATCGGGAGAGGTCGTTCATTCCAAGAGCCTTAAGTACTATGCCGACAAGCATGCGGAGACGACTCCACTGAGGGTCCGCTACTCACTTAAGAACCTAAAGCTCGACGACGGGGTGCTCAACATTCCGTTGTATTTGGCTGATCGATCTGTCCCTCTTATCAAAAAGGCGCTTGATTGTGCGCATCTTGACGTTTAGATCCTGGGTGAGCTGACGGGCGGCGGCTAATTAATCGCTCCGTTACGGCCAGGGAGCTTGGGCCTTAGCGATGCTTGCTTCGCCAAGCCGTGGGTGTCATGCCGGTGTATTGCTTGAAGGCTTGGGCGAAGGCGGCCTGCTGAGGGTAGCCTAGACGCTCTGCCACCTGCGCTATCGTGAGCGCGCTATCTGCCAAAAGGTCCTGCGCTCGCTCCATACGGCGTCTGCGAATGTAGGCGCCCAGGGACTCGCCGGTTTGGGCCTTAAAGGTGGCGCATAGTTTGGAGCGGCTTGTGTAGAGCCTCTCGGCCACCTCGTTGATACCCACATGTCTGCCTTTGTCGAGCGTGCGCTCAATCATTGCCGTTGCTTCTTCGGCCATGGTTATGCTGACGCGTGTGTCTGCCGCCTGCCGCGCCTGCTTGTGGGCCGCGCGCGAACAGGCGAGCTCCGCGACCATGGTCTCCACGATGCCCTGCATATAGACGTGTCCGCCTACGGTTTGGGCACGGTCCTCGTTAATCCGGCGCAGCGTGTGATAGATGGCAGACGTCGCTTCCTCGTGCCATGGCTCGGCAAACGCCTCAAAGATTCCCGCGAACTCGGTGGGATAGCGGTGCTCCAGTTCGTCAAAATATCCAGGCAAAAAGAGCACCGAGCGCGAGTGATAAAGTTCCCCCGCAAACAGCGGGCTTAATTCCTCGCCACAGCTATCTTGGATAAAGCTGCAAACGGCATTGTTTGGCCACGGTCCATGCGATGGTTTGAGGTTCGCGGGCGTTATGCCAGTCTCGGGCATGCATGTAAGTGTGGGCGCGCTGACTTCGCTCACGCAGGCGTACGGCTCGGGTGTGTATTCGGCCAGGTACATATCGTGCGTCGGGGTGATGAAATGCTCCATGACAATGCAGGCAGGGGAGAGAGGCATGATCCATGCGCGTCCGTGCGCCCGATCGTTTGCCACCTCGCCGGTAAAGACGGCGCCCTTGCCGGTAAGCTCCAGGCCAAACTGCTCAAACTGCGGTGCGTAGAGCTCGGTTATGTCGGTCGCTGCCCGCCGCATTTGCAAAAGCGTCCCTTTCCTTTGCAGAAACGTCCATGCCTGGCTTGATTGTGAGCCATGGCTAACACGTCAATGATAAGTTCATTACGGTTAACTCTCAAGCCGTTAGAAAGGAATCTCATGGCAAAGGGATCAAAAAAGGAAGGTGGCGGTATCGGCGAGCTGCTTGCTTATGCTGGTGACCGCAAATTCCTAACGTATTTGGGCATGGCGCTCTCGGCGCTCTCGCAGCTGCTGAGCTTTGGCCCGTACGTGTGCATTTGGCTTGTCGCGCGCGATTTGATCGCCGTGGCGCCTAACTGGAGCGAAGCCACCGATATCGCGATGTATGGCTGGTGGGCCGTGGGTTTTGCCCTAGCAAGCATCGTAGCTTATTTCGTGGGACTCATGTGCACGCACCTGTCTGCGTTTCGCTGCGCGTCCAATATCCGCAAGACTACGAGCGAGCACCTGCTTAAGCTGCCGCTTGGCTACTTTGACACACACGCCACCGGTGAGCTGCGTCGTGTTGTAGACGGATGCGCCGCCTCCACCGAGACTTTGCTCGCACACATGCTGCCCGATATCGCAGGCGCCGCTGCCATGGTCGTGGGCTTGCTCGTGCTGCTTTTCGCCCTCGATTGGCGCTTGGGCGCGGCATGCCTCATCTCGGTGGCCATTTCGCTTGGCGCCATGGCCGCCATGATGGGCGGCAAAGGCGCCGAGTTCATGAAGGCCTACATGGGAGCGCTGGTCAAGATGAACAAGACCGGCACCGAATACGTACGCGGCATCCCTGTGGTCAAGGTGTTTCAGCAGACGGTCTACTCCTTTAAGGCCTTCCACGATGCGATTGCCGAATACGCCGATATGGCACAAAACTATTCGGGCACGTTCTGTCGAGGCCCGCAAGTGCTCAATCTTACGGCGCTCAACGGCCTCGTGGCATTCTTTTTGCCCGTGGCGTTGCTGCTGGCTCCGGGCGAGACGGATTTTGCGCACTTTTTGACAAACTTCACCTTCTACGCGATTTTTTCGGCCGTGGTGCCCACAGCCATGACCAAGCTTATGTTTGTGGGCGAGGCGTCTCAAATGAGTGCCGATTCGCTGGCGCGCATCCGAAGCATCATGGAGTCTGAGCAACTTCTGGTGCCCGCTCAGCCTAAGCGTCCTGTTGGCAGCGATGTGCGCTTTGAGGACGTGAGCTTCACGTACGAGGGTGCCGAAGCACCTGCCGTCAGCCACGTAACCTTTAACGTCCCCGCAGGCAGTACCCTTGCGCTGGTGGGTCCCTCGGGCGGTGGTAAGTCAACCTGCGCAAGCTTGATCCCGCGTTTTTGGGATGTTTCCTCGGGTCGAGTGCTCGTAGGCGGTGTGGACGTTCGCGATATGGATCCGCACGAGCTTATGGACCAGGTCGCCTTTGTGTTCCAGACCAACCAGCTGTTCCGGCAAACACTTGCCGATAACGTGCGCGCCTCCAAGCCTGCGGCCACTGACGACGAGGTGCGTGCGGCCCTCTCCGCAGCTCAGTGCGACGACATTGTGGCCAAGCTCCCACAGGGCATCAATACCATGCTCGGCGCCGGCGGGGCATATCTTTCGGGTGGCGAGGTCCAGCGCGTGGCATTAGCCCGCGCGATCCTTAAAGACGCGCCTATCGTGGTGCTCGATGAGGCCACGGCGTTTGCCGACCCCGAGAACGAGGCGCTCATCCAGCGCGCCTTTAGCAAGCTGGCGGCGGGCCGCACGGTCATTATGATCGCGCACCGACTCTCGACTGTAGTGGGCGCAGACCAAATCGTGGTGCTCAACCAGGGCAGCGTGCAGGAGTCGGGTACCCATGCCGAGTTGCTGTCCCAAGAGGGTCTGTATGCCAAGATGTGGGCCGAATACGAACAGGCTGCGAGCTGGAAAATCACTGCAGCGACCGCGGATGCCGCCGTCACGAAGGGAGGCGAGGCCTAAATGTTCGCCTCATTCCAAAAGAAGTATTTCCTATCCGATAAAGGTGTCGCCGGCGTAAAACGTGGCATTTTCTGGACCGCGCTCACTAATCTCATTACCATGGCCGGCATGGGCTTTTTATTCCTGGTCATGGCCGGCTTTGTCGAGCATCTCGCCAGCGGGGCTGACCTGCCGGATGCCCTGCCGATCGTGGGCGGCCTCCTGGTCTTTTTCGTGCTGCTCTTTGCCTCTAACTGGCAGCAGTATTACTACACCTACTGCATCTTTTACGAGGAGTGCGGCAAGCAGCGCATGGAAATTGCCGAGCGCCTGCGCAGGCTACCGCTATCGTTTTTTGGACGTCGCGATCTGGCCGATTTAACCGAGACCATCATGGGCGATGTCCAGACCATGGAGCATGCCTACAGCCACGTGTTGGGAGAGCTTTGGGGTGCCATTATCGCAAGCGCTATTGTGTTCGTGGCATCGCTGTTCTTTTGCTGGCAGTTGGCGATAGCGGCGTTTTGGAGCGTTCCCGTGGCCTTTGCCGTGCTGTATTTGACGCGCGGTCCCATGGTCCCGGTGTTCGACCGTGTTCGCGCCGAGAAGGTCAAAGTCACTGAGGCGATCCAGGAGACGCTCGATTGTGTGCGCGAGATCCGCGCTACCAACCAGGAGGCCTATTATCTTGAGGGACTCGGCGCCGTGATTGATGTCGAGGAGCGCGAGACCACTAAGGGAGAACTCGTTAACGGGCTTTTGGTCAACTCCGCCTTTGTCATCCTGCGTCTGGGCATTGCCACCACGCTGGTAACGGGTGCCGCGATGGTTGCCTCGGGGCGGGTCGACTTTTTGGTGATGTTTGCCTTCCTGCTTATGGTGAGCCGCATCTATGCGCCTTTTGACCAGGCGTTGATGCTGGTGTCCGAGCTGTTTGCCGCCGAGTCGTCAGCTAAGCGTATGCGCTCTATCATGGAAGAGCCTGTGGCGCGGGGCAGCGAGAAATTTGAGCCCGTGGGCCACGATGTGGTGTTCGATCACGTGGCATTTGGCTATGGTGCGGGCGAGGACGGCCGCGCCGGCGAGAAAGTTCTTACCGATGTGAGCTTTACCGCTAAGGAAGGCGAGGTCACGGCACTGGTCGGTCCTTCGGGTTCCGGTAAGTCTACAGTGAGCCGCCTGGCCGCGCGCTTTTGGGATGCCACCAAAGGCACGGTCACCGTGGGCGGCGTGGATGTTGCGAGCGTCGATCACGAGGTGCTGCTGCGCGACTACGCCATTGTGTTCCAAGACGTGCTGCTCTTTGACGACACGGTGATGGGAAACATCCGCCTCGGGCGTCGTGATGCCACCGATGAGGAAGTGCTTGCGGCCGCGCGTGCCGCCAACTGTGACGAGTTTGTGAGTCGCATGCCGCAGGGCTACGACACCATGATCGGCGAGAACGGCTCCAAACTCTCTGGTGGCGAGCGCCAGCGCATCTCCATCGCCCGCGCGCTGCTCAAAGATGCGCCCATCGTGCTGTTGGACGAGGCGACGGCGAGCTTGGACGTGGAGAATGAGACCGTGGTGCAACAGGCACTTTCACGTTTGCTCGCCGGCAAAACGGTCATTGTGATCGCCCATCGCATGCGCACGGTGGAAAATGCCGACAAGATCGTCGTGCTCAAGGATGGCGTGGTTGCCGAGCAGGGCACTCCGGCGCAGCTCAAGGCGGCAGGTGGAGAATTCGCCCGCATGGTTGCGCTGCAAAAGGAAGCGGCTGCCTGGCAGCTGTAGGAATATGACAAAGGGACAGTCCCTTTGTCATATTGAGTCCATCCCCATAGTTTCCAAAAAGTTAGCCATTGTTGACCAAATAGTTATACTAAACTATTTTCAAAAGCGTGCTCGAGCAAACTAATGAACTCGGGTGCTAAGGCACCATGCCGCGCTTGTGCGGCAAAAGGGAGAAGCAACATGAAGAAGTCGACGTTTAACACCCTGCTTGTCGGTGGCGGTTTTCTGCTTGGCACGGCTGGCATCAAGCTGCTCACCAGCGCTCCGGTAAAGAACGCCTGCGTGCAGGGCATCGCGTGCGGCATGCGCATCAAGAACGGCTACCAGGACATGGTCGAGCAGGCAAAGGCCAATGTCGACGACATGGTTGCCGAGGCTGCCTACATCACCCAGAGCGAGGCTGACGCGGACAACGCAGCCGAGTAGCGCTCCCAGGCACAAACTATGAGATTCTCGATTATCAGCGAGATCCCTGGCAGGACCCGCCTCCAGTTGGCGGGTCCTGTGCCAGAGAGCGATCTCGATGCGCTTCTAAAGCTCAGCGGCGAAATCGACGGCGTGCACAAGGTACGCATCTACGGTCGTATCGGCCAGATGGCGCTCGAATACGACGAGTCGCGCCGCGATGCCGTGCTGGCCGCTGTCGGCGCGCTCGATGCTCAGGCCATCGCCGACGCCAAGTCGGGCTACGTGATGCAACTCGAGCCGCGCAAGCACAAACTGGTTATGGACCTGGCCACGCTCGTCGGCGCCCACTACGCGCGCCGTTGGTTTTTGCCCACACCGCTGCGCGCTGTCTTTGTTGTGGCCGGCTACATGGCCTTTTTGCGCGCAGCCCTCCGCGAGCTCTCGAAGCCGCGCTTGACCGTTCCCGTACTCGATGCGTCGGCCATTGGTATCTCCTTCGTCAAGCGCGACGTCGACACCGCGGGCCAGACGATGTTCCTGCTCAACGTGGGCGAGCTGCTCGAGGACTACACGCGCGCCATGAGCGAAAACGAGCTCATCAACTCGCTGCTCGACGTGCCCGACAAGGCGCAAAAAGTGGTCGGCGACACCGAGGTGAGCGTTGCTGCCACCGAGCTTGAGCCCGGCGACCTGGTCGCCGTGCGCACTGGCATGTCCATCTGCATCGACGGCGTGGTCGAGCAGGGGAGCGCCATGGTCAACCAGGCGACCCTGACCGGCGAGCCGCTGGCCGTCGAGCGCAGCGCGGGCGACGACGTGTTTGCCGGCACCGTCGTCGAGGACGGCAGCATCCTGGTACGCGTGCGCGCCAACACGGCCCAGACCAAACTGCGCTCGATTGTCTCGCTCGTCCAGACGGCCGACTCGCTCAAATCCGAGGGCCAGTCGCACATGGAGGATCTTGCCAACAAGATCGTTCCGTGGAACTTCTTGCTCGCGGGTCTGGTCGCGCTCACCACGCGCAGCCTCATCAAGACTTCCGCGGCGCTGATGGTCGACTACTCGTGCGCGCTCAAGCTCACGGGCTCCGTTGCCGTTATGACCGCCATGAGCGACGCTGCCAAGATGGGCGTCATGGTCAAGGGCGCCAAGTACTTTGAGTCGTTTGCCAAGGCGGACACCATCGTCTTTGATAAGACCGGCACGCTGACTGAGGCCCAGCCGCGTCTGGCTTGCGTGCTCACGACCGACGGTTGGAGCGAGGACGAGATCCTGCGCCTTTCCGCCTGCTTGGAGGAACACTTCCCGCATCCGGTGGCGCGTGCCGTGGTCAACGCTGCTCACGAGCACGGGCTCGAGCATCGCGAGCGTCACGCTGCGGTCGAGTACATCGTGGCGCACGGCATCGCTTCGTCCATCGAAGGGCGTCGCGCCATCATCGGTTCGGCGCACTTTGTATTCGAGGATGAGGGTGCGCAGCTCGAGTCCGACATTAAGGAGCAAATCGAGCTCCAGATGCAGGGTCTGTCGCCGCTGTATCTGGCGGTCGACGGCACCGTTGTGGGCGTGCTCGGTATCGAGGACCCGCTTAAGCCCGGGGTCCGCGAGGCCATCGCCGACCTGCATGCGCTGGGCGTCAAGCATGTCGTTATGCTCACGGGCGACTCGGAGCGCACGGCCGAGCGCATTGCTCGCGAGGCAGGTGTCGACGAGTTTAAGGCTGAGCTGCTGCCCGAGGACAAGTACGCCTATGTGGAGCGCATTAAGAGCGAGGGGCGCCACGTTGCCATGGTGGGCGACGGCGTCAACGACTCACCGGCGCTGGGCCTGGCCGATGTGGGTCTGGCCATGGGCGGTGGAAGCGACATCGCCAAGGAGGTCGCCGATATCATCCTGACCGATACGGATCTGGCCGCGATCGTGCGTCTGCGCCGCATGAGCCAGGGGCTTATCGACCGTCTGACGAGTTCGTATTCCAAGGTGATGCTCACCAACTCGGCGCTGTTGGCATTGGGTATTACCGGCATGATTACTCCGCAGGCGTCGTCGCTGCTGCACAACGGCTCAACGATCGCCTACAGCCTGGGCAACGCAAAGGCTTATCTGCGTTAGCAGACGTGTTCGCCCACGTTATCTGGCCTGCGCCCAGACGGCATCGGTGTCGTCCAGGCGCAGGCCTTTTGCATTTGACCATTTGCTAGCTTCTTTATATATTGTTGCTAGCAAGGCTAGCAATTGAAGGGAGCGGAGTCGACGTGGGTGCTGTTAGCGGCATGGCGCAGGTGAACGTTCGCGTGGATCGCCAGGTCAAGAACCGTGCTGAGGAGGCGCTGCGGCTTTCGGGCGCTTCGCTGCCCGAGCTCATCAAAAAGGTCGTGGCCAAGGTCGCACAGGGTGGCGGACAGTGTGAGGAAGTGCTGTCCGCCGTTGATGGCCGGCAACAGACCGTCGCGCACGATACTCCGTTCGCCGCGTCGTGGGCAGCGGCAGACCGGCTTTATGCAGATTTGGGCATCGCTACGTCGCCCGTATCCGACGATCGCGGTTGGGACACAATCTATTCCGACGCCATGGATGAGCATTATCGCCAAAAGGGGATGATCCAGTGAGTGGGGCTCCCCTCAAAATAATGGTGGACGCCAACGTATGGGTTGATTCGTTTTGCGTCGACCATGCCGAGTCGCTTGCCGCGCGTGCGTTTATTGGGCAGGCGACGGAGACGGGGGCGTTGCTGTTCTTTCCGGTCCATATCGCCAAGGACGTGCTGTACGTTGTCCAACACGAGCTGAAGCGTAGCGTTCTTGCCAGCGGGGGAGCACTCGACGAGGCATCTGCCCGTGCAATTGGCGATGTGGCGCTGGCGTTTGTTCGGAATATGACCGAAAACGCTATGGCCGTGGGCGCTGATGCGTCGGACCTTTGGCTGGCCGACAAATACTTAGCGCTCCATCGCGATTACGAGGACAACTTGGTGCTCGCCGCGTGCAAGCGCGCCCAGGTCGATTACTTGGTGACTAACGATCGCAAACTGCTCGAACATGCCGATCTTGCAGCAAAGACCCCGCGCCAAATAATGCCGATTCTTGCTTTGGCCGAACACGGCGGCGCGGCTATCGGTTGACGCGAACTGTTTGCGGGCCTCTTGGACGACGATGCGCCAAGGGGCCCGCGTCTGCTATTTACAAAAGCTCGGCTTTAATGGCGGGACTCTCTGCGAGCTTTTCGGCAGCCTTTTCGTCGGAGCTGTCGAGTGCTGCCAGACTGCGGTAGACCCACTCGTTGACCTGGGTGTTCTTGACGCCTGCGGTCTGCATAAGGGCGCCTACCTCGCGGATTGCTGCGAACAGATCGGCCTTGGGCCCCGCGAGCTCGACCTCGATGCCGTGGTAGGCGGCCACGCCGCGGTTCTCACTCACGTGGTCGATAAAGCCCTCGACGGTCTCAAGCTGCTGGGCGAGAGCTGCATCATCGTCAGCATCCAGCGCGACGAGTGCGTTCGATACCGTGAGGGCGGGATGTCCGCAGGGGACAAAGCCTTCGATGACATCCATAGCTTCGGTAATGGTTGAGCCCAGGCCTGCGAGGGCATTGACGAGTTGCTGCTTGGTATCCATAACGGTCCTTTCGACGGTTCAATTTTGCTTGGCGAAAATATACGTGACGCAATCGGTAGCAAAAGTGCGAAGTGCAGCGCACATTGGGGTCTTCACAGCTCGTGCATAGAACAGCTGTCTGCCTTTAGAACGTGGTAAGATAGCTATCCACGAGCGGGGCTCGCCCCGCGTGTTCCTTGAAAAGTCGACGGTTATCGGGTGTTTGCAGGCCTGATACCATCCAGACTTTCCCAACATTCGGGGGCGACTGGTTTCGACACGATAGCTCTGAGAGAGGAAGCAAGCCGAGGTCTCCTCGCCTCGTTAAACAGGGGTACCGTCAAATTGAATTGACAACAACTCTTCTTTTGAGCCTATGGCTCTCGCTGCTTAGTTTATAGCGGCGCGTCAACCCGGTGATTTCCCCGACACCGGCGCGACGTCATGTTAGGGGAATGCTCCTGCGCACGTAATCGGTATGGCGCAGGCTAAGACCGAACCGGTTAGGACGCCGCGAGCGTGTCGCTGCGCGCAAAGCGTCCGAGACTAAACCAGCGACTGAGCTTGGAGATGCCAATCAGGGGGCTTTCGTGGACCGGAGTTCGATTCTCCGCGCCTCCACCATAAGCAACAGGCAGGTAGATATTCGTATCTACCTGCCTTTTTATTTCTAGTCCGTACCGCGGAGAATCGAACTCTGCGCAGGGCGCGGGCGTAAAGAAAACGCGTAAGCGTTTTTAGCCCGCGGGCGAGGGCGGCGGCAGCCGACCGAAGCCGGTGCGGATTTGCGAAGCAAATACGCGGATTCTCCGCGCAAACTTCCGACTCAAAACGGATGCGATGTTTATCGAATCTCAGCTGGCCTCGCCCAGCATCAACGGATCCCCCCGTACCGCGGAGAATCGAACTCTGCTCCAAAACCTGCGCGCTCGCCATCCCAAAACTGGGTAGAAGAAAGCCAAAACGCAATCGCAGGAGGTCAACATGACTGCAGAAGATAAGGCAAAGAACGCCGGCAAGGTCGCGCTCGTCCTGGAGGGCGGTAGTTTTCGCGGGCAGTTTACTGCGGGCGTGCTCGACGTTCTCATGGAGGCCGGCGTCGAGATTCCGGCGGTATATGGCGTATCGGCCGGCGCCCTCAACGGCGTGAACTACAAGTCGCACCAGATCGGCCGTGCCAACCGCATCAACCTGGCTTTCTGCAACGATAGCCGCTTCATGGGCGCCGCATCGTTTGCGTCCACGGGCTCCATTGTGGGTTACGACTTCATCTTCAACGATGTCCAGGACCGCCTGGATCCCTTTGACAGCGAGACGTTCGACGCGAGCCCCATCGAGATGTTCGCCGTCGCGACGGACATGCTCTTTGGAACCGCCACGTATCTCCCGGTCAAAAGCGCCGTGCTTGACCTCGATGCCGTGCGCGCCTCGACGTCGCTGCCGCTGGTGACGCCGCCGGTCGAGATTGACGGGCACAAATACGTCGACGGCGGCGTGGCCGATTCGGTCCCCATCGAGCATGTGCTCGAGGAGGCGGGCTTCGATCGCGCGGTTGTCATTGTCACGCAGGACCGCTCGTACGAGAAAAAGCCCTACGAGTTTATGCCCGCCGCGCGCGCCCGCTATGCCGACTACCCCTATCTGCTCGAGGCTATCGAGACGCGCCACGACCGTTATAACATCCAGCGCATGCATCTGTGGAAGTATGAGCGCGAGGGCCGTGCGCTGGTCGTTGCTCCGCAAAAGCCGGTCGAGGTCGGCCATGTCGAGCACGATTCGGCAAAGCTTTTGGACCTGTATATCCAGGGCCGTCAGGAGGCAAAGCGCCTGCTCGCGGAAATCCAAGAGTTCGTTGAGCGCTAGCGATAGCGAACCCTCAAAAAAATGACAACAGCTAAAGAGCTGGAAAAATCACGGCTCGTGGATGACATGTGCAGAAACTCTGGTCGGAGCCAAAATACCTGTTGACTCGTACGGCGAGCGGGGTAATATGGACGGGTTACTTGCAGAGCCCCGTGAATCTCTGTAACAACACGTACTGTACATGGAGGAGTCTAAGTGATTTCGAAATCGACTCACTACGCCAAGCAGGGCGAGGTCCAGCGCAACTGGGTTCTCGTCGACGCCGATGGTGCTGTCCTGGGCCGTCTTGCCACCCAGATCGCAATGATCCTGCGCGGTAAGAACAAGCCCCAGTTCACGCCCAACAGCGACTGCGGCGACTTCGTTGTCGTCATCAACGCCGATAAGGTCCAGCTTACCGGTAACAAGGCCGACACGAAGACCTATTATCGCCACAGCGGCTACAATGGCGGCCTCAAGGCTGAGAGCTTCCGCCAGGCTATGGAGAAGCACCCGGAGAAGGTCATCGAGCGCGCCGTTCGCGGTATGCTGCCCAAGACCACCCTCGGCCGTGCCCAGATGACCAAGCTTAAGGTCTACGCTGGTGCCGAGCATCCGCATGCTGCCCAGAACCCCACGAAGATTGAGCTGGAGGCTTAAAGATGGCTGAGAACACCGTTGTCTACCAGGGTACCGGCCGTCGTAAGAACGCCGTCGCCCGCGTCCGTCTCGTCCCCGGCACCGGCAAGGTGACCATCAACAAGCGTGACGCCGAGCAGTATTTCGGCCGTCATCAGCTCGTTGAGAACGCCCTTGCTCCCTTCAAGGTGACCGACACCGCCGGTCAGTTCGACGTTATCGCTCTGTGCGATGGCGGCGGCATTTCCGGTCAGTCCGGCGCTCTGCGCCTGGGCATCGCTCGCGCTCTTCTGAACGCTGGCGACTACCGTGCTGACCTCAAGAAGGCCGGTTTCCTTACGCGCGATGCTCGCGTGGTCGAGCGCAAGAAGTACGGCCTCAAGAAGGCCCGCCGCGCTCCCCAGTTCTCCAAGCGCTAAGGTTTTATCTCCTTTCGAGATACAATGTACAAGCGGGGCCTGCCGATTCCTCGGCGGGTCCCGCTTTTTTTTCGACTAGGGTGGGCGGTTGTATATCGCCTGCTAGGGAAGGAGCAATCCTATGCCCCAGAACATCTTCGGTACCGATGGCGTCCGTGGCGTCGCCAATGCCGACCTCTCGTGCGACCTCGCGTTTCGCCTGGGCCGCGCGGCGACCAAGTTCCTTGGTCCGGATATTTGCATCGGCCGCGACACGCGCCTTTCGGGCACCATGCTCGAGAGCGCTCTGACCGCCGGCATTATGGCCGAGGGCGGCCGTCCGCATTGCTGCGGCGTCATTCCCACGCCCGCCGTAGCGCTGCTCACTGTTCAAAACGAGCTCGACGGCGGCATTGTCATCTCCGCTTCGCACAATCCGCCGGAGTTCAACGGCATCAAGTTCTTTAGCCGCAAGGGCATGAAGCTTCCCGACGCGGTCGAGGAAGAGATCAGCGCCTGGGTCATGTCCGAGGAAGCCATGGCTGCCGACACGCTGCCGACCGGTGCCGGCGTGGGCCACATCATCAAGATGAAGGACGCCCGCAAGGCATACGTCGACCACGCCATCGATACGCTTGATGGCCTGAGGCTTGATGGCCTGGTCGTTGCCGTCGACTGCGGTCACGGTGCTTCCTGCCAGACTACGCCCGCCGCGCTGCAGCGCCTGGGTGCCACGGTCCATGCCATCAACACCGATTACTGCGGCACTGACATTAACGTCGAGTGCGGCTCCACTCACCTTGAGCCCCTGCGCGAGCTCGTGCTGCGCACCCACGCCGATATCGGCCTGGCCCACGACGGCGACGCCGACCGTGTGCTGTTCGTGGACAGCGAGGGCAACGAGATCGACGGCGACTACATCCTGGCTATCTGCGGTTCTGACCTCGCCGCCCGCGGCAAGCTCGCCAACTCCGAGATCGTCTCGACCGTCATGTGCAACCTGGGCTTCTCCATCGCTATGAAGGAGCAGGGCTTCGAGATGGTCCAGACCGCCGTGGGCGACCGCTACGTTCTGGAGCGCATGCTCGCGGACGGCGCCGTCATCGGCGGCGAACAGTCCGGCCACATCATCTTCCTGGAGCACAATACCACCGGCGACGGCCTGGTGACGGCTCTGCAGCTGCTGGCCGTGCTCAAGCGCACCGGTCGCACCCTCACCGATCTTGCCGGTATCATGAAGAAGTACCCGCAGGTACTCGTCAACGTGCATTCCGACAACAAGGCCGGTCTGGACGATTGCCAGCCCATCTGGGATGCCGTCGCTGCTGCCGAGAAGGAGCTTGACGGCCGCGGCCGCATTCTGGTGCGCCCGAGCGGCACCGAGCCGCTGGTCCGCGTGATGGCCGAGGCCGAGACGCATGAGCTGACCCAGCGCGTTGTCGACGACATCGTCGAGGTTGTCAAGCGCGAACTTCCCTAATGGTCAAAAACGGGTGCCAAGTGGTAAACTGTTAAGGTTATTTTGATTGATTGGTATGTCCGAGGGGGAGCATGTTCACTAAAGTCCTAAGGTCTTTTGGTATGCGTGGTCGAGTCCTTACGCTGGATGCTCCCATCTCGGGCGACGTTATTCCGCTTTCCGAGGTAAATGACCAGACGTTTGCCACCGGCCTTTTGGGCCAGGGCGTGGCGATTCAGCCCACCGGAACGCGTGTGATTGCACCGGCTGATGCCAAGGTCGAGGCCATTTTTCCTACGGGACACGCCGTTGCGCTTAACACGGTCGATGGCTTGGACGTGCTCATCCACGTTGGTTTGGATACCGTTCAGCTCGAGGGCAAGCACTTTACCGTACATGCGCAAGTGGGTGACATCGTCCATAAGGGCGATGTGCTCATTGAGTTCGATCGCGAGGCAATTGCTGCCGAAGGCTACGATGTGACGGTTCCCATCTTGGTGTGCAACTCCGTTGAGTTCTCGAGCATCAAGGGCTCCGTTGGCGTGCATGTCGAAGAGATGGACCAACTCATCGTTGCTCGCGAGCGCTAGCAAGTGCACGTGGCCATTAGCCTACAATTCAAACACGTTTACGGAGGGCGCCCTTGAAAGAGGACGCCCTCCGTGGCAAGATGAGATTTGTCCGAAGCTAAACAGCTTTGGGTCACCGTGGACGGGCAGGGGCCTCGACGCGGCTAGACACGAGACACATACATTACGCGACCTCGCCCTGGTGGCCGCACACGTTGGTTGCGGCCGACGCGGGCCGCGGGCAAGTGCTTGTAAGGGAGCCTTGCCTCTCTTGTACGAGAAAGGACGCGTAATGAAGATCATTAAAGCTAAAGACTACGAGGATATGAGCCGCAAGGCCGCCAATATTATCTCGGCGCAGGTTATCCTCAAGCCCGACTGTGTGCTGGGCCTTGCCACCGGCTCCACCCCGATCGGTGCCTACAAGCAGCTCGCTGCTTGGTACAAGAAGGGCGACGTCGACTTTGCCGAGGTCAGCACCTACAACCTGGACGAGTATCGCGGCCTTTCGCATGACGATCCCCAGAGCTATCATTACTTCATGCGCGAGAACTTCTTCGATCACATCAACATCGACCTGAACAACACGCATGTGCCCGACGGTTCCAACCCCGACGCCGCCGCTGCCTGCTCTGAGTACGACAAGATTGTCGCCGACGCCGGTTACCCGGATCTGCAGCTGCTCGGCATTGGCAACAACGGCCACATCGGCTTCAACGAGCCCGATGACCACTTCTCCAAGGGTACGCACTGCGTCGACCTCACCGAGAGCACCATTCAGGCCAACAGCCGCCTGTTCGACAGTATCGACGATGTTCCCCGTCAGGCCTACACCATGGGCACTCAGACCATCATGTATGCCCGCATGATCCTGGTTGTCGCCAACGGCGAGGCCAAGGCTCAGGCCGTGCATGACATGTGCTATGGTCCGGTTACGCCCGAGTGCCCGGCTTCGATCCTGCAGCTGCACACCAACTGCGTTGTCGTTGCCGACGAGGCCGCCCTTTCGCTCTGCGAGTAGCGCGAATCCTGCAGCTCGACATAGCCTTGCCTAAGGCCTCCGCTTTGCGGGGGCCTTTTTGCTATCCTTTTCTGCCCACTTGACCAAAATCTTGCCGCAAGCTTGACGAATACCGGATGTCCAACAGCTTGATTCATTCCATACCAGATTCTATGCAAAAATGCCACTAGAAGGTCGTAGACGGTAGCGGGTGCTAGGCGAGTTGAATGACATGGCTGGACCTTGTTCATCTGCGTTACACTGCCGCTTAGATGGGACAAGCTGACAAGCTCATTTACCTGCTTAAAGACCGATTAGTCGGGGGATTAATAACAATCGGCCCTCGCTGTACAAAAACTTGCCGCTTTCGTACCAAAAGACAACCTAAAACATAAGGTCGCTCTATTCATAGCGCGGCTTGTATGGTCTTGCGGCTACAGTGTCCATACGGTCGAGTTGAGGAGCGGGCATGGTAAACGATTTGAGCTGTATAGACGACCTCGAACTGATGCCGCTGGGCGGAGGCTATATGGTGCGACGCGAACGCTTGATGAATGAGCTTATCGCCAAGGGCCGAAAGGCCGGCATCGTGGTTCTTTATGCGCCCGACGGGTTTGGGAAGACCTCGGTGCTGCTGCAGTACACCCATGAGGTTAAATGCGACCCAACGCGAGGCCCCGTGCGGATTATCGAGGCCGATCGCGCCATTGGGCGCGAGGTGTTTATGCAGCTCGAGGTGGTTACCGAAGAACTCAAAGATAAACCGCACTCCCTTATCGCGATTGATAATGTGCCAAACCTCGATCAGCACGATACCGAAGACCTCATCGACAGGATTCGCGGCCTGCGCGCTATGGGGGTTGGGGTCTTTATCTCCTGCCGTCCTTCAAATCGTCAGCTGATTCATGGGCTGGGCGATTCGGTTAAGATCAATGCGCAGATGCTCAAGGTGCATGCCTATGAGTATTCGGCGTGGGCATCGGCGTTTTCGATCAGCACATCGCTCGACTTCTATCAGCTCACGCAGGGCGTGCCCGAGCTCGTTTCGGCATTGCAGACGGGTCTGTATGGCCAAGGCGACGTAGCCGGCCTGCTCGAAAACGAGATTGTCAACGTATATGGCGCGGCACTTGCCGATCTGGCTTCGCTCGACAATAATGCGCTGTTTTGCGTGGCATGTCTCATGGTTTTGATGGGCGAGGGCAATATCGCAGAACTCGAGGCTTGCGGGGTGAGGCTGTCGATGGTCGACCAGTCCTATTTTGTACGCGACTACCCGATCTTTGGCTTGGATCCCGCCGAGCGGAGTTTTACGTGTCTGGGCACGGAGGATAACGGACGCTTGCGCTTGCGTAAGTTGGTGGCCGAGGTTCGCCCCGAACTTGTTCCGAGGGCGGCCCGGATTTTGCTTAAGGCGGGCCGATGCGATGCGGCGATGGGCCTGGCGGACGCCTTTTTGGACCGTGAAGCGGTCCTTGAACTTGCTGGGCAGTATGGGGTCGATCTGGCTCTGACGGGGCACGGGGCCGATATCTGCCGAGCAGCGCTGGGCACGATCGATGCCGACGATCCGGCTCCAGAGCCAACGCCTGCCGAAGCGCTTGGCGTATATCTGGCAGCGGTCAGCGTGTCCAATACAAAGCTCGCTCGCTATATGGCATCGGTCATCGAGCGCGGGGGCGAACGGGCGGCCTGCGAAATAGACCCTGTTTCATGGAGGGTGGCCCAGACGCTGACGGCTGTTTGCTATGGGGACAACGGGCTTGGGCTTCCTACGAACCTGGCCGTGCCAGAAATCGAGACATTCTATACCGCACTCGATATGTTGTCTGCGCATATCGAGGTCAAGCGGTGCCTGACCGAGCGGGGAGATGACGGCGGCGTTCTACAGCAGCTCAAAACGAGCAAGGCCTACGACTGCGAGCTCGACCTCGCGGGGATTGTTATACGGGCCGATAGTATGCTGGTGGAGCTCTTTGACGGGTCGTTTGCGGGAACCGACGAGCGCGACGACGAGATGACGGTGGTGCGGGAGGCGCTCGACGTACGCGGGCTTAAGGCGATGGCTATCTGGGTGCGCATGGTGTTGGCGGCACGGCGGCTCCTTTCCGGCTTGCCGGTAACCGACGACGCGGCGTTCAACGAGCTCGATCGTTTTGCTGTGCGCATGCGCGACAACCAGATTCAGCTGTTTGGCCTGTTGCTAGAAGGCTGGCAGTCGCTGGCAGAGGGACGGCCGGTTAATGCAAAGTTCCGTGCGGTCCAAGTGCTCAAACTTGCCGAGGAGTCGATTGCGTACATGCGCGATAACGCATTGCTGCTGGAGCGCGCGGCGTATCTGCGAAATACATCGATGGTTTCGGTGCGCGAGGAAGCGGAGCTACTCGATATAAGCCAGACGCAGGTTGGTGGCGCAGAAGCCTGGATGGTGGCGCTGCATTTGGCCTGTGCGGGCCGAGACAGCGATCTTGCGGCCTGGATGTCCATGAATCGTGCGGGGATTCTAGAGCCATCGTATCGGCTCTTTGCGCGCCTTGCCATGCATTGTCTGGGCGAGCCGGCGGCCAGGATACGCAAGAAGCTTCCCGTGCGCGAGCTGTCGCGGTACTCGCTGCGCGACGATTTGGAAGGGGAGGGCGAGCGCCTGTTCCAGGCCGGCGAGGTTGAAGCCGTTGATACCATCGACCATATCGAGATTCGCATGTTCGGTGCGTTTCGCGCCGAGCGCGACGGGTTTCCCATCACGGACAAAATGTGGCGCCGCAAGAAGGCGGCGACGCTTGCCGAGCGGCTTGCGCTGGGCATGGATGCGCTCGTCGATCGTGAGACGCTGGCCATGGAGCTGTGGCCCCATGCCGAGTTCAATAGCGCCCGCAACAACCTGTACTCGACGATATCGCGCTTGCGGTCGGCTTTGGGGCCGACGCCGGATGGCAAGTCATGCGTGCTCATCCAAAATGAATGCATTGGGCTCAACGGCGACTACGTCAAGACCGATGTACGGCTGTTTGACCAGATAAGCCGCGAGGTTTTGGGAAATCGCACGGGTGCGCGCGGGCCCCATCTGGTCGAGTTGTGCCTTAAGATTGAGCAGCTTTATGCCGGACCGTTGTATGTTCCCAATGGCTGTAATCCCACCTACTTTTTGCGCATGCGGCGCATTATGCAGTCAAAGTACATCGATTGCATGATTAAGGGAGCAAATGCCGCTCTAGAAGAAAACGATCTGCAGTCGGCGATTTGGCTGGCGGAGTCGGGGCTTCGGCAGGAAACGGCGCGTGAGGATATGGTGCGCTGCGCCATGCGCGTCTACAGTGCGGCGGGGCGACGGCGCGATATCGTCGAGCTGTACAGCGGGCATATGCACCATCTGAGGGAGCAGGTCAATGGCGTGCCCGAGCCCGAGACGCGGCACCTATACGAGCGCTTGGTGGAGGGGCGGCTCAATCGCGTGCTGGTCGAGCGATAAAAAACGGGCGCCCGAAGTACTTGGGCACCCGTAAGCTTGCTATGTGTTGGCTCGCCGATCACTGGCTCTTAGACGAGCTTGATCTTCTCGATGTCCTTGCGCGAGGACTCGCGATACAGCGAGAACTTGCGGCCGATAACCTGGACGACATCGGCGTGGCAACGCTCGGCGAGCTCCTCGGCGGCCTCGCGGGCGGAAAGGCTGGAGCCATCGAGCACGGAGCACTTAACGAGCTCGTGCTTCTCTAGGTAGGCGACCGTCTGCTCGACGGTGCCCTCGTTGACGTCGGACTTGCCGATGATGATGGCGGGGTTGAGGTGATGGGCCATGCTGCGAAGCTGCTTGACCTGTGCTCCTGTCAGTGCCATGGGTTCTCGCTTTCTATGTATGGGGCGCCCCGCGACGGGGCCTTAATCTACGTGAGCTGTCCCACGATAGCGCAGGAACGGCGCGGTGTGGAGCGCGTTTGCCCAGTTCAAAAAGAATGCGGATGCCGAGTGAGTGGGCGGTGCGGGCTGCGAACAGGCTATGAGCTGGGCGCAGAGACCGGCTCCCATGCAATAAACGCCCAACGAACCTTGCGGACATGATCGAGCATATAGCGCCCCTGCGGCACGCCCTTGGAGCCCGGCTCACCGGCATGGGGGTTCTCAATCATGTGTTGAGCGATATAGTCGCGCAGGCGGTCAACCTTATCTTCGTTACCGTGCTCGAGCATGCGGGAGAAGTCTGCCACGCCCGCCTCAAGGCTATCGAAAGTATCGCGACGAGGCGATTCAAAGTATGTAACCTGCGGCAACGCACCCATCTGAATGAGGATATTAAAAGCATACACAAAGCCATTACTGCAGGTAACCGAGGCACCGATGGCGTTCATCAAGTGCAGATCATAGCGCGGGCTGGAGTTGGCGACCATCGTGACAGCGCAACGCCGACGAGCCGTACGGTCAAGCTTGACAAGTGCGCCTTTTAGGTTGGTCGTGGTGACAGAGCGACTGGCAAAGGCAACATCCACCGCTTTCGCGACCGGTCCAACCAAATCCCAATCATCATCCCAAGCAAGCTCAAGCGGCGTTATGCGCCCCTCGAGCCCGTAGTACTCAATGCCGGCATCAAGGGTGCCCAACATAGCGGGGGAGAAGTCGGCTGCAATCACAGGATGCCCAGCCTGAGCAAGCGGAATGGCAATCGACCCAGCCCCACACCCCATATCAAGCACGGATTCACCAGGCTTTAACGCCAACAGCTTCATAAAGTCCCGGGCATACGGAGCAGTCTCAAGCGGCCGAAAATGCCGAGCCCTTTTATCCCACTCAAAAGAATCATCAGCCCGATGCCGAGCGGCCTGCAGACGCATCCATTCGCCATTCCAATCCGCAGAAAGCAGCTCAGCGCGAGCATCCCCATCAACCACGGGCCAACCTCCTAGCAACAAAAAAGCGACTCCTCCCAAAAGAAGAGCCGCAACCAGCATATATCAGATAGAACCGATCCAACGCCAAACCGCCATACCAGCAAAGTAGGGCAGAAGCGAAGCGACTGCCAAAGGGATAGAACCCAACCGAGGTCCCGTTGTGCGGGAGCCCCGGGGAGGGCAAATATATAAGGTCGATCGCGAGTTCCGCACGAGCCGGAGAGCACTTAATGTGCTCTCCGTGCGAGTCAGGACTGTCCGAGCAGGCGACCTTATATATTTGCCCTCCCCGGGGCTCCTCGCCAGTCCCCTCAGCTAGTTCTTGAGCGAGTTCAACGGCGCCGGGAAGCGTCCACCGCGGTGGGCAAGCACGGTGCCGGCGTTGGGGTTCACCGGCATGATGGGCGCACGGCCAAACAGGCCGCCGTACTCGACGCAGTCGCCCACGCCCTTGCCAATGGCGGGAATCACGCGGACGGCCGTGGTCTTGTTGTTGATGACGCCGATGGCCATCTCGTCGGCGATGATGCCGGCGATGGTCTCGACCGGGGTGTCGCCGGGGATGGCGATCATGTCCAGGCCGACGGAGCACACACTGGTCATGGCCTCGAGCTTCTCGAGCGAAAGCGCGCCGGCTTCGACGGCGGCGATCATGCCGGCGTCCTCGGACACGGGGATAAAGGCGCCGGAGAGACCGCCCACGCTGGAGCTGGCCATGACGCCGCCCTTCTTGACGGCATCGTTGAGCATGGCGAGCGCGCAGGTCGTGCCCGGGCCACCGCAGGTGCCCACGCCGATGATCTCGAGGATGCGCGCGACGGAGTCGCCGATGGCAGGCGTGGGAGCAAGCGACAGGTCGACAATGCCCTTCTCGACACCCAGGCGATGGGCGGCCTCGCGGCTCATGAGCTCGCCGGCACGGGTGATCTTAAAGGCGGTCTGCTTAATCTTTTCGGCGACTTCCATCATCGATGCGGAGTCGGGGAGCGTCTCCAGGGCTGCAGCCATAACGCCGGGGCCCGAGACACCTACGTTGATGACGGCGTCGGCCTCGCCGCCGCCGTGGACGGCACCCGCCATAAACGGGGAGTCCTCGACCATGTTGGCAAAGCAGACAAACTTGGAAGCGCCGACGGAATCCTGGTCGGCCGTGAGTTTAGCGGCATCGATGATGGTCTGGGCGGCCATGAGCACGGCATCCATGTTGATACCGGCGCGCAGGCTGGCAACGTTGACGCTGGAGCAGACGCGGCTCGTGGTGGCGAGCGCCTGGGGGATGGACTGGATGACACGGCGGTCGGCGTCGCCGATGCCCTTCTGGACGAGTGCGGAGAAGCCGCCCAGGTAATCGATGCCGAGCGTCTCTGCCGCGCGGTCGAGGGCATGCGCGATGGGGGTGAGGTCCTCATCCTTGCAGCACGCGGCGATCTGCGCCACTGGGGTGACGGAAACGCGCTTGTTGACGATGGGGATACCGTACTCGCGCTCGAGGTTCTCGGCGGTCTCGACCAGATGCTCAGCCGTGTGCGTCACGTGGTCGTAGATCTTCGTGCACATGCGGTCGAGGTTCTCGTCACCGCAACCCATGAGCGAAACACCCATGGTGATGGTCCTGATGTCGAGGTTCTGTTCCTCAACCATGCCGCGGGTTTCCGCGATTTCTGCGGGCGTGATCGCCATCCTTGCGCTCCTATCTGCCAAAACGAGCATAGTCTTATCTATTCTAACGTGCCGCACGTGCCAAGTGGCGCATGCGGCACGTTTTGGTGCTCGGTTGTTTCCGTTGTGTTACTGCCCAAAGACCTCTTCGGCGATACGAGCGCTTTCGGCGGCGTCCTTGGCGTAGTAGTCCGCGCCGATCTGCTTGGCGTATTCGGGGGTGAGTACGGCGCCGCCTACGATGATCTTGACGCCCGGCACCTCAGTATGAAGCAGCTTGATGGTCTCCTCCATGGCGACGACTGTGGTAGTCATAAGCGCCGAGAGGCCGACGAGTTTGATATCGCGCTCCTTGACGGTCTTGAGTACCTCTTGCGGGTCGACGTCGCGGCCCAGGTCAAAGACGGTGTAGCCGTAGTTATCGAGCAGCATTTTGACGATGTTCTTGCCAATATCGTGGATATCGCCTTTAACGGTGGCCACGCAGATCTTGCCCTTGTCGGCAATCTCGCCGGCGGGCATCAGGCGCTTGATGGTGTCGAAGCCCACGCGTGCGGCCTCGGCCGAGGCCATAAGCTGCGGCAAGAAGAACTTGCCCTGGTCAAAGAGGACGCCAACTTCGTCGAGGGCGGGGATAAAGTGATTGTTGATGAGGTCCATGGCGTCGTGGTCTGCCAGCAGACGCTCGGTCTCGGCCGCGATTTCGCCTTTGCGGCCCGAGACGACCATGCGACGAATCGGGTCGTCGTTGCCGTCGGTGCCGGCGGTGCCAGCAGCGGGCACAGCGTCGGTCGATGCGGCCTGAGCCGCTGCCGGGTTTGCGGCGATCTTATACGGATCGGTCCAGCCGGCGTAGCGCTCGATGTATCCGGTCGAGCCCTCGTCCTCAACGCTCAGGACGCGATAGCTGTAGACGGTATCCATAAAGCGCTTGGAGCCCGGGTTCATGATGGGGGCGTCCAAGCCTGCGCCGAAGGCGGCGGCCAAAAAGACCGAGCCCAGCAGCGGGCGGGCAGGCAGGCCAAAGCTGATGTTCGACACACCGAGCGCGCATTTGACGCCCAGACGCTCCTTGCACAGGGACATGGCGCGCAGGATCTGCTCGGCCTGGCGTTGATTGGTCGAGGCGGTCATGACCAGGCAGTCGATGAGGATGCGGTCCGGTCCGATGCCGTAGCGGGCAGCCTCGGCCACGATGCGCTCGGCGATGGCGAAGCGGGCCTCGGCGGTATCGGGGATGCCGCCTTCGTCGAGCGTAAGGCCGACAACGTTGGTGCCGTAGTGGGCGACCAGCGGAAAGATCTCATCCATGATCTGCTGCTTGCCATTGACCGAGTTGATGATGGGCTTGCCGGCGTAGCGGCGCACGGCGGCCTCGACGGCAGCGGGGTCGGTGGAGTCGATCTGCAGCGGCAGCAGCGTGGAGCCCTGGAGCTGTTCGGTCGCCTGTTGGATAATCTTGACCTCGTCGATCTCGGGCAGGCCCACGTTGACGTCCAGGATGTCGGCGCCCTGCTCCTGCTGGCTGATGCCCTGGCTCACCACGTAGTCCAGATCGCCGTCGCGCAGGGCCTGCTGCAGGCGCTTTTTGCCGGTGGGGTTGATGCGCTCGCCGATGACGGCGATTTTGTGGCCATCGCAGGGGAGGTCCACCACGGTCTGGGCGCTTGTGACCGACATGCTGGGCTTGCGGTGGCGCGGACTGGGCGTGTGGTTATCGATAAGCGTGCGCAGCGCTGCCATGTGCGCCGGCGTGGTGCCGCAGCAGCCGCCCACGACGCTCACGCCGTCGGCGATCATGCCGGCGACGGCCTCGGCGTACTCGGGTGCCTGGATATCAAAGACGGTGTTGCCGTCGTCGTCCACATGGGGGAGTCCCGCGTTGGCCTGCACCATAATGGGTTTGTCGGTAACGGTGAGCATACGTGCGGCGAGTCCTCGGAGCTCGGCCGGTCCTTGGCTGCAGTTGATGCCCAAAACGTCGGTGCCGATGGCATCGAGCGTGATGGCGGCAACCTCGGGACTCGTGCCCAAGAAGGTGCGGCCGTCCTCCTCAAAGGTCATGGTGGCAAAGACGGGCAGGTCGGAGTTCTCGCGGCAGGCGAGGACCGCCGCCTTGATCTCGGCAAGGTCGGTCATGGTTTCGATAATAAAGAGGTCCACACCCGCGGCGACGCCGGCGCGTACTTCCTCGGCAAAAAGGTCGTAGGCCTCGTCAAAGCTGAGGGTGCCTAAGGGACGAAGCAACGCGCCGATGGGGCCGATGTCACCGGCGACGTAGCGGGCGCCGGCCTCGCGGGCACAGGCGACGGCCGCGGCAAAGACGTCTGCCACGGTGGCGGCACCGTCGAGCTTGTGGGCGTTGGCGCCAAAGGTGTTGGCGGTGATCACGTCGCAGCCAGCCTCGACGTACTGGCGCTGAATGTCGGTAATGACCTGGGGCTCCTCAAAGTTGAGCAGCTCGGGCAGGGCGCCCGCCTTCATGCCGGCCGCCTGCAACATGGTGCCCATGCCGCCGTCGAACAGTAGGTGTCCCGTGCCCTCGATGGCCGCACGCAGGCGATTGTCCTTAATGCGCAGATAGTCGATCGTGCGCGTCTTGTACGTGGCACCGTTGCGACGTGCGGCATCAATGGGTGCCGCCAATGCAGTGCCGTCGGAATCATGAGTGATAAGCGGAGTAAACATCGAGGGCTCCTAATGGCTGGAATAGCAGGTGGTGTGGGCGGCGCGGAAGCGACAGCTCTCGCGCATGCGGCAGATATTGCAGGTGGGGCGGGTCTGAGCGTCGTGGACCTCGCCGTCAAACAGACCGATCACCGCGGTCACGCTTTTGGTGGGCATGAGCAGGCTGGTGGGTGTGACGGTCAGGCCGATGAGCCGCGTGGCGTTGAGCGCATTGACGATCGAGCGCTGGGCCGAGAGCGGGCAGTCGCCGTAGCCGGGACTAAAGCGCCAGTTGCCGGCGAGTCCGTGTGCGGCGGCGTCCGTCTTGACTTGCTGGTCCATTTGCTCAACGGCGGCTTCCACGTAAGCGGAGCACGCGGCGTCGAGCACGGCGCCCTCCAGGGGATGTTGGGCTCCCGTGGTGCGCAGGCGACGCTCAGCGTCCATGCCGAGGGTGCATGCCATGAGCGCGGCAAAGCGGGCATCTTTGAGATGTCGATAGATATCGCGACCTCGCAGCTCAACGTTGGTGCCGACCAAGTGAATGCAAGGCTCACTTTGTTCGTCCACGCCCGTGGCATCGACGGCAAACACGCGGCGCACGCCACGGGGCTCAATGTCAAGTTCCAGACGCTCGACCACAAGCTCAATACGTCGTGACAGCTCGGGTTCAATCTGCTGGCCGCCGTAACCCAGATACCGCAGCATCTCGGCACGGTCGACACGGGGATGGTGCGCAGCATCGACACGGTAAAGCGCCGGCGACGCAAGGTCGGCCGGCACTTCGACAGCGGTTGTATCGATGTGCGGTTTTTCCATTACCCCAGGCGCTCCATAATGGTCGCGGCGATCGCAGGACGGTTCATAGTGTACAGGTGCAGGCCGTCGGCGCCGTGCTCCTTGAGGTCGCAAAGCTGGCGGGCGGCATAATCTACACCGGCTGCCTGCAGGCTCTCGGGGTCGTTCTCGTACTTGGCGAGAATCTTGATGACGGGGGAGGGCAGCGACGCGCCGCACATAAAGACCATGCGGCTGATCTGCGACTTGCCCATAAACGGCATGATGCCCGCGGTAATGGGCACGGTGATGCCGGCCTTGTCGGCAAGCTCGCGAAAACGGTAGAAGCACTCGTTATCAAAGAAGAGCTGTGTCACAAAGAAGCTCGCGCCGGCGTCCTGTTTTTGCTTGAGGTGTTCGACCGAGAGGTTGAGATCCTCACAGGCAATGTGGCCCTCGGGGTAGGCTGCGGCGCCCACGCAAAAGCCGGCGTCGACGAGCTCGGGGATGAGGTCGCGGGCGTAGGCGTAGTCGGAGGCGGGCTTGTCGTCCTCGGTCGCGCCGGCAGGGAGATCGCCACGCAGGGCCAGAATGTTTTCAACGCCGGCGGTGCGATACTCGTCGATCTTGGCGGCGATGTCGGCGTGGGCGCGGCCCACGCAGGTGAGGTGTGCCACCGAGGGCGTGTCGAATTCGCTCGAAATCATATGCGCGATGGGGGCGGTGGTGGCACCGTTGCCCGAGCCGCCGGCCGAGCAGGTGACCGAGACAAAGCTCGGCGAAAGCTTGCACAGATTGCCTGCCACTTCGCGAGCCGTGTCGAGGGTGAGCTCGCCCTTGGGCGGGAACATCTCAAACGAAACGGGCGCGGTGCCCTGGGATGCTGCCTGCTTAAAAACCTCGTCGACGCGCATATCGTGCTCCTCTAGATACGTAATAGTGTGATGTGTTGTAAGGATTCTACAGCACCACTGTGTCACGGTGGAGTTTCACTCGTTATTCGGGGATACCAATCAAAGATGCCTTGCTATCGGCTTTCTCTATAACAGAGCGGCTAATCTAGGCACGGACTATAAAGACTGGTATCTGATGCAAAATACCAGTTAATAGAGCTCCATCCCAAATTGACTACCCTTAAACCATGGGGAGAGGTCTGCAATTTATGCAGTTGATTGGCTGTTGAGGGTGGCAACGCCGCCTCGATAGGGTAACCTCATTGATTGGTTTCGCGACAGCAACATAACGGTAATGTCGCGGAAACACGGCGAGTCTAAGCTATGACTCGTTCGTTAGTAATCAACACCGCTTCTCACGCGGTGCCGATACGAAGGGAGTTCCGTATGGCCGAACTTACTGACCGCTTCGGGACCATGGTGTTCTCTGAGGAAGTCATGAAGGACTACCTCCCCAAGGACATTTGGAAGCGCCTTGCTGCAACCCTCGAGGGCGGTGAGCCGCTCGACCTGGATGTGGCCAACGCCGTTGCCCATGCCATGAAGGTCTGGGCCATCTCCAAGGGTGCGACGCACTATGCGCACTGGTTCCAGCCGCTTTCGGGCATTACTTCCGAGAAGCACGACAGCTTCCTGGAGCCCAACCACGACGGCACCGCCATTACCAAGTTTACGGGCAAGAACCTCATCCAGGGCGAGCCGGACGCCTCCAGCTTCCCCAACGGCGGCCTGCGTGCTACCTTCGAGGCTCGTGGCTACACCGCTTGGGACCCCACTAGCCCCGCCTTTATCAAGGACGATGTCCTGTGCATCCCCACGGCTTTCTGCTCCTACACGGGCGAGGCCCTGGACAAGAAGACCCCGCTGCTGCGTTCCATGACCGCGCTCTCGCGTGAGTCTAAGCGCGTTTTGGCGCTGTTCGGTAAGACCCCCAAGAAGGTCGTTCCTTCCGTGGGCGACGAGCAGGAGTACTTCCTGATCAAGAAGGACGCCTACCGCAAACGCAAGGACCTGGTCATCACCGGCCGCACTCTCTTTGGTGCTGCTCCCTGCAAGGGCCAGGAGCTCGAGGAGCACTACTTTGGCGCTATCCGCCCCACCGTCTCGGCTTATATGAAGGATCTGGACGATGAGCTGTGGGCGCTTGGCATTCCCGCCAAGACCAAGCACAACGAGGTTGCTCCCTGCCAGCATGAACTCGCCCCTGTCTATGGCGAGGTCAACGAGGCCATCGACCAGAATCTGGTCATGATGGAGAAGATGAAGCTCATCGCCTCCCGCCACGACTTGGTCTGCCTACTGCACGAGAAGCCCTTTGAGGGCATCAATGGTTCGGGCAAGCACAACAACTGGTCGCTTGGCACCGAGTCCGAGAACCTGCTCGATCCGGGCGACACCCCGCTCGACAACCTGCAGTTCATCGTCTTCCTCACCGCGGTGATCGAGGCCGTCGATAACTATCAGGAGCTCCTGCGTGCCTCCGTTGCCTCGGCCGGTAACGACCATCGTCTGGGCGCCAATGAGGCTCCTCCGGCGATTATGTCCATCTTCCTGGGCGACCAGCTTACCGAGGTCGTCGAGAAGATCATCGATGGCAAGGCTTCCGTCCATGCCACGCGCGGCGTGCTCGACCTGGGCGCCGATACCCTGCCCAAGCTGATGCAGGACAACACCGACCGCAACCGCACCTCCCCGTTTGCCTTCACCGGCAATAAGTTCGAGTTCCGTGCCTGCGGCTCCGAGCAGAACGTCTCCGACTCCAACCTGGTGCTCGATGCCGCCGTGGCCAAGTCGCTCAAGTCCTTCGCCGACGCGCTTGAGGGTACGCCCGAGGATGAGTTCCAGGACGCTGCGCTCGAGTACTGCAAGAAGGTCCTGACCGACCACCAGCGCATCCTGTTCTCTGGTGACGGCTACTCCGACGAGTGGCCCGTTGAGGCCGAGAAGCGTGGTCTTGCCAACAACAAGACCACGGCCGACGCCCTGCCCGCCTTTGTTTCCGATAAGGCCATCGCACTCTTTGAGGAGACGGGTGTCCTGACCAAGGCCGAGGCCCAGTGCCGCTACGACTGCAAACTCGAGAAGTACAACAAGCTCATGAACATCGAGGCCACCACGATGGTTCGCGAGGCGCGTCGTACCTATCGCCCGGTCATTACCGCATATGCCACCAAGGTCGCTAAGGGTCTTGAGACTATTCGTGCCGCCGGTGCTGAGGCCGCCATGCAGTGCGAGCAGAACACGCTCAACAAGCTCTGCAACGGTATCACCACCATTAACGACTCCATCAAGGCGCTCGACGCCGTGCATCAGAAGGCCGAGGCCCTCGATGGCCAGGAGCAGGCCAACGTGTACGCGCACGAGGTCGTTCCTGCTATGGATACGCTGCGCGCCGCCGTGGACGCCATGGAGGAGATCGTGGCCGCCGACTACTGGCCGGTCCCGACCTACGACGACATTCTGTTCTATGTGTAACAGACACGTTTGATTTTGCGTGCGAAGGGGTCTCGCCTGTGCGAGGCCCCTTCTTTTTATGTCGCTCGGACCTGCTTTGAACTTGCAACCGAGCAAGCGTTTCGCGCGGGGCATCTTAAAAGTTGTAACCTGTTTTGGCATGCGGACGTTTCGGGCGTTTGTTCGTAAAGGGGAGGATTATCCGATGAAGGTATTCGATATCGTGTTTAGCCCGACCGGCGGAACGGAAAAGGCGTCTGGCTACATTGCCAATTCGTTGGAAGGGGAAACCGTTGCTGTAGATCTGACCGATAGCGGGCTTGGTTTTCGCACGGTTGCGATGACAAAAGAGGATGTAGCCGTGATCGCGGTGCCCTCGTATGGCGGGCGAGTCCCGGCTGTGGCCGCGGAGCGTTTGGGTATGATGCGGGGAAACGGTGCGCAGGCGGTTCTGGTTTGTGTTTACGGAAACCGCGCGTATGAGGACACGCTGGTCGAGCTTGAAGACGCGGCAAAGGGCGCGGGCTTTCGGGTGATCGCGGCGGTTTCAGCCATCGCCGAGCATTCTATTGTTCGCCAGTTTGCAGCCGGTCGGCCAGACCGACAGGACGCTGCGCAGCTCGCTGGGTTTGCGAATCAGATTCAGCAAAAGATATCTGCAGGAGATGCTTCTGAGCCGGCTATTCCGGGCAATCGTCCCTATAAGAAGGCAGGGGGCACCGGTATGGTGCCCAAGGCCACAAAAGAGTGCACCGCTTGCGGGGTTTGTGCCGCAGCGTGTCCCGTTGGCGCTATCGATAAAGACGATCCCAAGCGGGTGGACAAAAAGGCCTGCATTTCCTGCATGCGCTGCGTTGCCGTATGTCCGCGGGGCGCTCGCGCGGTAAATCCCGTCATGCTCTCTGCGGCTACCAAGATGTTGAGCAAAGCCTGCTCTGAGCGAAAAGAATGCGAGCTGTTCATCTAGCGCAAGGGCATTGAGTGCTTTTCGTTTTATAACGGCAAAAAGAACGAACCCGTCGGACCTTACATCCGGCGGGTTCGTACATTTTAAAGTTGGTGCCCCCAGTGGGATGTCCGCGTGCGGCTGGCGCCGCCCGCTTCCGCTGTGTCGCTCCGCTCCTTGCGTGCTGCGCTGGAAAACGCTCCTCGTTTCCTCAGCTCCGCACCCTGCCGGGTTCGAATCCCGGCACATGAATAGCAAAAAGCCCGTTACCGCAAGGGCAACGGGCTTCTCAGTTTAAATGGTGCCCCCAGCGGGATTCGAACCCGCGATATCCACCTTGAAAGGGTGGCGTCCTTGGCCGCTAGACGATGGGGACAGCGGGAAAGAGTATAGCAGACTTTTTTGCCGGCGCGTATATCGTTGGTAAACTGGAAAACCACCACACAGGAGCCGACTCTCTATCCCGATCTTCAAACATCTCAACCTGTAACATCTGGGCGGGCAAATCGGCTCTATGTGTTACAGATCGAGACAAACGGCGGGCATCGGGACGAACATCTCATTCTGTAACAGTAAGACGACTTTTAACGGTCTAAATGTTACAGATTGAGACAAACTGCCGTGGCAGATCAAAATCGCCACAAAGGTGCCTGTCCCCTTTGTGGCGGTGGGGCGTTAGGGGAGGAGCTTCATCGCGGCGTCGTGGGCGGCGTGCTCGTAGGTGTCGTCGAGGGGTTTGAGCGGCAGCAGGGCGGCGGCCTGTGCGTCGCCACGGCGCTCGAGGGCGTGGGCGATGAGCCAGTCGGCGAACTCGGGGTTCTTGGGCAGTGCCGGTCCGTGTAGGTACGTGCCGATGACGCCCTTGTAGATGAGACCCTCAAAGCCATCGTCGCCGTTGTTACCGGTGCCCGTGACGACAGACGTTCCGAGCGGCGTGGCATCGGCGTCCAAAAGCGTGCGCCCGCCGTGGTTCTCGAATCCCACAAAGGGCTCGGGTGCCAGGTCGGTCTTGACGGCGACGTTGCCGATCAGGCGGTCGGAGCCGCGCACAGTCTCGGCGGCAATGACGCCCAGGCCCTCGATGCGATTCTCGCCCATATAGTACGAACGGCCGAGCAGCTGATAGCTGCCGCAGATAGCAAGCAGCGATCCGCCATCCTCAACATAGGCCGCGACCTTGTCTTTTTGAGCGAACAGCTCGTGTGCCACGGCCAGCTGGTCGCGGTCGGAGCCACCGCCCATCATGACGATATCGGCATCGGTCAAATCAAGCGTTTCGCCCATACGGACCTCGTCCACGCGCACGGGAATGCCACGCCAGGCGCAGCGGCGTTCGAGGGCAATGACGTTGCCACCGTCGCCATAGAGGTTGAGGGCATCGGGATACAGGTAGACGATGCGCAGCGGGCGCGAAAGCTCGACCGGCGCAATATCCGTGGGGACAGCGCTGCCGTCGGCGCGCGTTACGGCGTGGGAGGCGACCGAACTTGCATCGGTGCCCTTAAGCTCGTCGAGCTCTTTGACCAGTGGCGGGAAGGCCGTGTAGTTGGCGACCGCGTAGAAGGTGTCATCGGCAGCCTCGTCCGCCACGGCGCCGATCGCCTGCTCGATATTCGAGATGATGGCGGAGTCGATGCCGGCGTACTTCAGGCGTACCTGCATATCGTGTGCACGCGTGCCGCCGGCAAAGGCGACAAGCCCTGGGGTATCGGCGATGCGCTCGAAGTCGACGTCGTAGATCCACGAGACATCGTGGCCGTCGGCGTCGTTGTCGTTCAGAAAGAAGGCGCAGAGTCTGCCGCCCGCCGTCTTAATGGACTGGATCTGGCGATCGAAGCCCACGGGATTCTTGGCCAGGTTTGCCTCGACGGTACGGCCGGCGATCTCCCAGCGGCCCATGCGTCCGCCGGCGGGGACGTAGGCATCGAGCGTGGACTGTAGATGTGCCGCGCCCACGCCCAGCTCGCGCGCCGCAAAGAAGGCGGCGGCAACGTTATAGACCATGTATAGGCCGTTGTAGCGCGTGGCGATGTGCGTTGCGGGTGCGTCAGTATCGGGTCCAAAGTTCAGGTCAAAGCCGTAGCCGTTGCAGGTGAGCTCAACGTCCGTTACGCGACGGACCAGCGCGGGACGACCCCAGCCGCACGAGGGGCAATGGTATGCTCCAAGCTGTCCGTACTGCACATAGTCGTACTCCAGCGGCGCGTTGCACTGCGAGCAAAAACGCGAGTCGCTAATGCGATCGGACTCGGTGCCCGTAGCACCGTCGATGCCAAAGGCGATGCTCGTGTTGGGGACGCGCGCGGCGATCGAGGCGCACAGCGGGTCGTCGGCGTTATAGATGAGCGTCGTTGTCGGCGAAAGCTCCAGCGCGTGGGCGATGACGTCCTGGGTGTGGTCGATCTCACCGTAGCGGTCCAGCTGGTCGCGGAACAGGTTGAGCAGCACAAAGTAGGTCGGCTTGAGCTTGGGCAGGACGCGCACCGTGTAGAGCTCGTCGCACTCAAAGACGCCTACGCGCTTGCTGCTGGCGGTTCGCTTAAGGTTGCCGCGCGCCTCGAGCAACGCGCCCACCACGCCTGGCTCCATGTTGTTGCCGGCGCGGTTGCATACCACGGTGGCGCCGCTGGCGGCAACGGCATCGGCGATGAGGTTGGAGGTGGTGGTCTTGCCGTTGGTGCCGGTGATCACCACGCTGCGGTCGACAAGGCCCGCGAGGTCGCTTAGCAGCTCGGGGTCAATCTTCATGGCGATGCGGCCGGGGAGTACGCCGCCCTGGCGCTTAAGGACGGAGCGCAGTCCCCAGCGGGCGATATCGCTCGAGGTGCAGGCGAGAGATGAGCGGAAGTTCATGAAGCCGTTCCTAACGTGAATGACATGGTCGTGACGTTTGTGCCGTTAAAAGCCGTAACGGCGCGCAAATTCCTGGGCAAGCTGCGATACGTCTTCGCAAGCGTTGGCCCAGGGGGCAAAGTCGGGAGTATCCGAGATGATGCCGTCGGCCTCCCAAACTGCCTGATGCGAAAGGTCCCAGGGGTCGTGCGGTTCGGGCCGGCAGGGAAGGTACGGTGTCTGATACATGGGGTTCAGCAAAAAGAACGCGCCGCCCTCGCAGCGGTTGGCGAACTCGCGCAGCGCGCGTGTCGCCGGGCGCATCTTGTTCGTTTTGAACAACAGGATCGTGCGGGCGAGTAGGTACCAGGGGGAGCTCTCGAGGGCATCGGCCCCCATCTGCTCCTCGAGCTGGTGGGCCAGGGCAAAAAAGCCGTCCTCGTCTTCCAGGCGAGCGAGGGCGAGTAGCACGGTGCCTGCAGCTCGGGTGGGATAGCCTTCCGCCTTAAGAACGCGGCGAGAATAGTTGGCGGCAGCACGGTAGCGAGCGCTCGCCATGCACAGCTGCGAGATGGCCTCGAGCGTGTGGAGCCACCCGATAAGAGCCGGCTCGCTTACGGTGAGATCGGCCGCCGTCACGCCGTCCGTCAAAACCTTGTTGGCCCAGTAGTGCGGGGCCTCCATGTCGAACCCGGGCACGCTTTGCTGCAAGTAGTCGGCCGTGGTCGCCTCGAGCTTCATCAAGTCGCCTAGACAGGCGTCGACGGGCGTGTCCGCCAAAATGATGGCGAGCAGCTGGGCATCGAGGACATACGCATCGACGCGGACGATTTTGAGTAGCTCATCGCGCATATCGTCGAACAGGCGGTTGCGCGTCTGCTCAAACTCCTCATCGCTGCCCATGTCCTCGATGCGATGGAGCTCGTCGAGCAGGTGGCGGTGGACGCCTGCATAGGACAGCAGTGCCTGGGCATGCTCGGTCTGCGCATACTTATGAGGGTTGACGCTCACGTCGTTATGGACAAGCTCGCGTGCTGCATCGGTGAGTTCGGGGTGCGACGCAAGGTAGGCGCGCTCCAGGTAGACGGGGATGTAGACGCTCGGATCCATTAGAGGTCTCCTCCCTTAAACGGCAAGCCCTGCTCGGCCGCCCGCAGGATGCGCTCGTCGATCTGGGAGCGGACGATATCGTTGGTGGCGACCCAGGCAGCGAAGCTGGCGTTGTCGGGGGCGCCCAAGCCCTCCTGCAGTACCGGCGTCGCCTCGGACAGCGCAAGGACAAGCTCGTCGGTGGAGCCCACGCCCACGTTGACGCGGGCATAGACGCCATCGGGAAACTCGGTTTGGAAGTAGAGTGCTTCGGCCGCGTGCGGGCATGAGCGCACCAGGATGCGCAAGTAGCGCTCGGCACCCTCGTAGTCCAGCTCGCGCCAGGCAGCGCTCATCAGCGCGATGAGCGTCCACGGGTCCAAGTCGCGCTCCGCGTCCTTGGGACGACGGCGTAGCGGCGTGTTAGCGAGATAGGGGACGGAGTGGGCAGAGCGAAAGCACTTGAGCTCCTCGGCGGGGTATTCGAGCTTCGCCATGGCGAGCATCGCGGTGTGACGGACGCCGGCCGGATCGTTGGGGGCAAAGTCGAGGCTGCGGTTTGCGGCTTCGAGCGACATGCGATAGCGGCCGCTAATGAGGGCGCGCGACGCAAGGGCGGCAAGCCAGCGCAGATAGGGGCGGCGCATAAGGTCGCCTGCGGCCTCGCGCTCGTAGGGGTCCTGCGCCGAGGCGATCTTGAGCGCCAGATCATGCTCGACTTCATCGCGCTTGGATACCAAGTACTGTACGTACTCCTCGTTGGAGTTGGCGGTGAGGGCGATCAACATGCGCTGGGCATCCCAGTTGGTGGGGTCGAGCGCGGCTGCCTCGCGAAGCATGTTCTCGGCAGCGGCCTCTTCTTGCTCTGCCTGGGTATCGTCAGGGATAAAGGGAATGCGGTAATCGACAGCCTCGACCACCTTGGCAATGAGGTGCCCGGCGCGGTCGCGGTCGTGCACGATGAGCGGCGCGGGGTTGCGGGTGAATTGTTCCATCAGACGCTCTACGGCGGCACCGTCGGTGAGCGGGATATTGTCGCGGCGCAAGGCCTCAAGAACGAGGCGATGGCAATCCTCTTGAATGGGATCGAATGCCATGGGGCCTCCTTTGCTGCGGTTAGGGTTCAAATGTCTCTATATAAGGTTCTAGTTTACCCGCATGTGGCACACCGGGGGTGCCGCACTTGGACATGCACCTTTGCACCACGAAGACGGATGTCGCACAAATGTCGGCACCTTGGACGACTGAGTGGTATCACGGTGCCGCAAACGGTCGATTTTTGGCGGCGAACGGGGCACATTTTGGAGGGGCACCGTCCTGCCCGGGATATGTGGTCAACCTTGATAAAACGTTTGCCCAGCTTGGGAGTATGAATGCCCCATAAGGGTCTTCAGGGATAGAAAAAACGTTTCATCATTGTTGGCTTTAGGTGAATAACTGACCAACCAGAACGGTAAAATAGTGTTTGTCTGAGCATTGAGACGTTTAGACATCGCGCATTGTCATCGCCGGCAACGCGCAAAACGGTCCTAACGGAGCCAATCGGGTGCTCCGTTATATACGCAAGTCTAAGAGGGGCTTGTTTAGGAGGCACAGTATGGGACGTTTTACCAATCCTCGCGATCTGTACTTTGGTGAGGGCGCTCGCCACGAGGTGAAGAACCTCAAGGGCAAGAAGGCCATTATCGTTTCTGGCGGCAGCTCTATGCGCCGCGGCGGGTTCCTGCAGGACGTTGAGGCCGACCTCAAAGAGGCCGGCATGGAGGTCAAGCTGTTCGAGGGCGTCGAGTCCGATCCCTCCATCGAGACCGTCATGAAGGGCGCAGCCGCTATGCGCGACTTCGAGCCCGACTGGATCGTTGCTATCGGTGGCGGTTCGCCCATCGATGCCGCTAAGGCCATGTGGGTCTTCTACGAGTATCCCGAGGAGTCCTTCGACAACATTATCCAGCCGTTCAGCTTCCCCGAGCTGCGTCAGAAGGCTCACTTCTGCGCCATTTCCTCTACCTCCGGCACCGCTACCGAGGTCACCGCATTCTCCGTCATCACGGATTACGAAAAGGGCATCAAGTACCCGCTGGCCGACTTCAACATCACCCCTGATGTCGCCATCGTCGACCCCGAGCTCACCTACACCATGCCCGCCAAGCTGTGCGCTCATACCGGCATGGACGCTCTGACCCACTGCATGGAGGCCTACGTTTCCACCTGCGCCTCTATGTTCACCGACGCCAACGCTCTGCACGGCATCCGCGAGATCGTCGAGTGGCTGCCCAAGTCCTATGCTGGCGACCATGAGGCCCGTCAGCACATGCACGAGGCTCAGTGCATCGCCGGTATCGCCTTCTCCTCGGGCCTGCTCGGCATCGTTCACTCCATGGCTCACAAGACCGGTGCTGCCTTCGAGAACGGCCACATCATCCACGGTGCTGCTAACGCCATGTACCTGGGCAAGGTTATCCAGTGGAACTCCAAGGACCCGCGTGCTGCCGAGCGTTACGCTTACGTGGCCAAGGAGATCCTGCACCTTCCCGGCGAGACCAACGAGGAGCTCATCGCTGCACTCGTCCAGAAGATTCGCGACCTCAACGACCAGCTCAACATTCCGCAGTCCATCAAGGATTACGCGAATGGTGGCGTGAAGGTCGACGCCGAGAACCCGCAGATGGTTTCCGAGGAGGAGTTCCTCGCCAAGCTGCCCGAGATCGCCGCGAACGCCGAGACCGACGCCTGCACGCCGGAGAACCCGCGTGAGACCAAGGCTGCCGACTTCGAGAAGATCCTCAAGGCCTGCTACTACGACACCGACATCGATTTCTAATCGACTCTTGTTATCGTAACGAGGGGCTCCGCACGTATCCGTACGGAGCCCCTTTCTTTTTATTTATTAGAGAATGGGATAAAAATGGCTGCAATCTTCAATAGCCCCAGCAAGTACATCCAGGGTCCGGACGAGCTGGCCAAGCTCGGCTCCTATGTCGAGCCGCTCGGCGCTAAGGCCCTCGTCATCGTGACGCCTTCGGGCAAGAAGCGCGTCGGTGCCAAGATCGAGGGCGGCTTTGCCGAGGCCAAGGCCGAGCTGCTGTTTGAGGACTTTAACGGCGAGTGCTCCAAGGGCGAGGTCGATCGTCTGGTCGCGCTCGCCCGCGACAACGGTTGCGACATCATCGTCGGCGTCGGTGGCGGCAAGATCCTCGACACCGCAAAGGCCGTTGCCTACTACCTGGAGTCCCCGGTCATCATTTGCCCCACCATCGCTTCGACCGATGCTCCGTGCTCTGCTCTTTCGGTGCTCTACACCGATGACGGCCAGTTCGATAAATATCTCTTCCTTAAGGCAAACCCCAATATTGTCCTGATGGATACGACGGTTATCGCGGCGAGCCCGGTGCGCCTGACGGTTTCCGGTATGGGCGATGCGCTCGCAACCTATTTCGAGGCCCAGGCGACGCATGATGCCGACGGTGGCACTTGCGCCGGCGGCAAGGGCGGCATGGCCGGCCTGGCGCTCGCCAAGCTCTGCTATGAGACGCTCATGGCCGATGGCGTCAAGGCCAAGGTTGCGCTGGAGAAGGGTGCGCTCACGCCTGCCGTTGAGCACATCATCGAGGCCAACACGCTGCTCTCCGGTATTGGCTTTGAGAGCTCTGGTCTCGCTGCCGCTCATGCCGTCCACAACGGTTTGACGATGCTGCCCGAGTGCCATGGCATGTATCACGGCGAGAAGGTCGCCTTCGGCACCATCGTCCAGCTGGTACTCGAGGATGCCCCGACCGAGAAGCTCGAGGAAGTCTTGGGCTTCTGCATTGAGCTGGGCCTGCCCGTTACGCTCAAGGAACTTGGCGTTGCCGAGCTTACGCGCGAGCAGGCCATGATTGTTGCCGAGGCCGCCTGCGCACCCGATGACACCATGTGCAACATGCCGTTTGAGGTGACTCCCGAGATGGTCGCAAACGCCATCCTGGGTGCCGACGCGCTGGGCCACTACTATCTCATGGATGAGTAAATCAAGCTAAGGAAGGGGCAAAGCCAGCAGATGGCTTTGCCCCTTTTTGCTATGGTGCAAAGTGGCCTGTCTCCAATGCACAAGTTGGTGCAGGGGGAAGGTTACTTTGTACCAATCGTTGTTTGATGAAGGGCGGATTCTCGTATGGCGCTTCCCATGGTTTATGGCGGTCCCGGCCGGTATGTTCAGGGGCCGGGCGAACTTTCGCGTCAGGGCAGGTATTTGTCATGGTTGGGCTGCGCTGCTTATGTCTTGTTTGACCAGGGCACCGAGGATCGGCTGTGCAAGCAGATCGTCGATGGATTTCTGGACGAAGATCTAAGTGAGCCGTTCTTTAAGATTTATGACGGTCCGTGTACGGAAGACGCCGTTGTCGAAATGGCTAAGGAAGCCCGGGCCGAGTATTGCGACATGGTGGTGGGTATTGGCGGCGGCAAGATACTCGATATTGCCAAGGCCGTTGCGTTTTATGCCGAGGTGCCGTTGTGCGTATGCCCCACGGCGGCTTCGATGGACGGTCCGTGCAGCGCGATTTCGGTGCTGTATCACGAGGATGGGTCGTTCGACCACTACCTGATGCTCGAGAAGAATCCAGACCTGGTCGTGGTCGATACCAACGTGGTCGCGGCGGCCCCACTGCGTATGACGGTCGCTGGTATGGGCGATGCGCTGGCAACGTATTTTGAGGCGCGTTCGTGCGCCGCGGCGCACGGCGCCAACGAGCACGGTGGCGCGCCGGGACACTTGGCCTTGGTTGCGGCTCGCGCCTGCTACGACACGCTCATGGAGTGCGGCGTCGCTGCCAAGCGCGATCTCAAAAAGGGCCGTACATCGCCGGCAGTTGAGCGCCTGATCGAGTGCAATATTCTGCTCTCGGGCGTCGGCTTTGAGAGCGGTGGCTTGGCGTTGGCGCATGCCATCGCCAACGGTCTGACGATTCTGCCCGAGTGCAAGGCAATGCATGGCGAGGCCGTGGCATTTGGCCTGGTGGTGCAGCTGCGCCTGGAGCGTGCACCCGAGCTTGATCAGGTGCTCGAGTTTTGCCAGCGCGTTGGTCTGCCGACGACGCTCGAGGAGCTGGGCCTTGGCGAGATTTCCGATGCCGATCTGCAGAGTGTTGCAAATGCGGTCTTTAGAAATGAACGTAATATGGCCAACGAGCAGGCAAAGGTGACCAAACAAAAGCTCGTGCAGTTCATGTGCGAGGCATAGTTTGGCGCTTGATTGACCTTGTGCAATCGAGGCGGCGATGGGCCATGGGCTATTTGCCGCAAAGATGCGCCGCGTGTAATTTGCCCGAGGCGTGGGCCGATAGCGTATCATTATCTCTTGCTTGTTTGCACTGCTCAGGGAGGGGCCGCGCATGGCGCAGGAACACGATCTGTTTGATGACATTATCGAGATCAGCAAGGGTTTCGATTTTCTTAAAAACCCGCTTGGCGGTGTGACCGATGCGCTCGATCCGTCGGCGCCGCAGTGGAATCCTGCCGACTACAAGGAGCGTCCGCGCGGTAACACCATTCCGTGCCTGACCTGCAAAAACGAAAAGAGCGGCTGCACCGCGTGCATGGACGTGTGCCCGGTCAACGCTATCGAGGTCGAGGAAGACTCCATCGAGATCCTCGACTCCTGTCGCAAGTGCGGTCTGTGCGCCGCTGCTTGCCCGACGGAGGCGATCATCTCTCCGCGCCTTGCACCCAAAAACGTCTACGACGACATTGTCTCGGCGGCTACGAGCCACGAGACCGCCTACGTTACCTGCACGCGTGCCCTTAAGCGCATGCCGCGCGAGAACGAGGTCGTCGTCGCCTGCGTGGGCGATATTACGGCAGAGACTTGGTTTTCGGTACTGGCCGACTATCCCAACGTGAGTGTGTACCTGCCGTTGGGCGTGTGCGATAAATGCCGCAACACCGGCGGTGAGGATATTCTGGGCGAGGCGATTGCGAAGGCCGAGGAGTGGTCCGGCACGGGTATGGGCTTGGAGGTCGACTCCAAGAGCCTCAAATGCCATAAGCGCCGCGAGTACGAGCGCAAGGAGTACATGGAAAAGATCGCCCGCACCACGGGCCTGACGGTGACCAAGCTCAATCCGGCGACGGCGGCGCTGGCCTCGGTGACGCAAAAGCTCAAGGCCCATCGCCATCAGATTACCCAGCTGGAGCGCACGCTCAACACCATGTGCGGCACCACGACGACCAAGCGTCGCCGTTCGCTCACGCACGGGCGGCAGCTGGTACTCTCGACGCTGCAAAACCATCCCGAGCTTGCCCAGAACATGCAGGTGAGCACGCCGGAGTGCGATTTTGACAAGTGCACGTCGTGCGGCGAGTGCGTCAACGTGTGCCCCACGTTTGCCTGCGATCTGGTGGGAAGCGGCCGCTTTGCGTTGGAGTCCACGTATTGTTTGGGCTGCGGCGCCTGTGTCAAGGTGTGTCCCGAGCATGCGCTCAAGCTTGTTGAGCACGACGCGTCCAATCTGGTCGTCGTCGATCCCGAAGCCGAGGAAAAGGCCGCCCAGAAGGCGAAGGCCCACGAAGAAGCTGAGAAGGTCAAGGCTGAGGCAAAGGCCAAGCTCGACAAGATGCTCGATCAGGTGGAGAAGCTTGCGGACTAGTCAGCGAGCTCTATCTCTGCTTCATTTGCGCCGCCGCGGTGTCCGGATTCGCCCGGATGCTGCGGCGGCGCTATACTTATGCAGTTTGAAGTACCTGTATCAAAAGGAGCTGTCGTGTCCCTTTCCATCGGTATCGTGGGCCTGCCCAACGTGGGCAAGTCGACGCTGTTCACCGCGCTTACCAAAAAGACCGGCCTTGCCGCCAACTACCCGTTTGCCACGATCGACCCCAACGTGGGTATCGTCGACGTGCCCGATAGCCGCTTGCAAAAGCTTGCCGACATCGTTAACCCGGGTCGTATTGTGCCGGCGACGGTCGAGTTCGTCGACATCGCAGGTCTGGTGAAGGGCGCTAACGAGGGCGAGGGCCTGGGCAACCAGTTCCTGGCCAACATTCGCGAGACCGACGCCATCTGCGAGGTCGTGCGCTACTTTAAGGACCCCAACGTCATGCGTGAGGTGGGCCGCACGGGCGAGTTCGTCGATCCCGCCGGCGATGCCGACACCATCATGACCGAGCTCATCCTGGCCGACATGGGCACGCTCGAGAAGCAGCTGCCCAAGCTCGAGAAGGAGGCCAAGCGCGACAAGGAGCTCATGCCCAAGTTTGAGGTCGCCAAGCGCCTGCTTGCCTGGCTCAACGAGGGCAAGCGCGCCGCGTCCATGGAGATGACCGACGAGGAGCGCGCCGCTGCCAAGGGCTTGTTTCTGCTCACCATGAAGCCCATCCTGTATGTGGCCAACGTAGACGAGGACATGCTCAACGAGGACCTGGCGCCCATTGATGGCGTCAAGCCGCTGCCGATCTGCGCCAAGATCGAGGCCGAGCTTTCCGAGCTCGATCCCGAGGACGCTGCCGACTACCTGGAGAGCCTGGGCCTGGAGCAGCCCGGTCTGGACGTGCTCGCTCAGGCTGCCTACAAGCTGCTCGGCCTGCAGTCGTTCTTTACGGCTGGCGAGATGGAGGTCAAGGCCTGGACGGTGCGTCAGGGCGCGACCGCCCCGCAGGCCGCCGGTGTCATCCACACCGACTTTGAGCGTGGCTTTATTAAGGCCGAGGTCATTGGCTACGACGACTACATCGAGCTCGGTGGCGAGCAGGGCGCCAAGGCTGCCGGCAAGCTGCGTATTGAGGGCAAGGACTATGTCATGGCCGATGGCGACGTCGTGCACTTCCGCTTTAACGTGTAAGGACGACGCATATGTTTAAATATGGCAAAAAAGCTGGCTACATGGGTATTGCGCTGCTCGTACTTGCGGTGATTCCGCTGGTGGTCGCAGCGTGTGTTATCCCCAACATTGGTCCCGAGGTGGCAACGAAGTTTAATGCCGCCGGCGAGGCGACGCGCTGGGGCAAGAGTTACGAGCTGCTGGCGTTGCCGGTGCTCAATCTGCTGCTGAGCGTGGCGACGTACTTTACGGCGGGACGCCAGGCTAAAAACAATGATGACTCCGCCGCCATGGCGCGCATCGTGTGCGAGCGCTACCTGCGAAACGGCTGCATCACGGGTGTGTTTCTCAACGTAATCAACGTCTACTTTATGTATTCGGCGATTACCGGTATGGGCTTTGGCCTGGGCTTTTAGCTTGCGCCTTTAGGCAACGAGCCTGCAAGCATATTCGATGGCTGCTGCGAGGCCGCCGCTCGATCGTGGTTGAAAGACCATGTCGGCGGCGGCCTCGTTTTCGTATCCGGCGCCGCGGAGGGCGAGCGCGATGCCGGCTTCCAAAAGGAGCGACAGGCCGCGTTGGCTGGTTACGATTACGGCAGCCTGATTGAGCGAGCAGCTGTGCGCTTGGCATTGGATGGCAAGTTCACCTTGCGCCGGGCAAGGGACCAAAACGGCGGCGACGCGACTTGATAGCAATGCAAATGCTGTGCGCTCATCGGGCGAAAGGCATTCAGCTTCAACGACAACGAGCTTGGGCGGCGCGCTGTTTGTGCGAAGCGTGGCTCGGTACATGCGGACCGAAGAACCCGACATAGAAAACTCCTGTGTATTCGGCAAAACGTAAACTATAGTTTACGTTTATGTTCGGCTCCATTTCAAACTCGGCTGCATGGACGAACGTGCGAAACAGATTCTTGGCAGGCGGGTCGAAGAGACACGCAGAGACCTTGGTATCTCCAAGGTTGATTTTTGTGTGGCGACAGGAATCAGCCGACCCTACCTCGACCGAATCGAAGATGGGACGGCAAATTTCACGCTCAAGGTTCTATTTAAGATCGCGCCCGCACTCGGCATGACGGTGTCAGAGCTTCTCGAGGGTATCGAGTAGCCTTTTTTGCTAGATTTGCCGCTTGTTGAACGGGTCCCCCCGACGGCGGCGTGCAAAAACGCGAGTATTCAGCATCCCTCAATAATTTGACGGCAGCCGGGGCCACAAATACGACGCGTAATGTTTTGGATTATCCACAAAATTCAATAATATGAGGAATAACAAGGGTAGCGCGCAGAGATGTGGTGTAAGAGGCGGGGCATGCCCCGCCTCTTCTC
>ERZ1032651.13-NODE-13-length-51381-cov-24.520711_pt1 | contig 51381 bp, 68 predicted proteins | sample MGYA00518732_ERZ1032651 | MGnify/ENA primary metagenome ERZ1032651 (study PRJEB33719, sample SAMN04261399) | wastewater metagenome | biome: periurban shantytown; feature: human; material: feces | host: Homo sapiens | place: Peru: Lima | collected 2013-01-03 ...
TGGCGTCGGATGGCAATGTCTGCAGTGGTGATGATCTTTACGAACTGCATCTGCCTCTCCTCTCACGTATCGCCGGGCGCAATTCAAATATCGCAAACGGTACCTTTTCCTCGGTAAACGGCTCTTTTGCCGTCTCCGTTTTCGATGTTCGCTATATTACGATAAAGTGCACGCTGCGCAAGCGACAAATTCAAATTTCTGAAAAGTTTTTTCATTAGTTTGTGAATTGCAGTGCAAATACGCACCATTCCTGCGAAAATACGCTCGACTACTAGTTGATGGTTATAACGTCTGAAACAATCTCGAAACGAAAGGCGCTTATTTATGCAAACTTACGAATCGGACGCCAACATCGGCAAAATTAAGATTCTCGCCGTCGATATGGACAAGACGCTGCTGACCGACGAGCGTGTGCTGCCCCAGGGTCTTGATGAGCGCCTGGACAAGCTCGCCGACGCCGGCATCGTATTCTGCCCCGCCAGCGGACGTCCCGCCCCCAAGCTCGAGGAGATGTTCGAGGGCATCAAGAACCGCCTCGCCTTTTGTCCCGACAACGGAGCGTGCGTGATCTATCGCGGCAGCTATATCTATAAGAGCAATATTGACGTGGAGCTGTATCAGCAGGTCTTGAACCGTGCCTCGGAGGATCCTCGCGCTGTCCCCGTCCTGTGCTGCTTCGACGAGTTCTACGTGCTTGCCCGCGACCATCAATACCACGACGAGATCAGCGTCTACTACAACACAATCAACTACGTCGACAGCTTTGAGGGCATTGATTTCGAGTCCAACAAGATTTCGGTCTTCTTCCCCGGCTACGACGCCGAGCCCGCTTTCCGCGAGACCTATAGCCCCGAGTTCTCGGACAAGCTCTACGTCACCAACGCCGGGCGCGAGTGGATCGACTTTATGAACCTGGGCGTCGACAAGGGCGCCGGCGTCGCGCACCTGTGCGAGCACCTGGGCATCGATATTGCCGATGCTGCCGCCGTGGGTGATACCTACAACGACATCCCCATGCTGGAGCGCGTCGGCCACAGCTTTATCGTGGACAACGCCGAGGAGCATATGAACGCGCATGCTAAGTGGCGCATTCCGAGCAACAACGACGGGGGCGTACTGACGCTCATCGACGCCATCTTGGCGGCTCGGTAATCCAACTCGTCGCCATGCCCGGGGCCGGCCGTTTGATTTTTGCTCGGTCAGGTCCTGGGCTCGCTCGAAGGCCACATTAAGTGGCCTTCGGCTCGTGCGGAATCTACAAAAATCAAACGGCCGGCCCCGGGCATGGCTACGTTGACTTGCTTGCCGCCTGGATGGCGTCTTGGCGCCTAGATACTTTGGCTGATGTTTATTGAACGAAGGACGCTCCTTGTTGATGAGGGGCGTCCTTCTGGTTTTGTATTACTTTGGAATTGTGGTCATGCCCTTACTTGGCGTCTGCCCAGGTCACTCCAGTCGAAGCTTCGGCAATTAGGGGGACGTGGAGGTCTACTACGTGCTCCATGACGTCGCGGACCATGGCGGTGAGGCGCTCGACTTCGTCGACGGGGCACTCAAAGTCCAGTTCGTCGTGTACCTGCAGAATCATGTGGGCGGCAAAGCCCTCTTCTTCCAGGCGGCGGCTTACGCGGGCCATGGCGATCTTGATGATGTCCGCTGCGGTTCCCTGCATGGGGTGGTTCATGGCCGTGCGCTCGCCGAAGCCGCGGAGTTGCGGATTTTTGGCCTTGAGCTCCGGAATATGACGACGGCGGCCGTACATGGTCTCGGCGTAGCCCGTCTGCTTGGCGCGCGCCACCACGTTGTCGAGGAACGTACGCACGCCCGGGTAGGCCTCGTAGTAGCGGTCGATCATGTCGCGCGCCTCGGCCATCGAGATATGCAGCGACTGCGACAGACCGTAGGCCTGCTGACCGTACACGATGCCAAAGTTCACGGCCTTGGCGCGACTGCGCAGGTCGGGCGTTACCTCGGACACCGGCACACCGAACACGCGCGCCGCCGTCTCGGCATGGAAGTCCTCGCCCTCGTTAAAGGCGCGCACCAAGTGCTCGTCACCCGAGAGATGCGCCAGCAGACGCAGCTCGATCTGCGAGTAGTCCACCGCCAAAAAGACGCTTCCCTCGCCTGCCGAAAACGCCGTCTTGACGGTACGACCCAGCTCCGAGCGCGTCGGGATATTCTGCAGGTTCGGGTCGCTCGAGGACAGACGCCCCGTTGCCGTGATGGTCTGGTTGTACGTAGTGTGTACGCGACCGTCACCACGGCGTAGCGGGCCCAGGGTGTCCAGATAGGTGGACTTGATCTTAGACTTCTCACGCCAGTCCAAGATCAGACGCACGATTTCGTGGTCACGCGCAAGGTCGCTCAGCACCTTGGCGTTGGTCGAATAATAGCCGCGCTTAGTCTTCTTGAGGCCCTTGGTCGGAAGCCCCATCACATCAAAGAGCACATGCGACAGCTGCATGGGACTGCCAATATTAAAGGTCTCATCACCGGCAAGGTCGCGAATGCTTCGCTCGACCTCGGTGATCTGGGTCGCCAGACCCTCGGACAGACTGCGCAGGCGATCGGGGTCCACGAGCATGCCCGCGCGCTCCATCTTGACAAGCACCGGAACGAGCGGCATCTCGATGCCATCGAACACGTTGGCGGCATTCTCACGGGCCATGCACTCGCGCAACGGCGTCACGAGCGCCAGCGTCAGAGCCGCAGTACGGGCGGCAGGCGCTGGAGCGTCCTCGCCGGCACCCTCTGCGCCGCGCACCGCAGGCAGCGCCATCTGCAGATACGTATCGGCAAGATATGCCTCATCGAACTCGGAGCGATCGGAATCCAGCAGGTAAGCGGCGACCACGGTATCGAAGATACGCGTGGAATCGGCAGCGAGCGGATCCATGAGCTCGGGCTCAGAAGAATCGATGGGCGAAAGCTCGTGCAGCAGCGCCTTCGTATCCGGGCTCGCCACGCGGCCCTCCATAAACAGGCGCGCAAGCACGCCGGCGATCACACCGTGAGCGAAGTTGAAGCCATCGACTACGGCAGTGGAGGCGCTGTCGCCCTCCTCGAGCGCGAACAGGCCCTTGGACGTCGCCAACCACAGCGTGCGCGTCAGTCCAAAGAGCGCGCCCTCTTCCTTGTCGTCGTCCACCACGGCGGCGACCCACTCGCCGGCATCAATCGCGCGGGAGACCTCAGCCGCAACGGCACCAAGCGCGTCGGCATCGCCGGCGGCTGCGCGAACCATAGCAGGTATCTCAAACACACTGGAGGCAGCAGCAGCCCCGCCCTCGCCGCCGATCAGCGCCAAGAAACGGTTCTGCATGGCGGTGATACCAAGCGTGCCCAGCGCCGCGGACACTTCGTCGGCAGAAAACGCCGGGAAGGACGTTTCGTCAAAGTCGAGCTCGACGGGCGCATCGGTGCGAATGGTTGCGACCTTGCGGCTCAGCAGCGCATCGTCGATGTGCGCACGCAGGTTCTCGCCCATCTTGCCCTTGACCTCGTCGGCATGCGCGATGACCTCGTCCAAGCTGCCGTACTGTGCGATGAGCGCGCTCGCCTTTTTGGGGCCGATGCCCGGTACGCCGGGAATGTTGTCCGACGTATCGCCCTTTAGACCGTAAAAATCGGGCACGAGCGCCGGCGTAATGCCGTGATACAGGTCGTCCACGCTCTCGGGCGTCATGATCGCCACGTCGGACAGGCCCTTGCGGGTCGAGACCACGTTGACGTGCTCGGTCACGAGTTGATACATGTCGCGGTCGCCGGTCACCAGCAGCATGTCGCAGCCGGCCTCTTCACCCAGGCGCGCCATGGTTCCCAGGATATCGTCGCCTTCCCAGCCCTCGGACTGCAGAATCGGCACGTTGAGCGCGGTGAGCAGCTCCTTGATCATCGGAAACTGCGCATGCAGATCGGGGTCCATGGGCGGGCGTTGCGCCTTATACTGCGGCAGCATCTCCATGCGCACGCGCGGTTTGCCCTTATCAAACGCCACGACCACACCGTCGGGGTTAAAGGCATCGATCATCTTGAGAAACATGTTCAGAAAGCCGAAGATCGCGTTGGTGGGGCGCCCGTCCGGCGCATTCATGGTGGGCGGCACGGCGTGGAAGGCGCGGTGCATGAGCGAGTTGCCGTCGATAACGGCAAAGGTGCGGCGCTTGTCAGACATATTGAATACCTCGCTTTGGGCTGGGCACGGTTTGCTCACACCAGTTTACACGCTCCCCGCCCCGCGGCCACCGCACATCAGGCTTCCCTGCCGCCGCGGGCCCGCGCGTGATACGATGGCTCACGGTACATCAACCAGCACGATCGATCCGAAAGGAGCCTGCGTCATGGAGCGTCCCTGCGCATGGAAAAAGTACACGCCACAGCAAGTCGAGGAACTCGAGGAGCTTTGCCGCGGCTATAAGCAGTTTTTGAGCGAGAATAAGACCGAGCGCCTGTGCGTCAAGACCGGCATCAAGATGGCCGAGGAGGCGGGCTACGTCGACTTGGAGACCGTGATTGCCGAGGGCCGCACGCTCAAGGCCGGCGACAAGGTGTACGCCGCCAATCACGGCAAAGACCTCATGCTCGTCAACCTGGGCACCGCCCCGCTCGAGCAGGGCTTTAACATCCTGGGTGCTCACGTGGACTCGCCGCGCCTGGACCTTAAGCAGAATCCCGCCTTCGAGGCCGGCGACATGGCCTACCTCGACACGCACTACTACGGCGGCGTCAAGAGCTACCACTGGGTGGCCTCCCCGCTTGCACTCGTGGGCGTCATCTGCAAAAAGGACGGCACCACCGTCGACATCAACATCGGCGACAAGGCAGACGATCCGGTCTTTACCATCTCCGACCTGCTGATCCACCTCTCGAGCGAGCAGATGTCCAAGCCCGCCAAGGACGCCGTCGACGCCGAGATCCTCGACGTGATCGTGGGCGGCCGTCCCGTCAAGTTTGACGAGGACGACAAGGACGCTCCCAAGGAGCCCGTCAAGCAGATGTTCCTGGACATCCTCAAGGAGCAGTACGGCGTCGAGGAGGAGGACTTCCTCTCCGCCGAGATCGAGGTCGTGCCCGCCGGTCCCGCCCGCGACATGGGCCTCGACCGCTCCATGATTCTGGGTTATGGCCACGACGACCGCGTCTGCGCTTACCCCTCCATGCTCGCCCAGATCGACGTCGCCAACGTGGAGCGCACGAGCATCACGCTCATCGTCGATAAGGAGGAGATCGGCTCCGTGGGTGCCACCGGTATGACGAGCCGCTTCTTCGAGAACACCGTCGCCGAGATCATGACGCTCGCCGGCGAGGATAGCCCGCTGGCCCTGCGCCGCGCGCTCGTCCGCAGCCGCATGCTCTCCTCCGACGTGTCCGCCGGTTTCGACCCGGGCTATGCCGGCAAGTTCGAGACGAAGAACGCCGCCTTTATGGGTCGTGGCCTGTGCTTTAACAAGTACACGGGCAGCCGCGGCAAGGGCGGTTCCAACGACGCCGATGCCGAGTACGTGGCCCTCGTCCGCGACATCATGGACGAGGCCGGCGTGGACTTCCAGACCTGTGAGCTCGGTCGCGTCAACGCGGGCGGTGGCGGCACCATCGCCTACATCATGGCCAAGTATGGCATGAACGTCATCGACTCCGGCGTTGCCGTCCTGTCCATGCACGCCCTGTGGGAGGTCGCCAACAAGGCCGATATCTACGAGGCCTACCGCGGCTACAAAGCCTTCCTCGAGCGCGCCTAGCAAACCCTCGTAAGGCGCACCAAACCAGCCCTTTATAACTTGCGGTGGAATACGGACTAACCTGGCCTTCAACCGGCCCGCGCAGACCGCATTCCACCGCAACTTCTTTTTGGCAGAGGAGAGTTCATGCTCCAGGTCATCGTTTCACCCGCCAAGCAAATGCGCGCGGCACAAGATGCTTTTGAAGTTCAGGGGATTCCGCCCTTTGCGTGCGAGACCGCCCAGCTGCACCATGCGCTCTTGGACATCGAACGAACCGAAGGCGACAGCGGACTACAAGCTCTGTGGAACGTCAGCGACAAGCTACTGGCCCCTTGTCTCGACATTTTGCATGAGTTCGAGCCCATCTTGGGAAACGGCGATCTTGCCGATTCCGGTATCGCCCGTCACCTCTCCCCTGCCGTCATGTCCTATCACGGCATTCAGTACCAGAGCATGGCACCCGAGGTAATGGATGCCGAACAGCTCGCCTGGCTGCAAAGCCACCTGTGGATCCTCTCCGGCCTCTACGGGTGCGTTCGTCCCTTTCATGCCGTTGAACCGTATCGGCTGGAGATGGGCGCGAAGCTTGCCGTCGACGATGCCCGAGACCTCTACGCGTTTTGGGGCGACAAGCTCGCACGGGCCATCGCTCCGGCAGGCTCCAACGCTACGATCGTCAACCTCGCCAGCGTAGAGTATGCCAAAGCCGTTCTGCCCCACCTCGCGGACGACGCCACGGCCGTCACATGCCTCTTTGGCGAGGGTATCCGCAACGGGAAGCCCATCCAACGGTCGACCGCCAGCAAAAAGGCGCGCGGCTCCATGGTGCGGTGGATGGCAGAAAACAAGCTCGAGGATGCAAGCGAACTTACCGCATTCAACATCGGCTATCGGCACATCCCCGAGCTTTCAGACAAAAACACCCTGGTTTTCATGAACGCGCAGACACAATAGGCCCGCCGTTTCCAAACACCCCATTACTCCGCCAAGCCATCGGCCTTTGCAATCTCGCTCGTCGAGCCATCTTGGTAGGTAATCTTAACGTGCTCTACGTCGGACACCGTAACGCCCGACGGAGGTTCCAGACGCCACTCCGTCAGAGCGATATCCATGGTCGTAGGCACATCGCCCTGATCTTTGAGCTTCACCGTGAGTGTTTTGAGTGCCTCATCAAACGTCACGCGTTCGATTTCTTCACCCGGAATAGACCCGCCGCTCAACTGCAGCTGCACAAACTCGTCGCGCGGATACCAGTAGTCGCCCGGTGCGGCAACGGTATTGCCGCCCGCGACCCTCACCGTCATTATCGGCAGGGCATCATCAGTCTCGAACTCCCAGGCAGCGCCGCCGCGACCGCCAAACGTCCAAATACAAAAGGCAATCACCAGCACGGCAAGCACCGCAAAGCCAATCGCGACCAACCCATGGTGCGCACGGCCCTCCTCGGCCGATATGTCCCATTGCGTCTCTCGATATAGATGCTTGTCTTCCATGTTCGCCTCCCCACAGGCGCGCTCGTTGGCCCAATCGTACCCATTCAGGCTATACTTGAGCCCATTACATAAACGGGGAGCTTGCGGGACAAGACGGCAGGCTGAGATTGGGCGCGCCCGCCCTGACCCGCAAACCTGATATGGGTAATGCCAACGAAGGGAGCCGTGCCAATGAGCGCACAGACCGAGCCCAAGCTCGTCACGCAAATCGACTTCGCCCGTGCCGGGCAGATCACGCCGCAGATGAAGGAAGTCGCCGAGCGCGAGCATCGCGACCCCGAGTACATCCGCGAGCGCGTGGCCGACGGCCGCATCGCCATTCCCGCCAACATCGTGCACATCAAAAAGGGCATGCGCGCCTTTGGTGTCGGCGAGGGCCTGTCCACCAAGGTCAACGTCAACCTGGGCATCTCGGGCGACAAGGCCGATGCCGCCGAGGAATGGAAGAAGGTCAAGATCGCCGAGGACTTTGGCGCCGATGCCATCATGGACCTCTCCAACTCGGGCAAGACACGTCAGTTCCGCCAGCAGCTCATCGACGAGACGCCGCTCATGGTGGGTACCGTCCCCATGTACGACGCCATCGGCTACATGGAAAAGCCGCTGGTCAAGCTTACCAAGGACGACCTGTTCGAAGTCGTGCGCGCGCATGCCGAGGACGGCGTGGACTTTATGACCATCCACTGCGGCATCAACAAGTCGGTCACCAAGACCTTTAAGGAGACCGGCCGTCTCATGAATATCGTTAGTCGCGGCGGCTCGCTGCTGTTTGGCTGGATGGAGGTCACCGGCAACGAGAACCCGTTCTATGAGTTCTACGACGAGTTGCTCGAGATTTGCCACGAGTACGACGTGACGATTTCGCTCGGCGACTCCTGCCGCCCGGGCTGCCTCTACGACTCCAACGACGCCACCGAGACTGCCGAGATGATCGAGCTGGGCAAGCTGTGTAAGCGCGCTTGGGCTGCCGGCGTCCAGGTCATGGTCGAGGGACCGGGCCATATGGCGCTCGATGAAATCGCAGCCAACATGAAGCTGCAGAAGCGCCTGTGCCACAACGCCCCGTTCTATGTACTCGGGCCGCTGGTGACCGATATCGGCGTTGGTTACGACCACATCACCGCTGCCATCGGCGGCGCCATCTCCGCCAGCTCCGGTGCCGACTTCCTGTGCTACGTGACACCGGCAGAGCACCTATGCCTGCCCAACGCCCAGGATGTGCTCGACGGCCTCATGGCCACCAAGATCGCCGCACACGCCGCCGACATCGCCAAAAAGGTGCCCCACGCCCGCGACATGGACGACAAGATGGGCCAGGCACGCCGCAAGCTCAACTGGGACGCTATGTGGAAGTGCGCGCTCGACCCGGTTACGGGCAAGAAGCGCTACGAGGAGTCCCCCGCCGCCACCGAGGGCACTTGCACCATGTGTGGCAAGATGTGTGCCGTCCGCACCGTCAACAAGATCTTCGAGGGCACCACGATCGACCTCGGCATGGAGGACTAGCCCTGTCGCCGCGGCCGCTTCTGGCGGCGAGCTGGTGCCTGTCAATTGTTGACGTGTGAACATTTGCTTGCATTTGCGTAAAGATTGCATCGCCCGCCCGGGTTCGACATAGAGTCGGCCCGGGCATCTTTATAATGCTGGCTTATAGACCCATTTGATTCCGACCGAACAAGGGAGCGAACATGGATCGCAGTAAGGTACCTGCCGTTCTATCCATCGCAGGATCCGATTCCAGCGGTGGCGCCGGCATTCAGGCCGACATCAAGACCATCACGGCGCACCGCCTGTATGCCGAGACGGCCATCACCGCCATCACCGCACAGAACACCCTGGGCGTCACCGCCGTGCAGAACATCTCCCCGGATATTGTCGCGGCGCAGATCGATGCCGTTTTTGACGATATCCGCCCCAAAGCCGTCAAGATTGGCATGGTTTCCTCTGCCGAGATTATCGATGTTATCGCCGACCGCCTGAGCTCCTGGAACGCGACAAACGTGGTCGTCGACCCCGTCATGGTAGCCACCTCGGGCGCACGGCTGATTGCCGAAGATGCCGCCGAGGCGCTCACCCGCCGCCTGTTCCCGCTAGCGACGGTTATCACGCCCAATATTCCCGAGGCCATGGCCCTGCTCGACTACGAGGTCGACTCCGAGCGCACGCAGCAAAATGCCGCCATGCTCCTCACCCGCCGCTTTGGCTGCGCATCCCTCGTTAAGGGTGGGCATCTTGTCAACGAGGCCAACGATGTACTGGCCGAACCCGCGCCACTCGATGACGAGGGCAACCATCTGGGAGATCCACTCACCACGTGGTTCCGCCACAAGCGCATCGAGACCGACAACACGCACGGCACCGGCTGCACGCTCTCGTCCGCCATCGCCTGCGCGCTGGCCCAGGGCATGGATCTTGCCGACGCCGTCAACGCGGGCAAGGCATACCTGACAGGCGCTCTGGCCGCCGGCCTGAACATGGGCAAAGGTTCCGGCCCCGTCAATCACATGTGGCAGTACTGAGACAGTTTGCCGCAGCTCGCTATTGATGCTGACCAACAGGCAAAACACGCTGAACGTACCGCAACACACTGACCGTACTTAGGGTTTTGCGCCCACTTGGGATATTCGAGGGATACGAGAAAGGGGCCGTGGCGACGAACCGCCACGGCCCCTTTTGCTGTTATCGCCCGCGGTCGCTCCCGCCCCAGATCAGGGCGAGCGCGACAACCGTGACGAAGCTGCCCAAAATCGCGCCGAGCGCCGCGCCCATGACGAAAGCCATTACCACGGCACCCCGTCGGTGACGCAGACCTGCAGACGGTCGAGCGGCTCGCCGTAGATACCGGCGTAGTCGTCGCCGCTATAGGTAGAGCCGTCGTCGCACACGGTGTTCAGCCATCCGGCGCGCGCAGTGGTCTGGGAGCGGTACCACGCCTGCTTGTACTCCTCGCCGCTCGGCGTCACGTAGTACATGCGCACGCCGTCGATGGTATGACCGGCGATACCGGCGCAGCCGTTTACGGTGTCGTTGCGGTCGCCCTTGGCGACCCAGTCGAGCCAGCCGTCCTCGACGGTGTGGACCTGATACTTGAGCGTACCGCGATCAACTCGGGCGCAAAGGAGGTCATGCTGTCGGCACGGGTAGCCCGCGAAGCCGTCGTCGCCGGCACCGAAGTCAGTCACCTCGTCCAGCCAGCCGCCACCCTTAAGGTGCAGCGAGTAGTGTACGGGAACACGGGCGCCAGTGGAGCGAGGGAAACCGCCCGGCGCGCCCTGCGACGCCGAAGGCGCAGCGGGGGTCGCCGCGGGCTGCACAGTCGGCGCGGACGGCTGCGTGCCGCCGACCATCGCGTCGTACCACTCGACGGCGCGCTGCATGTAGTGGTCGCGCTGCGAGCCAGCCAGCTCGCCGGGGCAGGCCGTGGGCGACCAGTGCTTGTGCGGGAACACGTTCACCATCCATGCCGGGCGGCCCAGCCCGTAGTACAGGCACAGCGCCGCCACGAGGTGCGCACCGCTCTCGATAGCGGCCTCGTGAACCGTCCACGGGCCGCGCGCGCTGTTGGCGTGTTCGATGCTGATGGTCGTGTCGTTGCCGCCGCCCGTGCCGATGCCGTCGCCGCAAGCGTAGGCGCGGTCCGTGTCGTTGACGTGCTGCACGATGTAGCCGTTGCGGTCGACCGAGTAGTGGGCAGAGCAGCCGTTGGCGGCCCAGATGCTGTTGCACTGGGCCGCATTGAGGTCACCCGCCATATGGTGGATCGTGACGCCCTTGATGCCGAAGGGTCGTCCCGCCGAGAAGTTGCAGCCGAGGAGCTTGTACTCGTCCGGTTGGACGTTCGCGAAATCTGCCATGTTAGTCCTCCTTGATGTCGCCGAGCGCGAGCAGCGCGTCGAGCCATTTGTCCGTGATACCGACGGATTTGAAGGCGGCATAGGCCACCTGCACGCCGCCGACACACGCGAAGATGGACGTCACCCACGCCGAGGGGTCGGTGGGCACGCCTCCCGCCATGGCCGTGAGGGCGCCGCACCCCGCCGAGACGGCGATGGCCGTCCAGCGGGCGACGCTGCCCGTCATGGCCTTAGTCTTGATGGCCTGCACGATGTACGGCACCACGAGCACCGTGGCGACGGTGAGGCCGGCCTGAATCTCAGTCATTTGATTGCTCCTATCTGCTTGTCTCCTTGTTGTACATGAGGTCGACGCGGTCGTAGATGTGGTCGACCTTCTCGGCCATCCCCTGGCTGCGCGCCTGGCTGTGGACCAGATCGGCGTGCAAGACGTCATTTGACGCGACGACCGACTCCATGAGGGTCTTCATCCCCTCAATCAAGGTGTTGCTGCGTTCCATCTGCGCGGCGATGCGGCCCTCCATCTGCGATCTCTCACGGTCGCGCTGCGCCCGCTCGTCCACCTCGGCCTGCTTACGCTCCTCGCGCTTGAGGTCGATGTTCGCCTTGCGCTCGTTCTGGACCTTGTATTCGTCCAGAAATTGCCGCCCAAAATAGAAGGCGATCAGCACCAGCGCCGCGCCGCCAAGCCAGCCGGGTCCGTACGGCGCGAAGAGCTTGAGCACCTCCATCCGGCCTCCCTTCCGTTCTGCAGTGTGGTGGGGCCCATTCCCCGCCACATTGCAGGTTCGGGCCCCCGTAACGCCGGTCTACACCGCCGCCATCGTGCCGACGCACACGGCCAGCGGGCCCTGCGACAGAATCACGGCGCGGTCGGTGATGACGCACCCCGTGCAGGATCGCACCATCGGGACCGTCACGACCGCACCGCGAAGCATCACGTCCAGCGCCGTGCCATGGACGCCGACGACCGTGCCGAACTCCATCGTCAGCCGCTTGCCGCCCGACGGAATCGCCGCCGCCAGCCGCGCCGCCGCACCCTTGATCTCGACCGCCGAATCGCTCATCGCTCGTACCTCCTCGCCGTGTGCTTTATGACGCAGCCGGCGTCGAGCGTCAGCGTCTGCTTCTGGATTGCCAGCTTGCCGACCACCCCGCCGGTCCTGTAGTTCATCGCCACCGCCATGCACGGCTCGACGGGCTTATACACGCTCCTGAACTCGTCCGTGCGCGTCACTGAGCGCTCGGTGGCGAGAAGCTCCGCCGCCTTGCGGTCCGCAGCCGACTGCATGGCGTCCTGGGGCCAAGGCGTGGCTGTGGTACCCTCCTCGACCTTGTCGGCGACGAAGGTTGCCTCGCCGCCGTCGATGTAGCAGTAGCCCCAGCTGACCTTGCTGTGGTTCTCCGTGGCGTGATAGGTGTAGCTGACCTTCTGCCACTCGCCAGTCAGAGTGAAGCCCTCGGTCACCGGGCCAAGCGCCCTCTCCTGGTCCCAGAAGGACTGTATGATGCCCGTCGCGCCCTTGGTGCCCTTGACCCACACGCTCTGCGTGTAGTCCGTGTCCTTCTTGACGCTCGGCCCCTCGTCCTGGCAGAAGCCGACACGCCCGCCAGTCGAGACGACCTTGATGCCGAAGAGCACGCCCGTCTGCGGCGAGTCGGGGACGTAGACGGTCTGGATGCTGCCGTGCGAATCGCTCTGCCTGAAGCTCTTATCCGACTTCTTGCCGGTGCCGATGAGGGCGTTGGCGGCGCCCTCGATGAGGTTGCTGTCCTCGGTGTCCACACCCGGCAGGCTGTCGTAGCTGTAGCTCTTGACGATGCGGCGCCCGACCGAGACGGTCGACAGGTCGGAGTCGGGCGAGTCGTCCACCGCCGTGCCGCGCACCGATGCGTCCTGCGTGCTGAAGTCCACGTGCACGACGTTGCAGACCTCGGCGCGGTTGGTCGATTCGGTCATGTCCGACATGAAGCGCGCGTCCCTGCCCTCGGTGAACTCCGCCGAGATGGGCATGTCGGCAGGCTCGACGTAGCGCCTGTAGATCACGTTGCCCATTCGGTCGGTCGCTGGCGAGCGGAACCCGGCCGCCTTGAGGAGCAGGCCCACCGCGTCCAGCTTGTTCTTAGCGTCGTTGTCCCTGCCCACGCCGAAAACCAAGGTGCTGCCCAGAAGGAGGCTGCTAGGGTCGGCGTAGACGGTGAGGCCGACCGATTCGGCTATCTTGACGGCCTCATCAACCAGATTGCTGCCCGCAACGATCACGTACGGCCCGTCGAAGTCGTCGTCTTTGAGCCGCTTCAGGAGGCCGTAGGCATTGATCTGTCCCTCGCGGTAGGCGCCGTCGATGTCCACCGAGTCCACCACGGGCATGAACGTGCCGAGGCACTCGCGCCTCTCGCTGCCGTCCGAGAAGGAGGCGTTGAGGTACACGCGCAGAAAGTCGTTGCCGACGTCGAACTTGTCGGCGAAGTCCAGGGATGCAGTCTCATAGAGCGCCGTGTTTGCGTTGCGCTCGATGGAGCCGCCGTTCTCGATGTCGCGCACGAAGTCGACTTCGAGCCCCGTCTCGCGCGAGACGCGCACGAAGTCGTAGGAGGCGTCGAACGGCCTCGTCCAGCTATCAGCCATTAGCGGGCTCCTCCCACGTCTCCCACGTCGGGTCGCACGAAGCCACCCACGCGCCGTCGGAACGCTTCACGCCGCAGCTCAGGCGGGCGCGGAACCGTTCGCCGTAGAGATCGCGCACCCAAAAGCGTCCCGCGGTGTTCATGACCTCGAGGAATGACTTGTAGTCCTCCTCGTCGAGCAGCAGGAAGTCCATGCTGTCCTTGACGTCCCGTTCGTTGATGCCGTACGAGACGGGCAACCCTTCCCCGCCGTCGGCAAAGTGCAGCATCTTGTACCCGTGCGTCACCTTGCGGCTCGAGCCCTTCTTGAGATAGCGCCCGAGCCACGTCCTCTCAGCGCCGGCCCCCCAGTTGAGAGCCACCGCGCGGCTCGCCACGGTCGTCTTGACCCTCGTCGCCGTGCTCACGCCCGTCGCGGCGTAGGCGACCGCGACGTACTCGAACTCGCTGTTGAGCGGAGGCAGCGGGTCGCTCGCGCCCTCGCCCGCCGCAAGGTGAGAGCCGAGCTGCAGGGTCGAGCCGTCGGGCAGGACGCGCGACACGGTGAAGTGGGACGTCTCGGGCGTGTCGTCGCTGTCGGCCTTGCCTGGGAATACCGACAGCTGGCATCCCAGCCTCTCGTCGACGAAGATGTTTAGCGACGGTTTGGCTGGCGGTGCCCAGTCGGTCCGGAAAGTTCTCGAGACGGTGACCGATAGCGACGATCCGGCCGTGACCGTGAGCATGACCCTGTACGGCGTGAAGTTAACGAAGGCGTGTTGCGCGTAGCCCAGGCGGAAGGAACGCGCGTCCTTGTCCACAGCCCCGCTCCACAGAAGGTTGCCCCTGATGTCGCATAAAGACAGGTACTGTCGGCTGACGCCCGTCTCGTCGGCCACCTTCCACGTGAAGGTATGCGGCACCGCGCGCAAGGTTGCCCCGTCCGCAGCCGGGTCGGTGAAGAATGCCTGGGGCGCGTCCGCCACGGTATATGCCGCCGCGCTCGACCATGCGCCCCAGCCTTCGTCGAGGCCCTTGGTGCGCACGCGCACGGAGTAGAGGCCCTTGGTGCCGGTCGGCAGCTTCAGGCTCGTACCCGGGCCATCGACCGTCGTGGTGGTGGGACCCGTCGGCGTCGTGACCTGCACCTCGGCTGAGGTCTGCGCCGAGCCGTCCGGATGGTTGGGCACCCATTCGAGCGTCGCGGTCGAACCTGTGGCGTAAGCCGCCCTGACGCCCCTGATGGACGGTGCGAGCGGCGGGCATATTGTCGTGACCTCGTTTGACTCGGTCCACGGTCCCTTGAGGCCGCTCTTTACCGCGCGGACGCGGTAGCACACCGTTCCCGCCGGGGCCTCCTCGTCCTCCCAGGAGGCGTTCACGTCCGCATCAACCCATGTCTTGCGCCCGTCGGTCGAGAGCTGGAACTCCCAGCTGTCGACGAAGGCCGGCGCGTCGTGCCCCCTGAGCACGACCTTCGCCGCCTCCGCCTTGACTGCCTCGAGCATGCCGAGCGCCGTCGGCGTGGTGTAGATCGCCGGCGCGCTCACGCCGTAGTCCGACGTGCCGCCGGGGCCCGTCGCCTTGGCCGAGAAGATGTACATGCAGCCCGGCTCGAGGCCGTTGTAGGTGTGGCTCGTGGTGTCCCAACTAACGGTGCCGACGTCGGTGAACTTCCCCGGGCCGTTCTTCGCCACGCCGACGGTCACGGTATCCCAAGGGTAGGCGCCGGCCCTGTCCGTGTAATCGGTGTCCCAGCTGACCTTCGCGCTGGTGTCGCTCAGGCGCTCCGCCCTGATGTTCTTCGGCGGGTGAGGCGTGCTGTAGGCGCGGCACGGGACCGTGACGGTATTGGAGGCGTTGGACGTTCCGTTGCCGAAGCCGCCCGTGACGTTAATCTGGCCCGTGAAGGTGTGGTCGTAGGCCTTGCCGTTGCCGCGCGCGAGCTCGACGTCGCGCGACGTGCACTGCACCCATACCCAGCCGGAGTTGTTCGTCGAGTAGACCGAGCCGTTCCACGAGCCGCCCGCCGACGAGCTGCCGTTTGCGTAGCAGTCGATGGCGTAGCGCGTGCCGTAGCCGTGCGTGACGCGGTAGGTCACGGTGGTGTCCGTGCGCCCGACCTCAACAACGTCTACGTACGCGCACCAGCAGTACTTGCGATAGCCGCTTCCGCCTTGAACCCAGTTTCCCTGCGCCATCCTACGCGACCCCCATCGCCATGCTCTGCTCCACCGCCGCGACGAAGCTCCTGAAGGCGGAGGCCACGCGCCCGTCGACGCCCAGCAGGTCGCTGTCGAGGTAGAGGTTGTAAACGTTGCCGCCGCCCGCGATGCCCGCGGCTCCGCTGGCGGTCGCCCCGTATGCTCCGCCGCCGGTAACGCTCACACCGAACACGGCGGCCTTCTCGACGTTGCGCACCGCCGACCTCATGGACTTAACCGGCTCGTCCGCCGTGTCGTCGATGCCGAGGGCCGCGCCCTCCATGACGTAGCCGAAAATCTTGCGGAACACGCGCGAGGGGGAGTGGATACCCAGCAGGTTCTTGGCCGCGTCGATGGCGCCGCCGACCACGCCGGTAATCTTGCTCACGACCACGCCAGCCGCGCCGCTGATTCCGTTTGCGATGCCCTGCACGATCTGCGAGCCGATGGATGCCACGCGGCCCGGGATGGAGGACAGGGCGCCCATGATGGAGCTGCCGATGCTCGAGGCCGCCGAGGTCACGAAGCCGACCGCGCCGCGGATGGCGGAGCCCAGGCTGCTGATTCCGTTGCGTCCGATGCTCGCCAGGGTGGACGGCAGGTTGGCGATGGCACCGCGGATGGCGGACACGATGTTGGTGCCGCACGAGCGCACAAAGCCGGCCATGTTCGCGATTCCGTTGCCCAGGAACGTGATGGCGTTGCGGCCGAGGCTAAGCCAGTCGAGCGCCGACCACGCCGAGACGAAGGCCGAGAAGATGGCCGGGATGTTGGCGATGAGCGTCGGTATCGCCTGCACGATGCCAAGCGCCAGCGTCACGATTGCCTGGATGCCGGTACCGAGCAGCGTCGGCGCGTTCTCGTTAATCGCATTGGCGAGGTTCTGCACGATGACCGGGGCCTGCTCGATGAGCGTCGGCAGGCTGTCGGCGATACCCTGCGCCAAGCCGACGATGAGGTTCGCCGCACCCTCTGCCAGAACACCCGCGTTCTCGGCTATGGACTCGGAGAGGCCGGTGAGAATCTGCAGGCCGCTCTCCGTGATGGAGGGCAGGTTCTCGGACAGGTAGCCGCCGAGCGACGTCATGAGCGACGCCGCCGTCTCGGAGAGGAAAGACAGCCCCATCTCGATCCCCTCGGCGAGCCTGGGGACGACCTCGCCGCCGACGTCGGCGAAACCCTCGGCGATGCCGGGCAGCGAAGAGGCGATGTTCTCCTGCAGCGTGGACAGGTCGCCGTCAAGCAGCGTCAGCCCGTAGACCATGGCGAGGTGCAGCGACTCCAACGGGTTGTCCCCAACCGCCCAGATCTCACCAAGACCCTTGAAGCGCTCGCCGATCTCATCCACGCCGTCAGACACGGCAGAGAGGATGTCGCCCATGGGCCCGGGCACGGCCTCAGCCGCGCTGCCGAGTGCCTGCGTGAAAATGTCGACGAACGCCTGGCCGAGCACGGGACCGACCGACGTGACAAGGCTCGGTAGCTGCGACAACGCCGTGCCGACGATGGTCGCAACGCGCGGGACGACGTTCGAGGCCGCCGTCTCGACCGACTGCAACAGCTCCTCGGTGAGCTTGCCCATGTCGGCGTCGTCCTTGCTCAGCTCCGTCACCCAGTTCTCCCAGGCGGCCTTGGCCATGTTGCAGGAGCCCTCGATGGTCGTCGCGGCCTCGCGCGAGGTCGTGCCGGCGATCTGCATCTGCTCCTGCATCGTGTGGATGGCGAGCACGATGTTGTCGAATGAGAGGCTCGACTCGTCCACGGCGGAGTTGACGGCGTGCGCGTCCTTGACGAGGCGCTGCATCTCCTCCTTGGTGCCGCCGTAGCCGAGCTTCAAGTTGTCGAGCATGGTGTAGTTCTGCTTGGCGAATCCTTGGTACGCGTTCTGGAGGTCCTCCATCGCCGTGCCGAAGGTGTTCGCGTTGTCGCTCATGTCGACCATTGCCGTGTTGGCGTACTCGGCGGCCTTGACCGTGTCGCCGCCGAGCGATTTGACGAGCGAGGCCGAGAAGCCCGTCACCTGCTCCATGTACCGGTTGGCGCTCAGGCCGGCCGTTATGTAGGCGCGGTCGGCGTTGGCCAGCACCGTCGTCTGGGCCTGCTCGAGCTGCTCCCACTTACCGGAGCACTGCTCGACGGTCTGGCCGGTCATGGCGGCGTAGTCCTCGAGGGACTTGCCCATGTTGCCGAATATCTTCTGGATGCCGCCGACGTTCTGCTCGTATGCGGCGTATGCGTTCATGCTCATGCCCGTGACGGCAGCGACGCCCGCCCCCACGGCGGCGACGCCCACGCCTACCGCCTTGGCAACGGTCGCTCCGGCCTTGCCGAGCGTGCCCACGACCTTCGAGGCCACGCCCTCGGCCTTGCCGCTGGCCTCGTCCTTGAGGCCGACCTTAATCATCAGGTCGAGAAGGTTCACCTAGACCACCTTCAATCCCATCCGCTCGATGATGTCTGCGGCGATCTCGTCGCCGCCGCGCGTGTCCTCCGCCTCGGACCCATCGCCCGCACCGCCGTTGACGATGCTCAGGAAGGGTTCCTTGAGCCACTTCCCCTGCGCCATGAGGCGCACCGACTCGCTCAGGTACACGCGGAACGCCTCCCGCTCGTCCCGCTCGCGCCACCGCGCGACCATGTACCTACAGAAAGGGCGAGCACGCCGTGGCCCGACGTACTCGCCCAGACAGAGCCATATGTGAGATGGGTCCTCGGCGGCTATCCAAAAAAAGGAGCCAGAATGTCCTCGATGCCGTCGATGCCGTCGATGGCATCCTTGATGTCGTTCACCCACTTCTTGACGGTGAAGTCGGCCTTGTACTCCTCGAGCGTCTGGCCGTCGAGTGCGGCGAGCAGCTTGTAGCTGATCTCGCCGCCCTGGCGCAGCACGTCGGGCAGCAGACCGGCCACCATGTCCACGGCGAGGCCGTTGACCTCGGCGGTGGCGGCTGCTTTCGCGGCCTCGGGGTCGCCCTTCGCCTTGGCGCTCGCCTTGGCCTTGGCCTTGGCGGAGTCGGAGCGGAACTTGGCGTAGGAGGCCTTTGCCTTTGCGCCGAGTTCGCCGTTCATGACGTCCTCCGCCACGTCCGCCAATAGGCACATGGCGTTCTGGAACTCGTCGGCGTTAAGGTTGTCCAGCTTCATGGTTAGGCTCCAATCTCCTGCTTGATATACAGCTCGTAGGGCACGATCTCGGGGGTCTTGATTGAGTAGTGGCCCGTGAACTCGAACGCGAACTGGCCCTTGGCCTTGTTCTGCGTCGTGATTTGCAGACCGCCCGTGTTGAGCGCGTTGATGAGGCAGATGGCGATATAGCCGTTGCCGCTCTCGCCCGAGTAATCGCCGATGAGCCAGATGTCGGCGAAGTCCTCCTCCGAGAGCGCGGAGCGCGGGACGATCTTCCCCTCGGTCTCGTCGGCTGCGGCTGCGAGCTTCTTGCCGAGCGCGGTGTTCAGCGTCACGAATGTGCCGCTCAGCTTGGCCTCGATGCTGTCGATGCGCTTCAGCTCCATCGTGTTGGCGGGACAGTTGTCGATGTCCTCGCCGTAGTCGATGAAGCTTGGCGTGGCGGCGAAGCTGGTTCCGCCGCTCGTCGCGCCCATCAGCTCGGACTCCGCGACCTCGGCGGTCTTGGGGTTGAAATTCGTGGCGAGTAGGCCCGCGTTGATGACGATCTCCTTGAACGTGTTCTCGGGGATGCGCGTGAACTTAGACATATGACCTCCTAGTAGCTGGTCATGTACTCAATGGTCAGGTTGATGATTCGGCGCTTCACGGCGTTGTCCTCGTCGGCCATGGCGTTGCAGAACGGCTCGCCCTGCATCACCCACATGCCGCCGCCGTCGCACGGCAGCAGCACGCCGGAGAGCCCGAGCGCACGAGCGACCTCCTCGGCCTTGGCGTTTGGCGCGGCCTCGGACGAGGTCCGGTACCAGAGGTTCACCTCGGAGTTGCACTGCGTGCCGAACGCCGCGGTCGGCAGGTCGTAGGTGATGTAGGGCATCTTCGCCTCGCCCGGCACCGCCGAGTCGCGGTACACGGGCAGTCCGAAGCCCTCGAGCCACGCCTGCAGCGCCGCCGCCTTAGTCGCCATCCGGCACCTCCCACTCCTCCGCGCTGCACTGGCCGAAGCCAAACGACGCGCAGCGCGGCGCGGCCCCGTCGTCCGCGTTCGACGTGCAGCGGAATACCTGCCCGTCGAACGCACGCTGGAAGAGGTCGCCGTACCGCAGCGGCTCGTCGGTGGTCACGGTGTAGACGTTCCTCACGCCGTCGTGCTCCGCGATGCGCGAGGCCGTCGAGCTGTCGCGCACGATCGCCGCCGTGAAGCCGTCGCCGACGGCGAGGACGGTCTTGAATCCGCCCTCGCCGTCAGGCTCGGTCTTTGCGACGAGCCTCGCGCACGCTACCGCCATGCGCTCGTACAGGCGGCTCACAGCTTTCTCCAAGGGTCGAGTCGCGCCTTGAACTGCTGTCGCCACGTGATGGGCGAACCGTCGCCACCGACGCGCGTGTAGCTGTAGCCGCCGAAGCTCTCGCTCGCATACGGGCTGTCCAGCTCCTTGGCGTGCTCGGTCTGCCACGCCGCGATCTCGTCAGCGAGGTCGACCACGGCCTGCGGGATGGCGAGCGCCCAGACGGTGCCGACGAACTCCTCGTCCGTGAGCCCGTTGTAGGGCCACGCGTGCAGCCCGTCGTTGAAGGTCGAGCCCGTGATGCGGACGTACTGGCCCTCCTTGAGGCCGAGGGCCGCGGGCGGCACGAGGCGGCCGTCCTCGATACGGACGCGCCCCGTGCGCTTGTCGGCGACAAACCAGTTGCGCAGCGACAGAAGCACCTGCTCGAGCATCTCTGCGCCTATCGCTTATCGGTGATGACGGCAGCGAGCTCGGGGCTGAGGGTCTTGACGCCGCAGAGCATGTCGATGGAGACGGTGTCGGTCTTGGTCTTCTGGTCGTAGCCCTGGACTACGCGCAGGCCGAAGCCGTCGTAGGAGGTGGAGAAGGCCTTGGGCGCGCCGAGCGGCATCTCGAGCTGGCGGGTCACGAGCGCGAAGGCGTTCTTGTGGAACGCGATGGACGGCGTGTAGTTCGCCGTCTCGGCGGTCGTCTTCTGAACGTTCTGGTCGCAGTAGAAGTCGAGGCCATACTTGCGGCCAAGCGATGCCTCCTTGAGGGCGGTGCCGTTGTCGCCGACGGCGGAGGCATTGGTAAACGCCTCGGTGTTGAGCAGGTCGGCCTCGGCCTGGGAGCCGTAGACGAAGCGGCGCTCCGTGGAGGGCGCCTTGGCGTCCACGAGGAACTTGCGGGCGGCGATGATGTCCGCCACGGCGATGGCGTCCTTGGTGTGGTCGACGCGGTTCGTGACGTCCTTCTCGAGCGCGAGCAGGTAGCCGTCGATCTTGTCGGCGAAGGCCTGCATGGCCGGGACGAGGAACTGCGCGGAGAAGTCGACGATGCCCATCGTCAGCTCCTTGGACGTGACGGCGAACGTCACGTCGAGCAGCTTGTCCATCTTGACGGGGACCTTGCCCTCCGTGGCGTCCTGCACCTCGACCTCGGTAGTAAACTCCTTGGCCTCGAAGGTGGCGGGCTTGCGGACGGTGATGGTGTCGCCCACGCCGGCGACGAACTCGGAGGAGTAGTCGCGGTGGACGAGGTTGGCCATGACGGCGTTGGTGCGCAGAACGTCCAGCGCCTCGTTGGCGATGATGTTGGGTGTAAGGATGGTGTTCGACATAGAAACCCCTTAGCCTCTCTGCTCCGCCTTGTACTTCATGTACTCGGCGGTGCTCATTTCGTTGATGTCCTTGCCGCCCTCGCCCTTGGGGGCGTGGGCCACGTCGGCGCCCTTGACGGTTGTGGTTGCGATGAAGTCGGCCCAGTCGGCCTTGATGCCCTCGGTGAGCTTGTCCGCACCCTCGATAGCGCCGTCCTTGACGGTCACGTTCTCGAGGTCGGAGACCTTGAGAACGGTCTCGATGCGCTTGGGGTCGACGCCCGCCGACTTGAGCAGCTCTCGGTACAGGCTGCGCTTCTCGGCTGCGGCTTTCTCGCCCTCGACCTTGGCCTTGTAGTCCTCTAGGTTCTTGACGGCAGCCTTGTACTTTTCCTCGTACTCGCCCGCGCCCTCGCCCTTGGCCTTGAGCGCGTCCAGCTCCTTCTTGTAGCCGTCCGCCTTGCCCGCGGCCTCCTGGAGCTCGTCGCGCTGCGCCTTGAGCGCGTCCACGCTCTCGGCGTGCTCCTCGATGATCTGGTCGATCTTCTCGTCCTCGATGCCCATTGCCTTGAGCATCTTTCGCGTGAGTGCCAACAGAATCTCCCTTGCTTCGGAATGGGCGGGTCCCAGCCTATTGCCTCGGCAGGGCCCGCACCGCAATACCTCGCGGCAAGGGTGAGTATCCAAGCGGAGTAACGCGGCCCTACGCGCCACCCCTCAGGTGCTTCTCGAGAATCGCCCGGTACGTGTCTCCGTGGCCCGTTGCCGCCTTGCGCAGGAAGTGCTTGCCCTTCATGCGGGAGGTCCCCTCCTCGACGTATGGCGCGTACTCGACGTTGGTCCCGATGAAGCAGTCGTAGCCTTTGAGGAGGTGCGTGACGGAGTTGCGCAACCTGCCCGTGTCGACAGGGCACGTCGCCTTGGCGTAGCCCTCCGCGACGAGGCCTATCTCCTCTAGGCCCGTCTTATAGGCGCGCAGGAGGGCCTTCTCGACCTGCTCGATGTTGTTCTGCCGTATCTCGATGCACTCGGCGGTATCCAGCTTCGCAGCGTTTACGATCTCCTCGGTGATGAGGGTGCCGTGCCGGCCGTGGTCGCCGACGCCGCCGACGAGCCCGTAAGCCATCAGTCGAGCACCTCGCACCCGTAGCCCACGCGGCCGTTGACGTCCGCCTCGATGGCCTCGATGGCCTGCACCGGAACGCCCTCGCACCCGAGCGTGCAGCCGTCGTCGGGCTCGACCTCGTCGCCGCGCTGCGTGCAGATGTAGGTATCCGGGAACGTGAAGCCGAAGCCCAGCTTTACGGCGCAGTCGCCGCAGTTCGCACAAGTGAATAGCTCTTTCATGCCTGCCCCAATCTCTCTGCGGGCAGTGTCACGGCACGGTCACGCGGCATGAAAAAAGCCCCGCCGTGGCGGGGCCGGCTGTGGACTATTTGACTTTTATCTCGTTGGCCTTGTCCATCTCAAGCTCGATAGCAGATGGACTCTCGCCTCTGAGGAAAAATGGAATCGGGAAGAAGTCAATCCTCCCCGTTTCCTTGTCGATGGCATATGGAGTGTCGCCCGGGGCCATCTTTCCATCGAAACCGAACCCGACGAACCAATGGTATTTACCCTCGTATGCGCACACCGGGCCGTATCCGTCTACGGCCTCCTCTTCCAGAATCGGCTTTATGGCCTCTTCCAATGTGAGCATGTCAACCTCTTGTCGTCAGGCACTCGTCGATAAGATCGCCAAACTCGGTGTCGTCAACTCGCGCGAACTCCGTCTCCTCGGCTTTGATTATACCAAAATACCAGCTCACGTCCTCATCGCCGCTCTGTGGGTCTATGAACTTGATAGCGTTTCCCGTCTTTTCCGCAACGAAAACGTGTCGTCCGCTCTTGCCGCAAAGCGCGTGGTCCCAGGAAACGGAGACCTCGGCCCTCGCGTCCCCGTTTACCGCAAGGAGGAATGACGTTATTTCTTTCTCCGGCTTATCGCCACCACGTTTCCAAGTGGCCCCCGGAAACACCTTTTTGTACGACTCGGCGCGCGCGAAAGGGTCATATGCCGATATTTTCCCCCACTTGTTCATCTTAACCGGCTTCGCAACGACGTCGAGCCCACGCCGTCTCGCCTCATACGCCGGAACGCACCTTTGGCAGTTGTACGAGTACCTGCCGTCTTTGTCCTTCTTTGTCTTAAAGTTCGGGTTGACCTTGGCAAGGTCGGAGCCTGCGGAATGCTCGCCCTTGATCTCCTTGAAAACGCGCCGACCGTTGACAATGGGCGTCGATCCGGGCGCAAGCGCCGTGTCCAACACCTTCTGCTGGTCGTCGGCACTCATCTTGCGGAACGAGCCGGACGGTATGCCGTAGTCCTCGAGCTGCCGCGAGAGCCGCCTGCGCGCCTCGGTCTTGGACACGCCTGCCGCATCCAGCTTGCGCTTGGTGCCGGGCATTTCCATGAACTCGGAGATGGTGCGGTTCGCGGGCTTCGCGCCGGTGACGGCGGGCTTGCCCGCCTTCCATTCCTCGTAGGTCATGCCCTCGGGCAGTCGGCTGAAACGCTCGCCGTCGAGCACGTCGAGTCCGTCACAGCACGCCACCAGCGTGCAGCGGCAGTTGCACGTCTCGGCATACCGCGCCTCCGGGTCGCCGGGATAGCGACACCCGTTGCTGAACTTCTCGCCGACCTCGACCTTCTCGCGGTCAATCTTCCTGTGGCTCGAGCGCGTGCGCAGGTCGAGCGTCGCCACCCATTCCTGCTGCACATTGATGCCGAGCCCCTTGGCCCTCTTGTAGCTGTCGACGCGTCCGGCGTTCTCCGCCGCCGTCGTCGAGGTCCGCGCCAAACGCACCGCCGCCGCGCGGTTGGACCCCGCCACGTCCTGGATGCGCTTCGCGATCTTGGGTATCGACTCGCCGAGCAGCACGCCCTGCGTGATCTGGTTGGCTATGAGCCGGCGGTTCCACGCCACGTCCTTGGCGACGTTGACGGACGGCTTTGGCAGGTAGCTGTCGTGGTCGGTGAGCAGCCTCTGGACGGTCGACGCGTCCTGCAGCGCGTAGGCCGTGTCAACGCCCACTGCGCTCTCGACCTGCCACGTGCCGTAGTTGTAGTTCTCGGCGTAGACCTCGGGCAGCCTGCCTTCGATGGCGGCGGCAGCGACGACGTTCGCATGCGTCATGGCCTCGGCGCACTGCTTGAGGACGATTCGGTAGCGCCTGCCCGCCGCTATCTTCCCGCTTCGCCAAGACCTGTATTGCGCCTTGGTGATCTCGCCGGCCTCAAGCCGCTCGCGCATCTTCTCGTCGTCGGCCTCGAACTGCGCCAGATAGCGCTTGAGGTTGGCGTAGGCCGTCTTGCTCGCCTCGCCGTACACTCCCGCCACCTCGCGCTCGAACGCCCGAATCTCGGCGTCTGAGAACTCGTGAGCGCCATCCTTCACCATGCGCCGCCTCCAATCGTCGGCACGCATGGTCGCCCGCGCATAACGGAAAAGGGCCCCGACCGAAGCCGGGGCCCTTCCCTACTCGCCGTCTGCCTCTAGCATCTGGCGTACCTCGTCGCGCCAGCGCTCGGGAACGCTCTCGAGCGTGCGCTTGCCGCTCTTCACGGCGCGGTAGTAGATCTTCGCCAAGTTACTCACCCCCAACGATGTCGCCGAGTTCGAGAAGGGCCGCTTGCGAGTCGGCGACCTGCTGCTGGAGCGATGCGATCTGCTCCTCCATGCTCATGCCGTCCGCCTCGTGTGCCGCCCAGACGGTGTCAAAGTCGGCCTTTGCGCCATCGACCGTCAGCTCGCCCGTCGGGTCGGTGAAGTGCAGCTCCTCGTAAGTGAACACCTTCACCTTGACGGAACCGCCCTCGCCCCCCTGCTCCTCGCGCTCGCCCTCGGCGATGCCGCGGCGCAGCCAGACGTCGGTCCCCGCAATCTCGACCGCCTCGGGCCTCTCGCCCGTTCGCTCAGACTTCACAACCATAAATTACCTCCTAACCCACGGCCCTCGCCGCGTTGAATATGCACCGCTTAGCGTTCATCTGGTGCTCCATGACGGCCGTTTTCAGCCAGCCCCAGTAAGAGCACACGCGCCTCGCCAAGCGCTCGGTGCGCCTGCGCCTGTAGCGCGCGAACGCGCGTCGCAGTCGTTTCCAGAGCCTCTTTCGCAAGTCGACCCGGCGCCCGCGAGCGCACCAGATGCGATAGCCCGCGAAGTCAATGGGCTCGGCTCCGTTGCGCCTCACCTTCCACGGCTTCAGCGACAATCCTAGCCGCCCCAAAACGCGCGCGGCGATGGCCGCGGCCTTCCTGAGCGAGCGCTTTGAGCTGCCGAGAAAATAGCCGTCGTCGGCGTACCACACCTGGCATCCCGCGAGCCTCACGCGCTTGCCGCGCCGCTCCTTCGCCGCCTCCTCGACCGCGTGGTACGCGAACGAGATCACGAACGCCGCCAACCGAAGCGACAGGTAGCTGCCGAGGATAAGGACGCCGTTCATCGTCGACAGCAGCGAATGGAGCAGGTAGAGGACCTGGCTGTTCTTGACGTAGCGCGCCACCAGACCCTCCACCACCGCCGTCCGCATCGAGCCGTAGCAGTTGCGGATGTCGACGTGTACGTGGTAGGCGAAGCGGTGAACCTCGCGCCTGAGCTTGCGCATCCCCAGCGCCGCGCCCTTGCCCTTGACGCCGCTCGACACCTGCCAGAAGCCGACCTTGGCGGCAAGGAGCGGCTCGAGCGCCCCAACGCACAGGTAGTTGCACACCTGCCGCTTGATGCTCTCGACGCTTATCTCGCGCAGCTTGCCGCTGTTCGGGTCGTGCTTCAGATAGGTTCGAATCGGCTCGAACGTCAGCGTCTCGGTCGAGAGCTCTAGCCAGATGCGGTCGACGAACGCCGTCTCGGTGCCGTATTCGTCGGCGACGCGCCAGCCGTTCTCCTTGCCTGAGTCGCTTTTCTTCCATCGGTGCAGGGCCTCGACGACGCTTCTGCGCGTGAGCTCGAGGCCCTTGCAGTAGGTTTTCATAGATCAAAGCTCTTTCTGTCTGTCATACGAGCGTTCGCCTTGCGGCTACCAGCCCGTGAGCCTTGCGGACAAATTTCACTCAAAGGAGTCAGGCTGAGCCGCGTCCCGCCAGAAAGCGGCGGGCGCGGTAGACACGGTGCGAGTAGAGATTTATAGACAGATTGCCGGGAGACGAAGCTCCAAGAGGCCCAACCGGACCAGTCCCCCGAGTTCGCGTAACGAAGACCGGCACTCGAGCCGTTCCTCAGGTTGCCGAGGAACTGAACCAGAAACCAGCGCCGCCCTCACCGTGAATCCCTGTTTGGGGTTAGGAGGGGGCCAGCCCCCTCTCAGGGCTACGCCCTGATTCACCCCCGGCTACGGCCCGTAGCAGAAAGCCGGGAGACGAAGCTCCAAGAGGCCCAACCGGACCAGCCCCCCGAGTTCGCGCAACGAAGACCGGCACACGAGCCGTCCCCCAGGTTGCCGAGGAACAGAACCAGACGGATTGTGCCCTTGACCTTACCTCCGGAGGTGTCGAAGTAGAAGTAGTCGCCGACACCGGTCGTCGCCGAGCCGCCGAGCCCCTTTCCCAAGATAAGGCCGTTGACGAACTGGATGTCGAGCATGTAGCCATCTGCCGTCGGCATGCACGCCGCCGTCGGGGTCACCCCGTCCGCCACGGCGTTCTTCTTCTCATTGCGAGTGTCGGGGTTGACCGCGATGCCGAAGCCCGTGCCGTCGGAGACGAAGAGCGTATCGCCCATGAACTCCCACAGGCCCAGCCCCGTCTCGACGCCGCCGACCTTGAACGGATGCTTGCCGTCCTTCGCCACCTGGCCGTCGCCCACGAGGGCATCGGTGTTGCCCGTGCACCACGGCGCACTCTGGAGCCATGTGTTCACGGTCGTGTCGAACGCCTTGGCGACGTCCATGAGAAGCGCCACGTTGCCGTCTGCGAGCGTCTCCTTGCCGCCGACGACCGCGCCGTCGAACACGTCGTACGCCGCCGCGGCGCCTCGGTCTGGGCACGTGGTGCCCGTGTCGGTGCCGTACATCATCGACGCACCCACGGGAATCTTCGCCGCCTGCTCGGCGGTGACGACCACGCGCGTGACGCCTGTCTCGGCGAGCGCGGGGTGGATCTGGATGTTGAAGTCCGTGCAACCCGGGAAGTCCACCTGGGAGGACTTGCAGAGCGTCTTGGTCAACTGGTGGAAGTTGATATACCACTGGTCGTAGACGCTCATGCCCGAGTAGCCCGTGGTCGCGGTCTTGCAAAGGTCGACGAGCGAGTCGTGCGACGTCGTGCGGTTGGCGACCTTCGCGCCCGAGACGGAGCGCGGGCGCCCTTCAGCGTCGACACTCATGGGGTATGTCGGCGTCAGCATGTACGGTCGCAGCGTGCCGTCCGGCAGCAACGCCTTGGGGTTCGGCTGCGAGCCGCTGAATCGGCTGTCGGACCACGAGACGAGCAGGTTGCCGTTCGTCAGCACCTCGACCGCCTGCCAAACGACCGGCGCGATCTCGTAGACGTTGTTGCCGTGTCCGTTGTCAACGCGCGAGAAGCCGTAGTCGACGCCGTCGATGGCCTCGACCCACGGCACGCCGTCGGCGTCGGCACCGGCGTTGGCGGACACGTGGAACCACGGGCCGCCCTCGGCGTCGAACGGGTCGACAGCCGCGCTCGTCGCCGTCGCGGGCACGAACTCGGTGGAGGCCACGCGCTTCGCAGCGGCGCTCATCGGCTGGATGTCGGTGGGGCTGCCCGCCGGGATGAGGAACGTGTACACCAGCCCCGTCTTGTGCTTGTCGACCATCGCGGCGACGCTCTCGTTGACGTAGCGGCCCGTAGAGGCGTCGCGCTCGAGCGCCTTATGGTCGCCCAGATTCTTCACCGCGCCGACAAGCGCCCACACCGCCTTGTCCGATGCCAGCGGGTCCGCGTACTCGAACCCCTCGGTTGCCTGCTCGGTTGCCTGCATATCGGCCATTTAGGCACCTACCTTTCGCATCTGGCAAATCTTGCCGTTTACCTTCTTGAGTCCCAGCGCCGTCACGGCAGCCGCCGAGTCGATAATCGACTGGTAGTTCAGGGCTGCCGTCTTGGCGTCCTTGAGCGCCGCCCGTGCGTCGGCGAGGGCCTTGGTCGAATCCTGCTCGCGCTTCTGCTCGGCAGCCTTGCGTTTGGCCTCATCCTCCTTGCGCTCCGTCTCGTTCTGCCCGCGCTCGGTCTCTTTCTCCTTGCGCACGGCCTCGGCATCGGCGCGGCCCTTCTCCGCCGTTTCGACAGAAGCCTTGAGCTGTTTGAACTCGTTGTTGACCTTGTTCACGCCAGCCGCCGCGTCCGTCGCGGGCTTCTTGAGCTCTGCGATCTGCTCGGCGGTGAGGTCGCTATATCTCAGCGCGTCGCCCTTCGGCACGCCGACGACCAGCACGTTGCCCTCCATCGCCGCCGTTGCCTCCGAGCCCGAGGCAAGAGTCGTGGCGCGTGCCCCCTTGACCTCGGCGGCGACAGCCTTGTCGCGTGCGGCCTCCGCCGCCTTCTGCGCGGCCTTGGCCTCGTCTCGCGCCGTCTCCGCGTCCTTGATGGTGCGCTGGTCGCTCGGCTCGTAGATGTACTCGGCGGGCTTGGCTCGCCTCTTTACGTCCCAGAGCGCCTCGATGCGCGTGCGCCCGCCGTATGCCTCGTCCGTGATGTAGGCCCATGCGTACACGCGCCCAGCCGCCTGGAGCAGCTCGTCGGGAATCTTCGCCTTGCTGTCGGCCACCGCAACCGTGTAGCACGTCCCCGTGGTCGACTTGGCGAAATGCACCTGCTCGCAGCCGACAACCTCGACCTCGCGCCCGGTGTCCCACTGCCACAGCTCGCCGTCAAGCACCTGCAATGCCGCCATCACTCATCACCTTCCTCATCCTCGTCGCCCTCCTGGGCACCCTTCGCGTTCGCCGCCAGGGCGGGCGGCAGCGCCGCCATGCGCTCCTCCTGCTCCCGCTGCTTGCGCTCCAAAATCTTCGCCCTCTCGTCGGGCGTGATGTTCGGCAGCTTTCGCAGGATCGTCTCGTCGTCCAGATACTCGGCCTCCAGGCACACGGTCTCGACCTGCTCCTTGGTGTTGCTGATGCGAGTGCGCGTGAACACGGGCGTGTCCTCGATGCCCTGGAGGGCGAGGATGTCCATGATACCCTCGCGGATGTGGCGCTCAAACTCGGCGGCCTCCTCGTCCATCGGCTGGTATGCCGCGTCGATATGGTCGTTGGTCGCCCCCGCCGCGATGGTGTGGACGTCCAGCGCGCCGAAGTCCTCGTAGATGTCGGCCTTGATCTGCGCCAGCGTCTCCTTGCGGCCCTCGACGGGCACCTCCTGCGTGTACGGCGTCACGGACTGCCCCTGCTCGGCGTCGACCTCGGCCACGTGCGTCAGCTTGAGCTTCGCCCGCCACAGGTCGAGGTCCCTGTCGTCCATGCCGCCGGCTCCGTTGATGAGCCAGTAGATCTGTGCGCAGTCGCGCGTGTCGTTCACCAGGCCGCTCTTGATGAGGTCGTAGGCGTCGATGCTCTCGCGCATGCCGACGAGCGTGCTCTGGTGCGCGTCGCTGCCCCAGACCGCCACGATTGGCAGGCGGGAGTAGTTCTCCGCATCGACGGCCAGCTTCATCCCGTCCGCCGGTATCTCCCGATACGTGACCTTGTAGGCGCGCTTGGCCTCGGCCACCTCGAAGTCGAAGCCGCTGCCGCCCGACACCATCTCCGTGTAGCCGTCCTGCTCGTAGAGTGTCGTGTGCCACGGGTGGTCGGAGTCGAGCCTCCAGAACCTCACGCCGGCGTATAGCGCCCCCGAATACTCGTCCCACACCGGGCAGAACTCGTCGGCGGTGAACACGTCGATGTGGTCGAGGTTCCAAAACGGGAATGACACACCGTGGATGAGCGCCTTGAGCCCCATCTCCATGACGTCGTCGTCGAAGCGGTCGCCAAGCCCCTCCTTGGTCGTGTCCTTGCCGCCCGCCGAGACGTCCACGAAGCTCACGCCCTTACCGAGCGAGTACGTGCAGCGCTGGACGTTTAGGCGCTTGAACAGGTTACTCGCCAGCCTCAGCTTCGAGGCCGTGAAGTCCTCGGCCTCGGCACCGGAGCACGAGTAGATCTTCTGCACGAAACGGTTGATCGTGACGTTGTGCTGGCGGTAGTACTCGTTCGCGGTGACGGCGTTGCGGTACATCTCGCTCGACATGTGCCGCTCGATGGCATCGGCCGCGAACGCCGTCGCCGACGCCGCCTCCTTGAGGTCGCCATCGGTCACCAAAGGCCCCTTAGACAAGCCGCTACCTCCCTCCAAAGAATGGGTTTACCTGCTCTTTCGCAGGCTTGTACATGCGCAGTGTTGCCACGCCGTAACGGAGCGCGTCGCAGCTGTGGTCCTCGACCTTGACGGGCCTGTCGCCGTCCGCCTTGGCGTCCCAGCAGTAGCCGCCGAGCTCGCCTATCAGCCCCGCGCAGGCGTCGGAGATGCGCACCGTGCCGTTGCCCAGGCACACCCCCGTCTCTCGTATGCCGTCCGCGACGTCGTTGCGCCCCTTCTTGGTCTTGAACCCGGCCTGCCGCATCGCGGCGATGAAGCTCGTGGCGCTCGGGTCGATGATGAACGTGGGTGGCTTGCCCAACCCGCGCACGAAGTCGGCCATGTCGGCCACGTAGTCGGCGTCCGTCTTCTGGTGCCCCGTGTCGCGGCCCGAGTAGCGGTACTCGTCCACCACGTGCCACACCTTGCCGTCAAACACCCACAGCAGCGCCGCGAAGGCGTTTTGCGTGCCGTAGTCGCAAGACACCGCGTACTTGACAGCGCCGCCCGTATACCGGCTCTCGAGGGCACCCTCCCACTCGGGGTAGACCAGGCCCTCGGCCAACGTCCACTTGCCCAAGATGTAGCGGTCGTAGTACACGCCGCTGCCGTAGTCCTTGATGAGGGCTTCGATGACATCCGGTGCCAGCGCACCGTCCCAGATCGTGTAGTCCTGCCTGTAGATGTCGCTGTCGCCGTCGAGGAACCGCTTGAACCAGTGGTTCGGGCTGTCGGGGTTACAGGTGCCGTCGAAGCGGCTATGCTCGCAGCGCAGGCGGCTCTTGAGCATCTGGAACACGTCCTCGCTCCACGTGGCGACCTCGTCGCCGTAGACCCACTCGAACGTGGCGCCCTGAATCTTGGATACGCTTGTCTTCTTATCCGCCCCGAGGCAGTAGACCTTGCGCCCGAATATCTGGGCCGTGTTGTCCCGCCCGATCTGGCTGACGACGTCTTCGCTGTAGAGTGAGCGCATCGGCTCGAGGATGTTGCGCTCGAGCGTCGAGCGGGTGTTCCCGATCATCACCGCCAGCCCCTCGCCCCGCATGGCGAGAAGCCTCTGCGGTATGGTCACGGCTATGTCGACGTAGCTCTTGCCCGAGCCCGTCGCCCCGCACTTCACGTTGTAGCGGTGCGTGCAGTTGGCGAGGTACTCGCGCTGCATCCTCGTGAGCGGCATCGGCTACTCGTCCCCGCCGATTGAGGACGGCACGGACAGAACCAGCTCCTTGGCGGCCTTGAGCACCGCCGTGTCGGTGGTATCCATGATGCGCTGCGCCTTGGCGTACTCCTGCGGGTACTTACGCTCGAGCAGCCACGCCGCCGCCTGCCAGCTGTCGCCGCTCGCGTCCATGATGCGGCCCACGAGCGTCGCCTTGCGCTCGACCTCGGCCTTTTTTAGAACGTGACACAGTTGACGCTGATTGTCTGTTCTGGGGTGGTTGATCCAGCGGCTGTATGTCTCGCGTGCGACCCCGAGATACGCGGCGATGTCCCTGTCGGTCATTCCGGCACGGCACAGGCGGACGGCATCCTCGATGCCCTCCTTGGTCAGTTTTTCACGCCCTTTTCCCGCCACAAAATCACGTTTCCGCTGGTAGATAGCCATATGGAAACGCGAACGTTCCCACCTTTTTACGCACGTGGACAAGCGCGTGCGTTTGCCCACGAGCGTAAAAAGGGGGTAACGTTTAAAGAAAAGGCCCCGGTTTCCCGGGGCCTTTCGGCTACTCGACCTTGGTCGGCTTGATTCCGATTGCCTCGGCCAGCCTCTCAAACGTCTCCGTCCAGCTTCTGCCGTCTGTGCGCGGCCTGTCGTATGCGGTTGCTCTCCGCCTCTTCCTCGAGCCGTCTCTTCCGCTCCGCCAGATAGCACCCCTTGCACAGCCTCCACTTCTTCGCCTGCGCCGACGTGTCGAACACGGGCCGCGCGTCGCACACGATGCACAGCCCATCCGTTCCGGTCGAAAAGCGCCCGTACCGCTGCCGCGCATGCCTCACGGCGCTCGGCGTCACCCTCAGCTCCGCCGCGATCTCCGCCGCCGTCCGCTCCGGGTGCGCCTGCATCCGCCTTATCATCTCGTCCGTCCACAGGACGTAAGAGGAGCGCCCCTTCCGGAGCGCCCACTCGTCCCTCAACGGATGTGCTGACTTTGTGGATGGGCCTTTTGGCCCATCTCCTACAGGTGGCCTACACGCCATTCGCATACCCCCTAAAGCTCGACCGCCACGGCAGAACCTTATCAAGCGCCGGGGACCAACTCACCGACGACGCTCGATATTCTCGCTCGGACGGTCAATGAGGTCGGCAATTGCTCGGTAGGTCTCCTGTGGGTTGGCGAAGTCAACCTCACCGGTCACTATCTCCTGCAGGCGCTGCCACCACTCGCCAAGCGAGCCGCTGCTGTATGCCGCTTGCCTGCGTAGCTCGTTGGCTATCTCGCGTCGCTCTTCGTCAGTTGCCATTTGACTCAACCCTTTCATTCCATAGATCTGCGGCGAACTCCTCGGCGTACTCGAGGTCCGTCCGTGCGCCGCATCCCAAGCAGCTCACGTAGAAGGTGCCCAGACCTTGATGCTTGCCCTGCTGCATCTTGGCATCGCTACCGCAGAACGGGCATTTCTTGAGCTTCAGCTCGCTCATTCGTCCTCCTTGGATATGGCCAGCGCCACGTACTTCTGGGCGAGGCCCTCGAAGTCGTCGAGGATATAGTCGATTCGGTAGGTCGCCCCGTTGAGCGGGTGCCTTGCCGCCTCTCCGATGGAGTAGCCTTCGTTCGTGACCACGTCGAATACGATCTTGTCGCCGACCTCGTAGCCCCGGTCGTTCTTGCGGACCTCGAACGTCTTGGCCCCACTCATGATTGCGTCGGCGTATTTGATAAGGACCTTGAGTCGATGCGTCGTCATTGGTCCACCTTCTTTGTGAGGTCTCGTCCGCAGAACGGGCAGTAGTTGATCGGAATGCTCCATGCGTACGGAGGGTCGACGACGATGATGTGCTCGCCGGTGTCCATCTCGTCAATCCGCATCTCGACACCCTCGTCGTAATCGCCGAAGTTGAATCGCGTCTTACCGCACATCACACAACCGTCAGCCATTGTCCTCACCACTCAGCTTGCGGATGCGGTCGGCGATGTCGCGCATGGCAATTCGAGCGCAGCCGTCCTCGCCACCGGGGCACGATGTACAGCCATCTTCGTCTTTGTCTCTGTGGAAGTAGGCGCAAGCCTCGTAATACCGCGCGTCACCTGCCTCGTCCAAGTCTTCAAGCAGCTTCTCCCAGCTGTCGGACGGGGTGAGGTACATGAACTCGGGGTCGAGCCTTGTAAACTTATCGGTGAGCGCTCGCCACTGACCTGCCATGCTGTTGCTCAGGTCGAAGTCGGTGACGTATATCCAGCCAGTGATGTTGTAGGCATTGTCGTTGCCGCCGAACAGCACCACGGTATCAAGCGGAATCTCTCGACCTTCGGCATCTTTCGGCAATTCGACACTCATAGCCCAAACTCCTCGTAGTCGCGGCACTCGCCGCACTCGTCCTCGCAGTACAGCAGGTTCCCCATGAGCCACGCCACAGCCCACTTCGCCAGGCGCCAGAACCCTTCCTTGCGCTCAGGCGCCTCCGCGTCGTAGGCGCGCTCGAACTCGAGGTGGCAGTAGCCGTAGTCGACGTGGATGTCGCTGCTGCAAAAATGCCTGCAGTTCCCGCACATCCTGGGCTCGCAGGCCCCGCCGTAGCAGCGTTCTATCGTGGCGTCGGTCACCCCTATCGGGTAGCCGCCGACCCTCGAGTCACTCATCGCAGTCCGCCCCCCCTACGCTCTCGTCGAGCAGGTCGATGGCATCCCCGACGGTCGCCTCGATGCTCGTCAGCTGGCGGCGCAGGTTCTGCACGAGGTTCGCGTCGGCGACCTCCGCCCTTCCCGCCTCGTAGGCGCGCTCGATCATGTCGGTCACCGCGACCTGCATCGCCGTGTCGTTGTAGCCGCGCCTGACGCGGTACTTCCCCAGATAGGCGTGCGCCCTGTCCTGCGGCCTGCACTCGCGGTCGAAATGGAACACCTCGACCGCGTCTGCCTTGATCTGCTCCAAAGTCTCCATCACAAACGTCCCCTCTCTCGGTTCCTCTCGTTGCAGCGCTCGATTGCCGCGTCCACGTCCTCCTGCGTGAACCCCTCGGCATCGAGCAGGCTGACGACCGCCTGGACCACGTCCATGCACTCGTCGATAAGGCTCTCGCGGTACACCCTGCGCGCCGTCATGATCGGGCTGTACCGCATGTCGTCGCAGTCCTGCCACGCGCCGAACACCTCGGCCGCCTCCTCGAGCGGCTTGAGCGCCTGCACCTTGGGTTCGTCCGGCTTGTCGAACGCCCCGAACTCGAACCTGTATCCGTCGCGCATCAGATGCGCCTCCCTTCCGCCAGCGCCGCACGCATGGCGTTGACCTCTCGGCCCGACTCACTCCTCGTTCCGAGGTACACGTCCACGGGCCGCTTGCTCGCGTCCCTTCGCGCCACGTTCTCGCACCACCCGCAGCAGTACCTCTGGTTCCTGTACGCCGTGCGGAACCGCCTGCCGCACTGCCCGCACACGAGCACGTAGCCCCCGCGCCTGTCCAGCGACTCAGCCCTCATGTCGCGCCTCCCAGTAGTTGCACCTCGCGAGCCCCTGCGTGGTGTGCACGAAGTCGGGGCAGCGCATGCACGTGTACCGTTTGCGGCCCTCGCCAGACGCCGTCATGACCGCCTCGCTCACGGCGCAGAACCCGCACGTCTCGCAGCGGGCACTGCGCGGCCCGTCGTCGTAGATGCTCGCGGACCCCTTCGGTCTGCCCATGTTCTCGCTCCTCTCGTCGTCCAAGCTCATGACGCCCTCCTCTCGCATGCGGCCCTCGCATCCAACAGACGCCGCGCGTCCTGGTACGCCTTGAGCGCCACCGGATCGGCGGTCGTCCCCCTCGGGGCCTTCACCTTCGCCGGGTCGATGCCCGGATGTTCCTCGCGCCACCTGCGCTCGAGCTCCGCCCTCGTCTGCTCGGGCGTCCTCGTCGGCTTGAACGTGGCGGCCTCGATCTCCGAGGCGGTGGGCTTGCCCCTCGCCCGGTCGTCGGCGTCGATGCGCTTCTGGCGCCTGGACCAGTCGAGCGCGAGGGCGCCCCAGTTGCTCACCGGCTGGCCGTTGCCCTTGACCCATCCCTGAGACTCGAAGTAGGCCCAGAAGGCGTCCGGGTCGCCGCTCAGGCAGTTGGCGCCGAAGTAACCGCGGGCCTCGTCGAGGGTCGGCGGCTCGAACTCGGGCGGCGCGGCGGGGGCATCTCCCTCATCACAGGACAGCTCAGCACAATCCAGTTCAGGACAGGACAGGCTAGGGTAGGTTAGGTTAGGGTTTTCACTTTCCGAAACCTGCGTTTCGGGTTTGTCGGAAACTGGTTTCCCGTTTGAAAAACCTAGGTTTTCACTTTCCGAAACCTGCGTTTCGGGTTTGTCGGAAACTGGTTTCTTGCGCGGGCGGCCGCCCTTGCCGCCCCTGCCGCGCGCGTCCTTGGAGTTGTCGATGGCGTTCTTCATCGCCTTGAAAACGCGGCGGAGGTGCTTCGGAAGGTCGGCCTCGACGCCGTGCAGCCCGTACATCATGATCGCGTCGGCGAGCATCGCGCGGTCGCGCAGGTCCTCGGGGTCGCTCGCGTCGAAGTCGTCGTAGACCTCGGCGAAGCTGTCGAACACGGTGAAGGCCATCAGAACCACCCCCATAGAAGCGAAGAGAAGAACAGGAAACCCGCGGAGAAGGAGGCGGCGAACAGGGCCGCCTCCCAGTGGTCGCGGATGATGTCGGGTACGTGCCTCATCAGAACGGCACGTCCTCGTCGTAGAACTCGGACTGCGGGACCGCGGCGTAGGCCTGCTGGGCGCTCCACTGCGGCGCGGCCTGCGCCTGTGGCTGCACGGGCACCGTGTCCGCGAGGCTCTGCTGCGGCTGGGCCTGCGTCTGCCCCTCACGGCGCACCATGACCTCGATCTCGTCGACGATAACCTCGAGCTTCGAGCGCTTCTGGCCGTCGCGCTCCCAAGAGCTGTAGCGCAGCTTGCCCTCGATCGCGACCTTCATCCCCTTGGCGAGGAAACGGCCAACGGCCTCGGCGCGGTTGCCGAACATGGTGCAGTCGACGAAGTTGGGATAGTCCTCCCACTCGCCGGTCTGCGCGTTGCGGCGGCGGTCGTTTACCGCCACGCCAAAGGACAGGACCTGCGTCCCGCCGGCGGTGACGCGCAGCTCGGGGTCGCGGGTCAGGTTGCCGCTGATGTTCACTCGGTTGATGCTCACTGCCCGTCCTCCTTCGCGGTCATGTGGCTCTTGATTGCCTCGACGAGGCGCGGCCCTTGCATGTAGCCCAGGCCGCTCACGCGGCGGCCGTCGCGGATATGGCACGCCTCGACGATCTTCTGCGCCGTGACCGGGCCGATGCCCGGGAACGAGCGGGCGAACTCCTCGACCTTGAGCTTTGCCGCGATGGGTGCCTCGATGGCGACCTCGGGCGGGATGTTGCCCGCCTTGCAGGCGGCCTTGAACGCGGCGCGCTCGCGGCGCGTGTGGACGGCCTTCGCCATCGCCTCCTTGCGCTGCTCAGGCGTTCGGAGCGGCGGTAGGTTTTTCTCCTCCATGTCCTACATCCTCTCGACGTATCCGTGAATGCCGTTGTCGACCATGACTGCCCTCACGCGGCGAAGCTCGTCCGCCGTTGCGCACTCGATGACCACGCGGTAGCCCCTCTGCGGTGCCGTGGCCGCATCCTCGGCCACTTCCGGCTCGGGGCGCGACGGGACCACCCGCACGCACCTCGGCACGCCCAAGGGCGGCTCAGGCTCGGGCTGCTCGTCGGGCAGAGGCTCGGGGTCGGGCTCCGGTGCGGGCGCCGTCGCCTGCTCGTAGGTCGACACGAGTGCGGCGGCCTTGGCCGCCTCCTCGCGGTGCGCGGCGACCGCAGCCGCCACCTCGCCCGAGTCCGCCGGCAGGGTCCTCGTCCACCACGCCACGGCCCATGCCTTCTCGGACTCGTCCGCGTAGTCGAGGCCGTTGACGAACTTGAACTGGTGCAGCAGCTCGCCCACGCGGCGCTCGATGATGTTCTTGGCCTTGACCTCGCCGAAGCTCGCGTTGAGCCACTTGTCGTCGGCGATGCGCTCGTATGGCACCAGCGGCCCCATCTCGCCCGCGAGGTCGTAGTAGTGGCCCTTGAGCGCGGTGAGTCGGCGGGCCCTGCACTCGCCGTCGTAGCGGTCTATCTCGGCCTTGTACGCATCGGAGAGCCTGTCGATGGGCGCCGTGATCTCGCCGATGGTCTTGTCGAACGTCTTGAGCAGGTCGCTGTACTTCTTCTTCGCGGCCTTGCGCTGCGCCTCGATAGGCTTCTTCACGTCGTTTACCGCCGTGCGGTACTTCTTTGCGGCCTTGAAGTCCTCGTCCTTCTCGATGCGCTTGACGTCCATGTAGTCCGCCAGCTTCTCATCCACGTTCTTCTTGAGCTTCGTCAGCTTGTCCTCGAGTGTGTCGTCGATGGCGAGCGACGCCACCAGCGCGTCGAAGTCCTCCTCGAGCGGCACGGCCTCGACCGCCAAAACCTCGTCTGCCATCAGAATCCTCCCAGCAGGTCGTCGTCGGTCGCATACTCGGCGGGCGCGGGCTCATATGCTGGCTCCGGCTCGGGGGCGGCGGGCTCGGGTTGCGCCTTGCGGGCCGCGATCTCCTCCTCCATCCACGAGGCCGCGCGGCGCGCCTGCATGAGCGTCATGTCGTGCATGGAGCCCGACGTGCAGCCCACGGCGGCGCAGATGGCAGCCATGGCCCCGGCGCTATCGAGCCCAGTCGCCGCCATGAACGGCTTGAACAGCTCGCGCACGGGCTGCAGGTCGGCCACGGGCTCGACGCTCTCGGCCTCGACGGCCTGAGTGCCGGCGTGCATGTCGCGTTCGACCTTCTGGTCCATCTCCTCGCCCGTGTACATCCCGCCGAACTCGTCGGGGTAGGCCAGGCGCCACGCGCCGGCCTTGGCGCACTTCTCGATCATGACGCCCGGCATCTTCGCCCAGTTGCTCTTGCCTGTGCTGTAGTCGGTGAGCGCCAGCTCCACGTAGGCCGGCTCCTTGCCGTCCTTGAACTGCACCTCGGCCCAGCCGCCGAGCAGCTGCTCGCCAACCTGCTTGTAGACGGCGCTGCCGCGCTTCTTGACGATCTGCCCCTCGCGCATCACCACGACGCCGCTCTTGATGCCGCCGTAGCTCTCCTGACGGTTGGCGCGGCGGTTGAACACCTGATAGCTCGTGATGATGCTCGCCGGGGCGTCCCTGTACTTCACCAGGTAGACCTCCTTGGTGAAGGGGTTCAGGTGCTGGCGGTTGCACAGCTCGATGCACAGCGCCAGTTCGCTTTCGGTCGCGTTCGGGCACAGGCGCTCGCGGATGTCCTGCGAGGTGAACTTGACGGGCATTCCAGCATCGTCCTTGAACTCGATGACCTCGTTACTCATTGATGGTCACCTCTCCGTCCTCGATCTCGACCTTCTCGATGTTCACGCCTGCCAGCTCGGCGAACACGCCACGCGGCCCGTCCAGCCTGTAGATGCGCTCCATGCGGCCAGCGCTGTCGACAATGCGGTCGTAGATTTCGAGGTCCTGCGCATCGGCTCCCAATAGCTTCAGACTGAACAGAAGCCCGTAGGCAATGCCGCGCAGGCACGCGGGCTTAAGGCCCCTTTTCCCTATCTCAGCGCCTTCCTCGTCCGCGACGAGGATTAAGTTCGTGGCAAACTCGTCAAGCACCTCGAACGCATCGCCATCGACTTGGACTTTTATGTGCATGTACTCCATTGCTTAATCTCCGTTTCGTCTTTGCGCCCGGACCACCCGGGCGCTATCGATATGTCCATGCGCTCGGCCTGCCCGCGCACCCTGGGGTGCTTTACCACGTGCAGGTCGACCACTTGCGCGTCGTCGGCCCAGACGAGCCCGTTGAGCGCGTCCATGACCAGCTTTGCCTCGTTGTCCGCGTCCGGCTTGTAGGTGTCCGGCTCCGAGTACACGCGCTTTGGCCGGCTCTCCGGCAGCGGACGGTAGGCGTCGACGTTGAGAATCACCGGCTCGTGCGGGCCAAAGGGCATGAGCTGGATGCCAGCCTCGGCCATCGCCTCCCGACACGCCGCCGCGATGGCCCGCTCGGCCCTCAGCGTCTCGGTCGGCGTGTACATCCGTGCGTGGCGCCGGTCGAGCCTATGGCGCTGCTTGCCTGCCGCGAAGCAGACCGAGAACTCGATGCGGGCCGTCATGCCGGCACCGCCCCGAACAGGGCGAGCACCGTCCACAGCACCGCCGGCATCACCACGTAGTCGACGAGCCAGCAGAGCACGACGAACCCAGCGCACCTAAGCAGCCTCGATGCCATGCGTTCCCTCCTCGATCCACTGCTCCACCCATTCCGGGCGCACCATGCGCCCCACCTTGCGCCCCTCGGGCAGCTGCGAGCGCAGGCGGCCCGCCTTGCACTCGATGCGCAGCGTGTCGTAGGGCACCCCCGTCACCCTCGACGCCTCGCGCAGCGTGTACATCAGCTTGTGCCTGATGCCAAGCTCGTCGGCCATCTGCTGGAACGTTTTGGCTCTGCTAGAATCCATGAGTGACCTCCTTTCAGGTCTGGAGCCGTCCCCGCTTTCCACACCGGGCGGCTCTTTTTTTGTCGCTTGCTTTCGGGGCCTCGCCCCCGGCACGGCACCGGTAGGGAACGTCCCCGCGGCTATGGTTATCGGAGAGCCGCGGAGCAACGGTGCCGCCCCGGGAGCGGGGCCCGCGGGTTGCCTGAGCGGCAATACCCGCGTGTCGCGTTATGAACGCGGTAGGCTTCGGGCCATGATTTGGAGACGCCAGACATACCGACCGAGGCACGCGAAGCGGCGTCCGGGCATCGCCCGGGCGTTCAACCGCTTGTGCGACAGCGAGGCAGCCAGGGCGCTCGCCAACCTAATCGACTGGCTCGACCGCATCGGCTTCGCCCTCGGCCTTCTCGCGCTGCTCCTGAAGCTCTTCCTCTAGGGCCATGACCCTCAGCGCCGTGGCGTCGCTGCACGCCCAAAGGAGCGCGATCGACAGGCCGGTCCAGTCGCGACGGACTGCGGCGACGACTGCCGCGGCGAGGAACGCGACGAGCCATGCGAGCTGAACCACCGGGATAAGGCGCCGTCTCCTCGACTTCCCCATCGCTACTCGCCGCCCTTGAGAGTCCTGAGGATTGAGAGGCCGAGCGTTGTCAACGCCCCGGAAACCATCCTCAAGAGGCACTCGACCAGCGTGAGCGCCGCGACGACCAGAACGAGCGGCGTGGTGACGACGGTGGCGACCACGAGGCGAACCGCCTGACAGAACTTGCTCATCGCCCATCGCCGCCCAGGTAGACTTCCTCCAGGCCGGGCATGTAGACGAGCGAGTTGCCCAGCGTGAAGTAGACTCGCCCGTACATGGCGAACGTCACGGACGAGGCGATGTAGTACTCGGTCCCGTCGAGCTTTCCCAGCTTCTCGGTGCCCTTCTCCAAAATCTTGATGTTCTTCTCGTTGGTGAAGCCGAACGTCTCCGAGATACGGAACGCGGCACCCTTGTCGGTCTCGACATAGGAGCCGTCGACAAGCTCGAAGTCGTAGCGGACCCGCTTACCCATCGCTACTCACGCCCCTTCTGCAGCTGATACATGACCCACTCGCCCGCAGCGAGGCCGACCTCAACCGGCTGGATGCCGGGGTCGATGGCGTCGGCGGTGTTCATGCAGACCGTGCGCTGGACGTAGGCCATGACCGCCTCGCCGCGCAGCAGGCCGTCCAGGCGTCCGCGGGCGTCGAGGAACGACTCGAAGGCCTCGCGGTGCCAGCCGCCGCCGGCGTCGCACCAGCAGACGATGGCCTCGATGCCCGAGAAGCCGCTCGGGCACTCGATCTCGAACGACTTCCCGCGCGCCTCGTACCTGATGTTCTCGCGGCGCATCTTCACGTCTCCCATGTCGTCCTCCCCTACAGCTCGAAGTCGGAAAAGTCGCGGGCCTCGACGGGCTCGGCCTCGACCGTGATGGCCTCGGGGATGTTCCAGCCGCCCAGCTCGATGTCGATGTAGTTCTCGTTCATGGTTCTCTCCGTTTCGTTTTAGGGAACTTTAATTTCCCTTCATCGGCAAATAAAAATCGCTGACCTTGCAGCCCAAGATGCTCGCCAGCTTCGTGGCGGTCGGGAGCTTCATCAGCGAGGGGTCCTTCTCGTACGACCGGTAGGTCTGAACCGTAACCCCTAATTCCGCAGCTATCGCCTCCTGATTGAATCGGGAAGCCTCCTTTAGAAAAGGCTTCTGGCGTGCTTCTCGGATTGACTTAAGCTCTTGCATCTGACCTCCTTCCCTTTCGTCGAGACTATAGTACTTTCTTTTCCCTTTAAGCGCAATATCTTTTCTCTAGAAAGGGAAATCTTTTTTCTATAGCATAGAAAAATAAGGAGGTAGATACCCATGAATTTCTCTACCAAGTTCAGGCTTTTGAGAGCAAAAAACGGCCTTACGCAGGCAGAAATTGCCGACAAGCTCGGCATAACAAGTCGCGCCGTCGGCGCCTGGGAAAACGGAAGGTCGAAGCCCCGCTTAGACAAGATGGCGGAAATTGCAGTTCTGTTCAACACCACGGTAGCCGACCTCATGGGAGAGGACGCCGTCGAGGCCGCCATCAGCGGCACCTCGCGCATGGTCCCCCTGCTGGGCTTCGCCCACATGGGCGAGCCGTGCGACGAGGAGAACCTCGCCGACGAGGTCGAGGTCCCCGCCTCCATCGCCGACGCGCACCCGCGCGGCTTCATGGTCCACGCCCAGGGCGGCTGCATGGACAACCGTTTCCCCCACGACGCCCTGCTGCTCGTCGACCCTGACATGGAGCCGGTCAACGGCCAGCCGGTGCTCGCCGAGACGGCCGACTACGGCGCCGTGGTGCGCAACTACACCCGGGGCCGCTCCACGGTCATGCTCACGGCGGACAGCCACAGCGGCGAGTATGACGACATCCTCGCCGGGCCGGGCGACGAGCCCGTGGTCTGCAAGGGCCGCGTCGTCTGGTACATGGGCGAGCGGGACGAGAGACGGTAGGAACGGAAAAGAGGTGGGAACGCATGAGGCCATTAGCTTTGGATGGTGTGCGGGCATATTACGAATCGGGAAACGGTGCTACCTTCGGCGGCGAGGAGTTTAATGTCTACTGCGACGAGAGCTGCCATCTCGAGCACGATCGCTTCAAGGCGATGTCGCTCGGGGCGGTATGGTGCCCCAAATCGAAAGTCAGGGAGATAAGCAAGCGCCTCGTGGAGATAAAGGCGAGGCATGGCATCGAGATGGGCGCCGAGGTCAAGTGGACGAAGGTGTCGCCATGTAACTACGACCTCTATGTCGACATCATCGACTATTTCTTCGATGACGACGACCTGCACTTCAGGGGCCTTGTAGTTCCCGATAAATCAAAGCTGGACCACGCCCGCTTCAACCAGGACCATGACCTTTGGTACTACAAGATGTACTTCACGATGCTGAAGACGATCTTCTCCCGCGACGCGCGGTATTACGTCTATATCGACATAAAGGACACCCATTCCGGGCGAAACGCCCAGAAGCTCGAGAACGTGCTCGCGAACGATGCGTACGATTTCAACCATGAGATCGTGAGGAGGGTGCAGCCCATACGCTCCGACGAGGTCCAGCTGATGCAGCTCGTTGACATCCTTACCGGCGCCATCGCGTATCGCCACAACCACGACGCCATCACGCCATCGGATAGCGTCACGAAGATCAGGCTCATCAATAGAATTATCCAGAGGTCGGGCCTCTCCCTCGTCAAGACCTCGCTCCTCAGCGAGAAGAAGATGAACCTGCTGGTCTGGCAGGCCGGGGGAATCACATCATGAACTGCTGTTGGATACCGCCCCTAGTCGAAAGGGACAGCTCGCGTCCCTGGAGCGAATACGACGCTCTTGTCTACAGCGTGTTCAGGCGTGATTTCATCGAGGGCAGGCCCGTCTACCACGGGAAACCGGTAAAGATACGGTACCAGCCCATGCTGGAGGGACGGGCCGAAGCCTTTTGGCACCTTACCTGCAGGGACTACGATCATAAGTCGGGTCTGCCAGAGGACCGTGTGCCAGATCTCGAAAGGTGCAGGCGTATCAGATGGCCGAAGGCGTTCATCGAGAATGCTGAGAGGTGCCCCAAAAGTCCCAGCTGCGGAGGCGTTATAGCCTGGAAGGCGGAGCATCGCGCAAGGAAGAGCCGCAATGGCACCCAGATAAGGGAACGGATTAAGTTTTACCTTGAGGAAGAGAGCTACATCGTCGTATTCGAGCCGAGAGAGCACTACTGCCTGCTGATAACCGCGTATTACGTCGACAACGACCACAGCAGGAAGATGATTGAGCGCGAGATGGCGAGAAACCACGCCGAAAAAGCAGGAGGCGCTGTTTGGGCGCCTCCAGAGGACTCCTTCACACACACGGTGGATGAGCTATCCCGATTATCGCCCCATCGCGGCGAAATGTAAACCGAACACGTTATGGAGATTGGGGGCCGGCAAGGGTGAGATTCCATGCGCCTACATCTAGGGAGGTGATGCCCATGAAAGCGAAAAATCTCGGGACCGCAGGCTGATGCCGCGGCCCCGAGACTAAGGAGACGGCCCCTGCACTTTGGAACGTGAGACGGGGCCGTGGTCAGAACCGGGCGAAACGGAGAATAAGCCCGCGATCTGAACGGATCTGATTATATGACAAAGAAGCAGCGCCGCCGCGTCTGGGGCTCCGTGACCGAGATGAGGCGCGGCAAGAAGTACGTCCTGCGCTGGATGCAGAACACGCCGCAGGGCCGCAGGCGCAAGACCAAGACCGTGTACGGCACCTACCGCGAGGCATGCGCGGAGCTGGACCGCATCCACGTCGAGCACGCCGACGACGCCCCCGTGCCCACCATAGCCAAGGCATACGAGACGTGGCTCGTCCCCAAGATGGCCGCGCAGGTCGAGGCGGGGACCCTCGCCCCCAACACCCGCGACCTCGTGCTTCGCTCGTGGAGGAACTACGTCGGCCCCCGATGGGGACGAATGCCCGTCGACCAGCTCCGCGCCGTCGAGCTGCAGGACTGGCTGCTGACACTTCCCGCCGCCACCGCCGACACCGCCCTGCTCACCCTGCGCAAGGTCTACGCCTGCGTCTCGACCTTCATCCGCCTGCCGCTCGACCCGTTCGCCGCCAGCGTCAGGTACACCATGCCCACCAGAAAGACCCGCGAGCGCTCAAAGCGCGTCTACACCCTCGACGAGGCCCTGGGCGTCCTCGACGCACTGCGCGGCAACCCCCTGGAGCCCGCGTTCATCCTCGCGTGCTTCGGCTCCTGCCGCTCGGGCGAGTCGCTGGGCGTGCGCACCGAGGAGGTGCTGCGCTGGGAGCGTAGCGGCACCGTCCTCGCCTCCGCCGACATCTGCCGCCAGATGCAGCAGTCCGGCACCGAGCCGGTGGGCGCCCTCAAGACCGCCAAGTCCGCCCGCACCGTCGTGATCCTACCGCAGGCCGCCGACCGCCTCGTCGAGATAGCGGCTGCCCGCGCCGCCGAGGGCCGCGAGTGGCTGAGCGACCGCGGCGACGGGCTGCCCATGAACCGGAGCATTTGCAACGACCGCTGGCGGAAACTCTGCGCCGCCCGCGGCATCGAGCACATCCCGTGGTCGAACCTCCGCAACTCGTGGCGTACGATAGCGGAGGTCGAGCTTCGCCTGCCGTGGGACCTCATAGAGATGCTGATGGGCCACGCCCTCCCCGGCGTGTCGGGCAGGCACTACATCCGCCCAACTACCGAGCAGGTCGTCCGCGCCGCCTTCGACGCGCTTGGGATAAGTTAGGATATTACCCCGCAAAGCCGCAGGTAGATGGCACGCCGTTAGTTGTGGCAGTATTAAGATTCGCAGCCCAAACCACCGCAAAGGGGACAGACACCTTTGCGGCGGCTTGGGATCGCACTACTCACCGAGCATCTCTTGGAGCTTGGCTGCCACGGCGTGACCCAGGCTCTCGTGGCTTTCGGGCATCATATGCAGATAGTCGATATCGCCCGGCTCGGCAAAGTCGGCGGCATTCAAAAAGTCGCAGCCAAACTGCTCAGCCACATGTGCGTAGTACTCACCAAAATGCTCCGAGGCCTCGACAGAACGCTCGTCAAAATCGGTCATATATACATCGGCGATTTGCGGCTTGATCTTGATAGGTGCCATCAGCAGAATACGCGGGCAGGGTGCGGCATTGGTCCAGGGAAATGCACGCACCGCGCGAATCAGCGCCATAGTGCCACGGGCAATATCGGAGGCCGTCACACCAAAGACCGTCTTGCAATCGTTAGTTCCCAGCATAATAACGATCGCATCCAGCGGCTTATGGGCCTCGAGCAGCATCGGCAGCGCGCGGATGCCGTTAAGATTGGTGTCCAAATGGCACATGTCGTCGCGTACCGTCGTGCGGCCGTTGAGGCCTTCTTCAATTACATGCCAGCCCTCGCCTAAGTCACGTTGGGCCACGCCACACCAGCGCACATCCCGCGCATAGCGCACCGCGGTGCCGTCGCGCATGCCCGCCGGATCGTAACCATAGGTGTTGCTGTCGCCAAAGCATAGAACGTTTTTCATCGTAAGCCCCTCGCTCGGTAAAAAACCGACGGGAGCAGCCTCTCCCGCCGGCTCGACCTATCTGTCAGCACGTACCGATTACAGGTACTTGCGCCAATCGTCCTCGTCCTCATCATCCTCGGTAGCAGCCTGGGCCTGCTCGGCGGCGCGAGCTGCCGCAGCGCGAGCGGCAACCTGGGCATAGGACTCCTCGTTGCGCTCGGGGAAGTTTGCCAGCACGTGCTCGAACTTGGCAAAATCCTCATCCCAGCGCGTAGAAGGCACGGCAAAGAAGACTTGCTTGACCTTAAAGTCGCCCGACGCGAGCTCCTTGCGGAAGAGCTCGGCCACGGCCTCTGCGTCAAAGCCGTTGTTGTCGCAGCCCCAAGCGCCCAGCACGAGCTTCTCGCGACCCAGCTCGTCGCAGATGGCAAGCACAAAGCGGATGCGGTCGCGCAGGGCATCCAGCAGAGCATCGTCGCTCACGCGATACTCCTGGCGGGCGCGCTTAACGTTGGGCGCGGCGGCCACGATCACGTCGGCGTACGCATGCACGTGGTTGCGGTCGAAGCGCACCGCAGGCACCACTAGGGCGCGGTTACGATAGAGCTCGCAGTTGATGTTGCGGCGACGGTTCTCGCCGTACCACTTACGCTGCTTATCGAGAACGTTGTACAGATACGAATCGGCGCACAGCGTGGCCTCCTGGCCCAGATAACCCTGAATATAGCCACCGCCCGGGTTGGTGAACGAGGCAAAGGCGAGCACGGCCATGTCGCAGAACTGCGCATAGCCACGACCGTTGTCTAGGATGGCCTGCGTGGCGGAGGCATCGAGCACGGTGACCTCAGGCAGAACCGGAGCGGGCTCCTCAGCAGGCGCGGACTCAGCTTCGGCGATTTCCTCGGCAGGCTCCTCGACGGGCTCAGGCGCTGCCTCGGTCTCGGGCGCTGCCTCGACCTCGGCAGCCTCCGCGCCCTCGACGTCCTCGGCAACCTGTTCTTCGGCGACCACAGCACTCTGAACCTTGGCCTTCATCGCCGAGACAAAGCCGGCAGGCATACCGTCAAACTCGCGAACACCGGCAAGCGAACGCTCGATGTCCTTGGCACAGGCCTCGGACACAGCCGCCACATGGCGCTCGGCGGCCTTGGCACGCGCCTCGCGCTTGGGATTGGGCTGACCCGCTCGGTTGGACCTGCGGTTACGGTTCCTGTTGTTGACGTCTGCCATACGTGGCCACCTTTCCTGTCGCTGCCGCTATTGGCTTTTCCCACCCATGATACCCCGCCGCGCACAAAAAAGACGGCCCCGAAGGGCCGCCTTTCGTATCGTTTTACCGTGTCCGACAGGAAGCGTCGCAATGCCGCGCTTTAATCGCGACGGCCGAGGATGTTCAGAATGCGCAGGAACACGTTGATGATGTCCACGAACAGGTTGGATGCCATAAGCACGGCGTTGGGCAGCGTGGGCGGCACCGTCGTTGCCACATAGGTGTCGTAGCCGATGAAGCCGGCGAACACCACAATCACGATCAGGTCGGTGATGGACTGCGAAACGCCCATGAACATCAGCACGATCTCGACCAGAATCGTGGCAAGCAGGATGCCAAAACCAATGCCATACACACGCTGGAAGAACTTGGGGAAAGTCACGCCCAGCGCGCCAAAGACAAAGGTGATGGCGGCCGTAGCGATAAAAGCGGTATTGATGGTAGGCAGGTCATAGTTGGCAAGGCCAAACGACGCGGTCAGGCCAAAGGTACTCGCAAAGATTACGTAGCCCACAAGGGACAGGCCTACGGACTGCTTGCTAGCGGCGGCCGACATCATGACCATGCCGACGATGGTCAAAATAAACGAGCCAAAGACCAGCGGCAAGGCGGCGCCGCTCATCATCATGCGCGCAAACGAAATGGTGCTCGTAAAGTAGGCGCCGGCGCCCATGGCGCAAAAGCCCAAGAAGATGAGGGCAGACATGGCGAGATTGTACGCGCGCGGCGACATCTCCTTGGCACGGCTTGCGCCGGCCTCGATGGGGCCGTTCTGATAGCCCTGGATATCGTTCATAGGTTCGTCCTTTCAAAAAGTGCCGTGAAAGACGGCGCAGCAGGTGACAAGATTCCTGTCATTGTACCCGAATGCCGTACGTCCTTACCTACGGCGCTCGCCCTCGAGCGTACGATCAAAGGCCCAGACCCACCAACGCATCACGTGCGTCTGCGAGCCGTCCGCCCGCTCGCGCGTCTGGTCCTCCAGATACAACTCGGTCGCGTGCCCGCCAAAACGCACCTTATAGGTCGCCGTACGGATGCCGTGGACCGTCAGGCCAAACCCGGTGGTCGAGATAATTTCATCGATTGTAAAACAACGTCCGTCGACCCAGCAGACGGTGACCGGCACGACCTGTCCGCCCGCGAGGATGCGAGCCACGACGTCCACATACTGCTTGTGCACGCGCCGAGTTTTGCCGTCTGTCTGTCGATATTCCATGCCTCCTATTATCGAACGCATGTTTGCATGTTGTAAAGCGAACAGACTGTGGTTTTGGAGTGTCGTAGCAATCGCACGTGCCCGCATGGCGTGTTAGCAAAAAGAACACCCGCGGTCAACAGGGCTAATATTCAATTTTAGTGCCAAAAAGTTCACTTCTCCCATCAGAACTCGGTAAAGAGACCCGCAGGAGGTGATACGATTTATCATGTTTTTGTAACGTGCCTGCAAACTTCGAGAAAGCCCATATATGGACGTAACGTTCTCAACCTTCCTCGGCCAAATTGTGTCGAACCCAGTCCTTGCCGTCACCGTGATCCTCGCGCTCGGCGCCATCTTCGTCAATGGATGGACCGACGCGCCCAACGCCATCGCGACCTGCGTCACTACGCGTTGCATGCCCGCCCGCGCCGCCATTCTCATGAGCGCCGCATTCAACTTCCTCGGCGTGCTCATCATGACGCACTTTAATGCGAGCGTCGCCAACACCATCTCACATATCGTCGACTTTGGCGGAAACAGCACCATGGCGCTCGCGTGCCTCTGCGCAGCGCTGTTCTCCATCGTCGTCTACGGCGCCACAGCATCGCGTTTTGGCATCCCCACTTCGCAAAGCCACAGCCTTATCGCCGGCCTGACCGGTGCCGCTATCGCCCTCGGCGGCGCGAGCAGCGTCAACGTCCACGAGTGGATGAAGGTCATCTACGGCCTGGCGCTCTCCATCGGCCTGGGCTTTGTCATGGGCTGGGTCCTGTGCAAACTCGTCTCGATTCTTTTCGCCGCCGCCAACAGGCGACGTGCCAATGTCTTCTTTAAATACGCTCAGATCGCGAGCGCTGCGGCCATGAGCTTTATGCACGGCGCGCAGGATGGACAGAAGTTCATCGGCGTGCTCTTTTTAGGCGTGGCCTTCGCAAACGGCCAGACCAGCGTCGGCGATGCCGGCATCCCCATCTGGATTATGCTGCTGTGCTCGGCCACCATGGGTATCGGCACCAGCGTCGGCGGCGAGCGCATCATAAAGTCCGTCGGCCAGAGCATGGTTAAGCTCGAGAAGTATCAGGGCTTCTCCGCCGACCTCGCGGGCGCCGCGAACCTGCTGCTTGCCACCCTTACCGGCATCCCCGTGTCCTCCACACACATCAAGACCTGCGCCATCATGGGCGTCGGTGCCGTCAAGCGCCTCTCGGCCATCAACTTCGGCGTCGTTAAGGACATGATGTTCACCTGGTTCTTCACCTTCCCCGCCTGCGGACTCATCAGCTTTGTCATGGCCAAGCTGTTCATGATGTTCCTCTAGTCAAACCGAACGTCCATCTGGACCGCAACACTTCGCCCACCCGTCTTCGCCTCGAAAGGACCCACCCATGGCTAAGAAACCCGATTCGTTCTACTTTGACAACTACGTCGCCTGCGCCGACCTCGCCGTCCAGGCCGCCGAGCTGCTTACCCAGATTTTTGAGAACTTCGATCCCGCGCAGATTCACGACATGCTCAATAAGATGCATGCGATTGAGCATGCGGCAGACAAGAAGCACCACGAGCTCGAAGACGCCCTGCTCACCGCCTTTATCACCCCGCTCGAGCGCGAGGATCTGGATCTGATGAGCTGCGCACTCGACACCGTGCTCGACCGTATTGAGGGCGTCGTGCAGCGCGTCTACTTCACCAACATTCAGAGCATCCATCCCGACGCCATCGTCATCGCCCACAAGGTGACTGACGCCTGCCGCGCCATGAAAGACCTGATGGTCGAGCTTCCCAACTACCGCAAGTCCAAAACGCTGCGCGAGCTGGTCATCCAGATCAACACCATCGAGTCCGAGGCCGACGAGCTCTACATCAACGCCATGCGCAACCTGCACGTCAACGGCAAGGACCCGCTCGAGGTCATCGCTTGGCGTGACGTGTACGCCTTCCTGGAGTACTGCGCCGACTGCTGCGAGAATGTGGCCGATGTCGTGGATTCGATTGTCATGAAGAACAGTTAATTGGGGGTACGTATCCCACCGGTCGCGGGCCCGACCACTAATACCTTTTTCACTCCGGCTGCAAGCAGAGTCGTTCAAAAGGTATTAGTGGTCGGGCCCGCTCCCTTACGTACCACCATTGGGAACTTTGGCTGAGGGGTTGAGCGTGGTGGGGCCCTTGCTGTGATGGCCCTTGATTGCTCGGGGTTTTACTTTGGTATTCGATGAGCGATTGGCTGATTGCTGCTTTGGGTACTGTTTGGGTTACTTTGGGTTTGTTTGAT
>ERZ1032651.17-NODE-17-length-44753-cov-124.463354_pt1 | contig 44753 bp, 56 predicted proteins | sample MGYA00518732_ERZ1032651 | MGnify/ENA primary metagenome ERZ1032651 (study PRJEB33719, sample SAMN04261399) | wastewater metagenome | biome: periurban shantytown; feature: human; material: feces | host: Homo sapiens | place: Peru: Lima | collected 2013-01-03 ...
GTATATTTATGTGCCAGCCTCTATGGTAGATGCATATAAGGTGGCTACAAACTGGTCGAAGTATGCAGATCAGATTCGGGCGATAGAAGATTATCCGGACATTACAGGAGGGTAGATATGATAATCAGAGAGTTATATAAAACCCGAACAGATGGAGTGCGACTGTACAGGACATGTTCCGATGTGGGCATGATGATCCAGCAAAATGAGACTGGAATGAAATATACAGAGGCGATTGATGTAGAAAACGCTCCGTATACATACACGGAGGTATCGGCGCAGGCTGAAAGTGTGTATGCAGAAGACGCCCTTAGAATCATCACAGGAGGAGTGGTATGACAGAGCAGCAGGCACGGAAATACCGTGAGATCATTGAAGCCGGGGCACAGGGGCTGACCGATGCGGAAGCGCTTGCCGTTAAAACGCTGTATCCGGCGTGGGCAGTAGGTCAGGATTACACGGTGGGCTACAAAATCACCTATAATGGTGAGCTGTACAAGGTGCTGCAGGCGCACACGTCGCAGGAGACGTGGGTGCCGGGCGCAGCGGGCACGGAGAGCCTGTACGCCCGCATCGACGAGGAGCACGACGGGACGCAGTACGATCCGATCCCCTACGAGGGCAACATGGCCCTCGAAAACGGCAAGTATTACACGCAGGGCGGCGTGCTGTACAAGTGCACCCGCGATACCGGCAACCCGGTGTATAACACGCTGGCGGAGCTGGTGGGGATTTATGTGGAGGTAGCAGCATGATCTACTTTGTACCGGGCATGCACATCGAGGAGGGAATGCGATACACCGACGGGATACGGCGGTATATCGCGATCCGGTCCGGGCAGGCGTTGAGCCTGACGGACGAGTACTATTTTGAGGCGCTTTAGCGCCGGGAGGAGGACAAGATGCAGCAGTATCAGTGCCTGTTGGTGGCCAACGAGTGCTACAAGCGCGGGAGGATGATGACGCCGACTAAGATCGTGGTGCACAGCACGGCGGCAAACAACACGAGCATCAGCCGGTACGTGCAGCCCGCGCCGGGGCAGACGGCCGGGCTGATGCAGTATCAGCCGCAGGAGCGCAAGCTGACGGCAGCCGAAACGAAAGCCGTCCTCGGCGAAAACCGGTATGGGAACGACTGGAACCGGGGAGGCCTGTACGTCTGCGTGCACGCCTTTCTCGGCAAACTGGCCGACGGAAGCCTCGCGGTCTGCCAGACATTGCCGTGGAAGATGCGGTGCTGGGGCGTCGGCTCCGGGCGCAAGGGCAGCTATAACGACTGCTCGATCCAGTTCGAGATCTGCGAGGACGACCACCGCGACGCGGCCTACTGCCGTGACACGTTTGAGCTTGCGGCCGAGCTGTGCGCCCACCTGATGCGGGCCTATCCAACGATCACGGAGATTGTCAGCCACAACGAGGCCGGGAAGCGGGGCTACGGCTCCGACCACAACGACCCGGACAACTGGTGGCCGCGGCACGGCTACACGATGGGGATGCTGCGGCGGCGCGTGGCGGAGCTGCTGTCGGACAAGCCACAGCCCGCGCCGGAGCCGAGCGCAAAAGAAATTTACCGCATCCGCAAGAGCTGGGGAGACGCAGCCAGCCAGATCGGGGCATACAGCGATCTCGGCAACGCGATCGCGGCCTGCCCGACGGGCTACAGCGTGTACGGCCCCGGCGGTAAGGCGGTGTATTCCGGCGGCGCGACGGTCGTGCCGGACAACAAGGTGCAGCCGCCCAAGCAGTACACGGCCGGATACCGGCGAAGCTACGCCGTCCGGGCAAACGGCGGGCTCAACCTGCGCAAGGGACCGGGCACGCAGTACACCAGCCTCCGCGTGATGCCGGACGGCAGCAGGTGCAGCTGCTACGGGTACCACACCGGGGAGTGGCTGTACGTTATAGACGCAGCGGGCGCGACCGGGTACGCTAAGCTCGAGTATCTGGAGAGGCGGTGAGGCGGTGACGCAGGAGGAGATCGCAGTCAAGCTCAAGGAGACGGAGGACCGCAGCCGGAGCAACGAGCGCCGCATCGAGGGCCTCGAGCGGGACCAGCGGGCATTAAACCAGCTGGCCACGAGCGTGGCCGTGATGGCGCAGGAGCAGCAGACGATCCGGAGGGACGTGGCCAAGAGCGGCGAGGATATCAAAGCGGTGCGAAAGAGCATCGAAATGCTGCAGGCAGCGCCCGGAAAGCGCTGGGAAAAGGTCGTGGAAAAGATCATCCTCGTGGCAGTCGGCGCGGTCGTCGCGTGGCTGCTGGCAAGGATGGGCATCAAATGAGGAGGGGAAAACCATGAGGAACTGGAAAAAGTGGCTCAAGGCGGCCGCGATCCGCGCCGTAAAGACGGTGGCGCAGACGGCCGTGGCGACGATCGGCACGAGCGCCGTGCTCGGCGAGGTCAACTGGGCCGTTGTAGCTAGCGCTTCCGCGCTGGCGGGCGTGCTCAGCATGCTGACCAGCGTGGCGGGCCTGCCGGAAGAAAAAACCGAATAAGGCCGGAAAGAGAGCGCCATGCGGAGAACCGCGGGGCGCTCTTTTTGCATATTTACGCGGCATGACAAGTTGACGGTAACTAACACGGCTTTTGGGGTAAAATGGCCAAAACCGGTGAGAGGAGGGGACAGCATGGCAGACAGCAGAGACGGCTACGCGGGCAAGATCGGCCACGGCGGACAGCAGTACATCAAGGCGCCTTTTGGCAAAAAGCCGACGGCGGATCAGAGCCGGATCCACACCGGCACGGACCTGCGCATGACGGCAGGAAAGAAGCTCAGCGGCAACGCGGGCAGCAACAAGTGACGCCCTGAGGGGCAGAAAGGGACAACATGGACTGGTATCAGAAGTTTGGGCTGCCGCAGCCCGAAGAAGGCGCAAACGAGCAGGGAGCCGCCGCCCCTGACGCTGACGAGACTCCGGCAGGCGAAAACGGGCAGGAGATCGCCGAACCTGCAAAAACCGAAGAAGCGGAAGATCACGCGGCAGAGACGCAGCCGGACGCGGAGGACGCTCCGCAGGGGGAGGCGCAGCAGCCGCAGGACAAGGAGACCCGCCGCCAGCAGGCTGCGGCCCGCAGAGAGCGGGAGCAGAGGGAGGCGATCGACGCCGCACTGGCGTCCGAGCGGGAAAAGTGGGAGAAAGAGGTCTTTGGCAAGGCTGGGATCAAGGATCCGTTTACGGGGAAAACCGTGGAAAACATGGAGGACTGGAGAGCATTCCAGGCCGCCACGGCCAACGCCAAGCTGGCAAATGACCTCAAGGCCGGACGGCTGACACCGGAGGGGCTGCAGCAGGCCCTGATGCAGTCGCCGGAGATCCAGCAGATCCTCAGCGGAGCCAAGGAGGCGCAGCAGCGCGCCGAGGCAGCCGAGCAGAGAGCCGGAGCGCAGGAGTTTTCGCAGCGCCGCGAGACGGAGCTGGCGGAGATCCGCCGGATGAATCCCGCCATCAAGTCGCTGGACGACATCATGGCGATGGAGACCGGGCAGAAATTTGCCGATGCGGTGCGTCGAGGCAACAACTACGTCGATGCATACCGGCTTGCAAACTTTGATGCCCTGCAGCGCGGCCAGCGCGCAGCAGGAGAACAGGCAGCGCGAAACGCTGCGGCCGGGCTGCAGCATCAGCAGCGGACACGGCAGACGACCGGAGACACCCCGGCACCCGTCCCGGCAGGGGTCAAGGCCTTTTACAAGGCACTCAACCCCAATGCGACGGATGCGGAGATCTCCGCACATTACAACAAGACACACAAGGCCGGATAACGGCCGGAAGGAGGACAAATGGCATTTTTACCGCAGAGCTACCGCGACGGTCAGCCTGAGCCGTGGGAATACCTCGAGGCATCCGCCATCGGGGCATGCACCGTCGGCATGGCGCTGACGCTCACGAGCGGAAAGCTCGCAAAGTGCACCGGCGCAACGCGGCCGGACTATATCAGCATGTACGGCGGCACGGTGGCTGCCGGGGACGTGATCCCATGCATCCGCGTGCACGAGGAGACGATCTTCGAGACGGAGTGGAGCGCGGCCAACACCGGCGCGGCCGTCGGCCAGATGGTGACGATCGACACGACCGGCTCCAAGGCCACGGCGACCACGACAAACGGCGTATTTGAGGTCGTGGCATTCAAGGGCACGGCGATCGGCGACACGGTCCGCGGCAGATTTATTCGCCCGGGCACGGTGACGAGCACGGGCTAACAGACAGGAGGGGAAATATTTGGCAGGAATTATCGTTTCGGAATCCAGCAACGTGACCAACTCGCTCTTTGGCGAGCTGCAGTCTCCGCTGCGCATGCTCTTGGAGAGAGAGTATGAGGCGTGGATGCAGAAGGAGGGCAACGCACTGCAGGATCTCTTTGTCAACATGCCGATCACGACGGCGAGCACTACGCTCGGCGGGCTGACCGGCAGCAACAGCTTTGAGCCGGTCGGCGAGAACGGCGCATATCCGCAGGGCGGCATCGAGGAGGGCTATTTTAAGACCTTCCGGCCGGTGACGTGGAAGGGCAGTTTCTCGATCTCCATGGAGATGATGGAGGACAAGCTCGACAGCGTGCTCAAGGGCCAGCCGATCCAGTTCCTGGACGACTACTGGCGCGCACGCTCCAAGTTTTTCTGGGGCCTGCTCGGCACGGCGCTGCAGAACAACGACACGATGAAGCTCGGCGTCGAGACCTTCTCGACGAAGACCAAGGACGACGTGAAGCTGTTTTCGCAGTCCCACAAGATCAAGCGCACCGGCAAGACGCAGAGCAACGCATTCTCCAACGCGTTTTCTGAGGCGAACCTCGGCCTCGTGGCGACGGCCATGCAGAATCTCAAGACCGACAGCGGCGAGCCCGCGGGACTTGAACCGAACACCATCATCATCCCGAATGATGCAAAGGCCAAGGCAGACGTCTTCGGCGTGCTGGGTGCGTTCCACGACACCGGCACGGCCGCGAGCAACAAGTTCAATTACCAGTTCGGCAATTGGAACGTGATCATCGCGCCGTACCTCAACGCCTACATGGGGACGAGCGGCTACCCGTGGATCCTCGCGGACCTCGAGTACAACAAACGCTACTACGGCGCCGTGGATGTCGACCGCAAGCCGCTGACCGTGCGCAGCGAGATCGCCGAGAACGACGCGAACGTCTGGAAGGGAAACGCCAGATTCACCGGAGGTTTCTACGATTACCGCGCCTTCGCGGCCGCGGGCGTGAGCTTTGGCAGCTCGCTCACCTGAGGGAGCATGAGTAAGTAAAAAGGGGGCAGGGAAATGGACGACAAGGCGCTGCAGGCTGCGCTGTGGTACAAGCAGCTGTGCGAGAGCAACAACGCCGTTTTCCTGCCCCTGTTTTTCGATCATCACCGGCACCTGATCCTGATGGGCGGCGGCGGCAGTGGGAAATCGATCTTCGCGGGCCGCAAGGTGCTGGAGCGCTGCGCGACGGAGCCTGGGCACCGCATGCTCGTGGTCCGCAAGGTCGCCAAGACGCTGCGCGAGAGCTGCTTTGATCAGCTCAAGGCGCAGGCCATGCAGTACTATGGACCGGCCGTCAAGATGATCCCGCGCGGAAAGAGCGGCGACATGTACATCACGTTTGCCAACGGGAGCGAGATTTTGTTTGCCGGGCTGGACGACGTGGAAAAGCTAAAATCCATCCACGATATCTCCGGCATCTGGATCGAGGAGGCGAGCGAGCTGCTGGAGGGGGACTTTAATCAGCTCGACATCCGACTCCGCGGCGAGAGAAAGTATTACAAGCAGATCATCATCTCGTTCAACCCGATCTCCATCACACATTGGCTCAAAAAGCGGTTTTTCGACCGTGAGGATGCGCGCGTCGTGACGAGCCGGACGACGTACAAGGACAACCGCTTTCTGCCGGAGGAGGACCGGCTGACGCTGGAGGCGTTCCGCGAGACGGATCCCTATTACTATCAGGTATACTGCCTCGGGCAGTGGGGCGTGCTGAGTCAGACGATCTTCCGGCGCGATATCCTGATGGATCGGCTGCTGCACTGCAAAAAGCCGATCCGGCGCGGGAGATTTGCCTACCGCTACGACGAGACCGCGATCACAGACGCCGCGTTTACGGACGCGGAAGACGGCGAGACGCTCGTCTGGGAGGAGCCAAAGGCGGGACACCCTTACGTCATCGGGGCGGACACGGCGGGCGAGGGCTCTGACTGGTTTGTTGCGTGTGTCATCGATAACAGCACGGGGCGGCTCGTAGCAAAATACCGAACGAGGACCGACGAGGATCTGTTTGCTCGTGAGGTATGGTGCCTCGGCATGTGGTACAATCAGGCCCTCGTCGGCATCGAGGCCAACTTTTCGACGCATCCGATCAAGGAGCTTTCCCGGATGCGGTATCCGCGGCAGTTCGTGCGGCAGGTCGAGGACAGCCTGACGCATGTGGTGCGCGAGTCGATCGGCTTTAAGACGGACCGTCTGACGCGGCCGGTCATCATCGCGGAACTGCAGGGGATCATGCGTGAGCATCCGGAGCTGATCGACGACGAGGATTGCCTCAACGAGATGCTCACCTTTGCCCGCAACAGCAAGGGCCGGCCGGAGGCGGTCGAGGGCGCGCACGACGACTGCGTGATGGCGCTGGCGATCACCTACTATGTGCGCCAGCAGCAGCGGGCGACCGTGGAGACGCGGCACAAGCGTGCAAAATGGGATAAGGATCAATGGGAGGACTACAGATCGGCCGACATCACGGAGCGGGCCTATCTGATCAGCAAATGGGGCAACCCATTCTGAAATAGGAGGGAAATATGCTGCAAAATATCCGACAGCTGGCGGGGGAGCCGCCGGAGCTGACCGGCAACGCCGCGGCTGACACGGCCGCGCTCAACCGCTGGCACCGCAAGCTGATGGCGGGACTCGAATATCTATTTTGTCAGGTCGAAAACGAAATGGATGAGCTCACAGGCGACCGGGCCGCCATGGCTGAGCGAAAGATGCAGGCCGCGAAAAAGCGGCTGGAACGGGGGAGACAGAATGGGTAGACTGCCGGGCATGGCCTATAGCTCCGGGATCACGCGGTCGCAGCAGGTGCAGTTCGGCGGGCTGCGGCATCACCCGAACGCCGGGGACGGCGAGATCTATGACATGGAGAATATGAGCGCGAGGGACTATCCCCTGCTGCGCTCTCGCGATAAGCGGCGGAACGGCGGGACGCTGGTCGGCGCAACGGAGATGTTTTTTGACAACCACGCCATGTGGTACGTCGATGCGGACGGCTGGCTGTGGTACAAGTTGGCGCTGCTCAACCTCAAGGCAGCATACGTCGGGACGGGAGAGACAAAATTCGTGCGCTTTGGGGACCGCATCGTGCTGATGCCCGCGAAAAAGCTGGTGCAGGCAAAATACACCGTCAAGGGGAAGGCAGACAATCCGGCAGCCCTGCCGACGAGCGCCGAAAAGGGAACGGCATACGTCATCAACACCAATCCGAACGATCCGCAGGACCCGAAATGGTCGCTCTTTGTCTGGACCGGCGACGAGTGGGACGAAAGCATGGGCGCGTGGGTCGTGAGCATGGAGGCGGAGCTGACGGCGACCAAGATCACGATCTCGGACGGGACGATCTACGGAGCCGCCGCCACGGCCAACACGCTGACGATCAATTCCCCGGCCTCGGCCGATTTTGCAAAGGCGGGATTTCAGGCCGGAGACGCCGTGGAGATCGACGGCCTGACCACGGAGCCGGACAACAACAAGATCGCGATCATCCGCGAGATCGGCTCAAAGAGCCTCATCTTTTCGGATTATTGCTTTAAGATCCCGCCGAGCGACAGCGGCGAAAAGCAGACCTCGTACAGCGAGACGGGGACGATCACCCTGCGCCGCAGCGTGCCGGACATGGACGTGTGCTTTGAGTTCGAAAACCGCCTGTGGGGCGCGGACAAGAAGGAGATCTTTGCCAGCGCGCTCGGCGATCCGACGAATTTCTACGTTTTTGACGGCTTGAGCACGGACAGCTGGTACGTGGAGCTGCAGACGCGAGGCGAGATCACGGGCGGCGTCGGCTGGCATTACCCCACGTTTTTCCGCGAGGGCTATATCCTGCGGATCTACGGGACGGACGCCACGACATTCCAGACGAGCGAGATCCTCGCACCGGGCGTGGCGCACGGCATGCAGAACAGCCTCGGAGCAGCGGGCGGACTGCTGTTTTACTACTCTCCGCAGGGCATGATGGCCTACGACGGAGATTACCCACAGGACCTGCAGCAGGTCTTTGGGCCGGGCGAGTACAGCGGAGGCCTCGCGCAGAGCGACGGGACGGACTACTACATCCAGCTCACGCCCAATCAGGACGGGCCGAGGATCTATCATTACGATGGGCTGCGCGGCATCTGGACCGTGGAGGACAGCCCCAACATCGACAGCATGGCCCTGACGGAGGGGGCGGAGACGCTGCTGCCGTCCATCATCGCAATGACGACCGGCAAGGCGCTGACGACGCTCAAGGGGCCGGGCGGACCGTGGGCCGAAAACACGGCGGCTGTGGCAAGCTTTGTGGAGTTTGCGGACTTTACGATGGAGAGCCCGAACCGCAAAGCCGTGAGCAAGCTGCTGCTGCGGCTGAGCCTGATGGGCGCGAGCGTGACCGTCAAGATCCAGTACGACAGCAGTGGGACGTGGAAGACCGCGGCGACGCTGACCGCAGCGGGCAAGCGGAGCTATTACCTGCCGGTCGTGCCGCACCGGTGCGACCACTTCCGGATCCGCATCGAGGCGACGGGCGAGTGGGTGCTGCACAGCCTCGCCATTGAATACTACGTCGGCAGTGCGCTGCACTAAGGAGGCAACATGGACAACGCAAAAAAGACCCTGCACAAGTGGCAGGATAAACTGGACCGCAACCTGCAGGCCTACGCCGGGGAGCTTGACAAGATGGACGCGCGCGAGGTGCAGTACAAGGGCGGCCACGCGCTGCGGCCGCTGATCGAAAACGGGATCGACGAGCCGACGGACACCCCGCACGTCTGGAACATCACGTCGGAGAACATCGAATCGGAGATCGACAACAGTATGCCGACCGGGAAGGTAACGCCGAGCCGCCAGCAGGACAACCTGCTCGGCAAAATGATCGAGGCTATGCTCCTGGACGAGCTGGACCGGCTGCCGGCGGAGCGCATCAACGACCGCGCAGAGCGCACCTGCAAGGTGCAGGGCGGCGTGCTGTATCTCGTGGAGTGGGACAGCGCACAGCGGACGCACACGACCGTCGGCGAGAACAGCATCACGGTGCTGCATCCCAAGCGCTACATCCCGCAGGACGGCGTAGAGGAGCCGGAGGACATGGACTACATGTTTCTCCGCATGCCGCAAACCAAGGGCTACGTCAAGCGCCGGTACGGCGTGGACGTCTCGGACGAGACGGAGGAGGACGCCAGCCTGCGCGGCGAGGAGGCCAGCACGGCCGAGGACCTCGTCACGCTGGAGACGGCCTACTACCGCAACGAGCACGGCGGCGTCGGACGCATCGTCTGGGTGGGCGACACGGTCTGCGAGGAGCTGGAGGACTGCCAGAGCCGCCGCCTGCGCCGCTGCAAAAAGTGCGGACAGACAGAGGCGGACTCGGCAAACTGGAAGATGGTCGGCCCGACCGTAAACGGCGAGTACCCGCAGGGGCTGCCGCCGGAGCGGCGGAGAAAGGACGCCTGCGCCTACTGCGGCGCGCGCAGCTGGGAGGAGACGGACGAGGAAGGCCGCTGGATGACCATCGCCGACCTGCGCGAGAAGGGCGTCCGCGATGACGTTCTGAACCGCCTGCAGGGGATGGCTGCACCGGAACCGGCTGCGGCAGAGCCGGACTTTACGCCGGACGGGACAGCAGATGGCGCAGCGGGTAGTTTGACGCCGGAGGCAGAAAACGGCGAAGAGACGATTCTGGGGCCTGAGACGCTGCCTCCGTACAACACGCAGACGCAGGCAGAAACGGAATACTGGGTGCCGTACTACCGCCCGAACATCTACCCAGTCGTGCTGCAGCGGAATGTGACCGCATGGGGAACGTTCCTGGGCGAGAGCGACTGCGACAAGATCCGGGACCAGCAGAACACGGTGAATCACCTGAGCCGGAAGATGATCACGCGCATCAGCAAGTGGGGCACGAAGATCGCGATGCCGGACAATCCCGGCCTCCGCATGGACGGGCAGGATCAGGAGCTGTGGTACATGCCGCAGTCCGATCTGGCGCAGGTAAAGCAGTTTGATTTTACCGGTGACCTCGAGTGGCCGTATGCGTACCTCAACCACGTCTACGAGGAGAGCCGAAGGATCCTCGGCATCACGGACTCGTTCCAGGGCAGGACGGACACGACGGCGACGTCCGGCAAGGCCAAGGAGTTTTCGGCCGCGCAGGCGGCAGGCCGAATCGAATCGAAGAAGATCATGAAAAAGGCCGCGTGGGCCGAGATCTTCGAGCGGCTCTTCCGCAACAAGCTCGCCTACTGCGAGGAGCGGCGGAAGATGCACGGCAAGAATGAGATGGACACCGAATGGAACTCGTGGGCATTTCTGGAGTGCGACGAGGCGGGAGAACTATACTGGAACGATCAGTTCCGCTTCAGCTGCGACAACGCGTCCGGGCTGGCCGCGAACCGAGAGGCCATGTGGCAGGAGATCACGCAGCACCTGCAGAGCGGCGCTTACGGCAACCCGAGCGAGCCGCAGACGCTGATCCGCTACTGGTCTCAAATGGAAATGCAGAATTACCCCGGCGCGGGGACGATCAAAAAGCTGCTGGAGGAGCAGGCTGCGCAGCAGCAGGCACAGGCCATGGCCATGCAGTCGCAGCAGGCCATGCAGCAGCAGATGGGTATGCAGCAGGGCATGCAGTAAGGAGGGGCCATGCAGTACGGGTACAACAAGGACACGGACTATAAAAAGCTGATGGACGATGCGGCCGCGAAGGGCAATTATGCACAGGCCGCGATCTATGAGCAGATGCGAAACGAAAAAATCGCGGGCGAAGGCCTGAACCAGTGGGCGCAGACCAACCAGTACGCAAATTACCTGCAGGGAGCCGGGGCAAACACCGGCTGGAAGAACCCCTACCAGGAGGAGCTGGATGCCGCGATCAAGCGCCTGCAGGAAAACAGCGGCGGGGCCTACAAATGGGACCCCGAAAACGATACGGCCATGCAGGAGTACCGCAAGACCTACCTGCGCGAGGGCGACCGGACGATGCGCGACACGCTGGGAGCCTACGCCAAGCAGACGGGCGGCCTTGCCTCCACGCAGGCCATTGCGGCGGCCAGTCAGGCGGCCGACAACTACAAGGCGCAGCTGGCCGACAAGGTCCCGGAGCTGGAGCAGCAGGCCTATAACCGATGGTACAACGAGAAGCAGACGGCCCGGCAGGATCAGTACAACTACCTCTCGGCCCTCATGAACGCGGGCAGCGCTGCGCAGAGCGACTACAGCCTGCGCATCAACGAGGCGCTCAACCGTTGGCAGCAGCTCGGCTATGCGGACGATCAGGTATCCAGCGTGCTGGGCGTGGGCGTGGGCACGCCGACGACGGATCAAAGCTATCAGAACTGGCAGAAGATGCAGGCGCAGCAGGACGCCGACTGGCAGCGCGAGCAGTGGAGATACCAGCAGGAGCTGGACAAGTATGCCCAGAACGAGCAGCAGCGCCAGAACGCCTATGACCTCGCCATGACGATGCTGCAGCTGGGCCAGATGCCGAGCGCGGAGATGCTGGCACAGGCCGGGATCAGCGGCGAGGACGCGAAGCGCATCCTCGCGGGCGTGCAGGCGCAGAGCGGCGGGTACAGCGGCGGCTCCGGCGGAAGATCCGGCGGCGGCTCGTACAGCTCCGGAAGCGGGGGCGGGAGCGGATCGGGAAGCGGGGGCGGGACAACGGGAGGCACAGACGGGAATACGCCGACGATTGCAGACAGCAGCCAGCTCAGCGCGCTGGGGCAGCAGTATTACCGGGATATCGTCAGCTCGTCGAGATATCCGCGCAGCGCAGAGGATCAGTACGCGGCGATGGAATCGATCTTTAACCGGATCACGCAGGACTATAACGCCGGGCATCTGACGCTGGCGGAGAAAAACTATCTCGCCTCGCTTTGGGGCGTGAACTAAGGAGGAGCCTATGCCGAGGGACGCAATGGCCGAATGGCTGGCGAAACGGAATGCAGAGAAAGCTGCGCAGCGCGCGACCCCGGAGCACGGGGCCGTGCGTCAGGCGCAGATCAAGGTAGATCAGATCCTGGAGCAGGCGAAGAAAACGACGACGGCGTTGACCGGGGTAAAGACGGGAAAAACGGAAAAGTCCTCTACGCCGGTACGGCAGGAGGAGGGGCGCGACGCAATGGCCGAATGGCTCGCGGCGCGCAAAGAATCCAAGGTGCAGCAGATCGCAGAGCAGGGGAAGTACGCTGTGCGAAATGTGGGGGCGCTGTACAAGGCTGCGACCGGCATGTGGGGCGAGCTGCGAAAGGCGAACGAATGGCAGGGAATGGGCGTAGACGCAGGCATCCAGCAGGGATACCGGCCGAAGCTGCCGGTCCGCACCGGCAGCCAGCTGCAGCAGCAGGCGGAGAATGCCCTGCAGATGGACAAGACCGGGCCGTACCGCCAGAGGCTGACGAGAGTCCGCGGGGAATCGCTTGAAAAGCTGTTCACAAACAGCCTGAACCAGAACCAGACAGCGGAACAGCACGGCCAGACTATCCGGCAGGAGCTGCAGGAGCTGCGGACGGCCGGGGAAAGCGGAACGGACGCCGCAGCCGCGAAGGAAAAGTGGGACGACGTGGCCAGCCGCCTGTATTATCTGGCATACAGCCAGAGCATGAGCGCCGACGAGTACAACAAGCTCGTGAGCGACGTGTATGACGCCTACGACGCATACCGAAGCGGGGTCAAGGGCCGGAGCTTCGGCCAGCGCGAGCAGAAGTGGACGGACGCACTGCGCGGGCCGGTGATGGGTGACGAAAACTACACCGCAGCGGGGAAGGCGCAGCAGAACGCCATGCTTGCCGCAGCGGGTGGCATACCGACCGACCGGAACACCTTTGGCTATGAGCTGCGCTACAACCAGAGCACGACGCGCGAAAACATCCAGTACAAGAGCGTCGACCAGCTGCTTGACGCAGCGGGCAAGCATGTGGATCCGCAGGCGGACGTGACGAGCCAGTCGCAGGGCGCGGCGACGGACGCTGCGATCTTTGGGTACCTCGCCAACGTGGCCATGACGCAGGAGCAGTACGACCGGTACATGCAGGTGCTCGACCGATACGCCAAAAACGCTCCGGCGACACGGGCCGTCAGCGGATACGGGACAAGCGACGTGGTCAGCCAGCTGGAGACCTACCGCCAGCAGCGCGAGGCCAACGGCCTGCGCGCGAATGAGAAGGGTGCGGAGGATGCGCTCAACAGCTACCCCGAGATGTCGGCGGGTTCCTTCCTCGACCAGGTGGCGAGCGGATCGGAGCGGGCGCGCGACAACCTGTTCCAGAAGTATCCGGCCGGGCTGGAGCAGCTGCTCGTCCGCGGAGGAGGCTACGCCGGGAAGGCGCTGGGCAGCCTGCTCAACGGCTTCGGCGCGTTTGAAAACGATCTGGGCGATTACTTCGCCGAGGGCGGCGAGGAAAACATCAACTACCAGAATCCGGAATGGCAGGAGGCCAAATATCAGGACTGGGTGCGCGGGCGTGAGACGTCTGACCTGCTGCAGAACGGCGGCAAGTTTGAACGCTGGGCGGCGGAGCAGATCTCCGGCCTGACGACGGCCGCGCTGGAAATGGCGGCCGCCTCCACAATTGCCGGAGCGGCGACGGGGACGATGGCTAATTTTGCGGGTGGTAGCCGACAGGTATCACCGCTTGTGACGAACGCGGCTACAAAGGCTGAGAAGTTCGCACAGATGGCCAGACAGGGCAGCAACATCGTGACGAGCAGCTTCGCGGCGATCAACTCCTACGGCGAGGCAGAGAGCAACGGGGATGCGAGAGGCGAGCAGTTTATCCGCTTCGCCGCGGGCGGCCTTTTGGAATATGGCACAAACATGCTCTTCGGCGGAAACCCGCTGATCGACGCCGGGGACACCGGAAAGGTGACGGAGCTTGTCTACAAGATGACCAACAACGAGACGATCCGAAAGATCGTTTCATCCGCGGCATTTGATCGCATCGGCGAGGGCCTCGAAGAGGTGGCCTCTGCGATCGGCTCGGCCGCGCTGGACTATGCGCTGACCGGCGAGGCAAACCTGAGCTGGGACGAGCTGCGGGATGAGTTTATCTCCGGCTTTGCGCTGGCGATGATCCTGAGCATCGGACCGGACACGGCCGAAGTGCTGGCCAAAAACGACCACGAGGGCAACGCCAAGCGCATCACGATGTTCGACGCGGCAGCGCAGAGCGACCGCGGAGAGCTGAACCTCCAGATGGAAAAGTACGCCGTCGAGTTTCTGGCCGGCGACGAGGATCTGATGCTTGCCAACGGATGGGACCATGTGCAGCGCAGCGCAGCCAAGAAGAGCTGGGCGCAGGCCATGAACGAGTACAACACGGTATACCGCAACCTCGTGGATGCCGAGGCATACTGGGCCAAGACCGGCGACGGGAGAGTCTATCAGGGGACGGATGCCGAGCGCGTGATCGCGGATGCGAGAGGGAGCATCGAAGGCGTAGACGCCAAGACCTTCTCGGCGGAGACGCTGGAGGAGAATGTGCGGCAGATTCGGCAGGCATGGGACAGTGCAGCGGAGAACGCGGCGAATTTTGCGATGACCGGCCGCATGGATGCAGAGATCGCGAAAATGGCCCGGACGGCCGAAAGCTACCTTGACAAGGCCGTGCAGGATGGTACCATGGACGCAATGACGGCCCTGAACCTCCGCAACGAACTGAGCATGATCAACGAGAGCGCGACGGCGAACCTGCAGGCGTATCTCAACGCGAGATACGGAGAGGGGACGCCGCAGACCGAGACACAGCAGGAGCCCGTGCAGGAGGCTGCGCAGGGCGTCAACACCATCCGCGCGGAAGCGGAGAACAACGCCGCCGTGAATGCGGCAGAAACGGGAGGTATCGACAATGGCAGAACGGAGATTTTTGATGGAGGCAGCCAACGGGATGCAGGTCTGGGTACCGGAGAGCAGACTGGAGGCATGGCAGCAGGAGCAGCAGCGGCAGAAGCAGAGCGGCGGAACGCTTACGCCGGAGCAGGAGAAAATGGTCCGGCAAATCGTCGAGCGAATCTACGGCCCGAAGACGCAGCAAGAGCAGAACGGCTGAACCGTTATGCCAGCCTGCAGAGCGACACCAGTCTTGCACAGCTCGTGCGGGGCGGCTCGGATGCCGTGACGCTGGCCGTGATTCCGGAGAGCATGTATGACGACGGGATGCGGGAGGCAAAGCAGGCCGGGGCGGAGCTTGGCGCGGACGTCGTCTTTGTGCGCGGCTCGATGGCCATGCAGCGGGGAGATCAGCTGATGCGCATCAACGGCGTGTATGACGCGGCGGCGAAGCGCGCCGTCGTCAGCGCGACGGATATCCAGTACGACGGCGGGAAGCTGGCGCAGCATGAGCTGTTTCATGTCCGGGCAAACAAAAACCCGGCCCTCGTGCAGCAGGCGCTGCAAAAGGTCCGGGAGACGTTCGGAGAGGAAGCATTCGAGCAGGTGGCGCGCGAGTATGTGCAGAGCTACAGCGGGGCCTACCAGAGCATGGAGGACGTTTACGAGGAGGTCCTTGCGGACGCCTACGCCGGCATGAACCGGTTCCGCGCGGGCGCGACGCAGTTCGCGGAGGCTGTGCAGAGCGAAGTGCAGCAGAGCGAGCGGGCATCCGAACCGGCGCAGACCTCGCAGGAGACGAGGGGAAGCCCGCCTGCAAACGTAGAGGAACGGAGCGGGAACCCCGAAAAAGGGAAGACCTTCTGGGAGAAAATGCGGGCGTGGAAGGAAGGCGGCGCGCCGGATGCTGCTATGGAGCCGAGCCGCACGCTGCAGCAGGCGGGGATCAATGAGCTGATCAGCCTGAGCAGCATGCTGGAAAAGGCGGATGGCAAGAGCCAGACGATGCGCGAGGCGATCTATGACAACCTGAAATACCTGCAGGATGACTTGATCCGGCCTATGGCCGTAGGCAAAAAGGGGGACACGCTTTATTGCGTAGTCCCGGCACGGACCTCCATGGACATGCCGCGCGTCGTAGAAATGCGAAAAACAAACGCCGGGTACGAGGTGGAAAAGGTAAGCAGCCTGTCGAACGCAGCGATCATCAAAACGCTTGAGGGGAGCGACCTGCTGAGCGCGAATGTGCAGGCGCTGGACCATGCTATCCAAGATTTTGGATACCAGACAAAAGCCAACGCGCAACTGTGGGTGAGACCGGAGAAAGCGAAAAACGGCGTGCCATTCGCGGACATTTTCGAAGCGAGAGACGCGAGGGACTTTGAAGCTAAGTTTTCGCTTGCCGGGCAGAAGGCAAGGACGGCGAACTCGCAGACGCTGCAGCTCGCCGAGCAGATGGAGCAGGAGGGCGCGAGCAGCAAGGAAATCTGGCAGGAGACCGGATGGACGCGCACCATGGACGGCCAGAGCTGGCGCTTTGAGATCGATAACAGCGAGGCGGAATACCGCGGCGGCGGAGATGCACAGTTCCGGAAGAATCATGCCGACTATGCGGAATATCAGGACCTGCTGCAGAAGATGTTTGAGGGAACGATCAGCGAAAGCGAAATGCAGCGCATGGAGAAGCTGGATGATATCTGGAGCGGAGAGTATGCGAGGCTGCGCGAGCGGGTAGAAAGCGGGAACGCGACGCTTGCGGACGTACTGGAGCATGACTCGCTCTATGAGGCGTACCCGGAGCTGCGGAATGTCAAGGTCCGGCTGGAGAGCGACACGGGAAGCAAGAACGGAAGCTATGACCCGAGCACCAACACCATCACGATCTCCGAGGACAAGCCGGGAGACAGCGCGAAAGTCGGGACCATGCTGCACGAGATCCAGCACGCGATCCAGCAGATCGAGGGCTGGGAGAGTGGAGCCAGCCCGGAATACTGGGCGGCACGCGAGTATGAGAGCGGCGACACGGCAAGCGACCGCGCGCAGGAGCTTTACAGCAGGATCCTCAACAGCCTCGACAAGGCAGACCAGAACAAGGTGATCCGCTACAACGAGCTGGACCGCGAGATGGAGGCGACGTTTACGGCAGACCCGGAAAGCGAGGCCGGGAAGCGGTACGCGAAATACGAGGCAGAGCAGGACAAGCTGTATGAGGAGCTCTACAAAAACGAGTGGTTCCGGCGGCTGCTTGATCTCCAGCGGCAGATGGAAAACCCGCAATCCGCGTATTACGAGATGTACCTCAACACAGCGGGAGAGATCGAGGCGCGCAACGTGTCCGAGCGATACCGCATGGCGCAGGAGGAGCGAAGAAAAACCGCGCCGAAGGGCGCGGATGAAAACACGCTGTTCCGCGGGGTCGGAGGTATCTCTGCAGAGATCAACGAGCAGTACAAGAGCGAACTGGAGAGATGGGATCGGGAAGGCCGCAACGGGAACGAACGGCTGATATTGGGAACGACAGGCCCGATTCTGCAGAATCTGGGAGCAGAAAACGGGAACATCTACCTGAACGGGTGGAAGATATCCAAGATCATGCACACCCACAAGGAGATGAGCATGCAGACATTTGAGGCGCTCCCGCAGGTGCTGGAAAACCCATCGCTCGTGCTGGCAAGCCGAGCGGTGCGAACCCGTGGCGCAAACACCCGGCTCGTCATGTTCGGCGATGTCCGCGCAGAAAACGGGAAAGCCGTGCAGGTCGTGCTGGACCTGCTTCCGACGGAAGGCGGATACAGGCTCGATGGGATGCAGAAGGTAAACAGTGCATACACGAAGGATGGGGGCAGACTCTCGCTGGAGGACAGCGATGTGTTGTACACAGACGCAAAAAGAGCCGCCCAGGTGCTTCGGTCGCTGGGCTACCGAAGCGGTAGCCCAGACGGTTTGCACAAGGACGGCTATATTGGAAGTATAGCATATGACGACGACGGTGTCAAGATATCCGGAGAAAAATTTACAAGCGTGATCGGGCCGCTGCAGAAATTCTCCGTGCAGGAGGAGCTGCAGGACATCCGCGAGAACGGCATCCGCGGGAAGGAACTGGCAAGCGAACGGGAGGAGACGCAGCCGGAGGATGTGCTCGGGTATGCGGACGACATGGGCGAGCCGGTCCTGAGCGAGAGTTATTTCCGGGACTGGGTGCAGCAGCAAACGAACGCCATGCCGCAGGGGTTTGTATGGGGCAAGGATGTGCCGTTTTACTCGCAGACGACGGACCTGTCGCCCAAGCAGGCCGTGGAGCTGCTGGAGGCCGTGACCGGGAAGCGCTGGCGCGTGGAGCCGCGCAAGAACGGCGGCTGGCGCGCCGTGGAGACGGACTTTGCGGCAAAGCAGGGCATGTACACCCCGCAGGAGGCAGCGAACCGTCTGAACGCAGCCAAGAAGGCCAGAGCGGACGCGGACGCCGCAGCATACCGGAACGGAGAGGCCCCGGCAAGGGCAACGACCGTGGCGGCCGAGGGCGTGGCAAAGGACAGGTTCCGCGCGACCCCGGCGCTCGACAAGATCGGCGTCAAGATCGACATGGGCGTGACGGACTACCGGACGACCAAGGAGATGCGGCAGCGGGCCGAGGCGGAATACCAGACAGACAAGCTAATCTCCAAGGCGGAACGCAGGTGGGGCGCGACGGCGCTCGAAAAGAACTTCGCGCGCGACATCGCGGCCGGGCGGTACTCCTACGCCGACATCCCGGACACGGCAAGGTGGGACACGGTGACGGACCTCGCCAACCTGTACATCGACAAGCGCATGCTCGGCGAGGACCTGCGGCTGCAGCGCAAGTACGCGATCCGCGACGCGCTGCTCTACAAGGCCATGGAGCTGCTGCCGGACGAGCTGGAGCTGATGAGCGATCCGGGCGGCTTTGACAAGGAGGCCCTGCTCGTACTCAACTACCGGACGCCGCAGCGCTCGATGCTCAAGATGTTCGGCGACAAGCGCGGCGAGGAGATCAACCGGTATTACTTTGATCCGGTGACGCGCAACGAGGCCGAGAGGCTGCGCTGGATGAACCGGCAGCTCGACGCGGTGCGCGAGTTCCAGGGCGAGGGAGACAAGGCCAAGGGCCTGAACAAGGCCGAGAGTGCCTACGTCCACATGGCCCTCGACATCGAGGCGACCGTGCAGCGGATCAACCAGTCGCCGAACAAGGCCGCGATCCAGAAGGCCGTGACGGAGCTGACCAAGATGGAGACCGCGCAGAAGGCCAGCCCGGACGCGGAGGCCAGAGAGGCGGAGATCCAGCGCGTGGCGACGGACCTCGACCTGAACGCCGCAGAAAGCAAGTGGGCACAGCAGTATGCACAGTTCCTGGCGCAGAAGGACGGCATCAAGGGTGAGATCGACGAGAAGAAATGCGCGGCGGCCGTGAAGCAGTACCGGCAGCTCTTTGACGACTACTACAACGCCATTGCGGATTTCCTCGTGTCGCACGGTGACGAGCCGATCGGCAAGATCGACTACTACGCGCCGCATCTGAGCACAGCCGACAAGGTCAACCTGCTCAACCAGGCGTTCGAGGCGCTGGGCTTTAACGCCAGTGCAACGAGGCTCCCGGCGGAGATCGCGGGCAGGACGGAGGACTTCCGGCCGAACAAGCGCTGGACGCCGTTCTTCCAGAGCCGCGAGGGGACGCAGACCGAGTACGACATCGTGCACGGGTTTGAGAGCTATGTGACGTACCTGTCCGACGTGCTTTTCCACACGGACGACATCCAGAAGATCCGCGCGCTGGAAAATTATACACGCCTCGGCGGAAGGAATGATTTCAAGAATTCACTGGCGGAGGCGATCGAGCTTTCCAGCAGCGGGCAGCGCGACGAGAAACTGGACTTTTTGCGCGAGCTGAAGCGGGTCGATGATTTCGCAGAGCCGACAACGGCGGAGATCAACAAACAGCTTGACCAGTATATCGCAGAGCTGTTCGCCGCAGAGAAAAACAATACGCGGTATTCCGATCTTGCCGTATGGCTGAAAAACTACGGCGACGTGCTGGCAGGGAAGCAGTTCGGCGGAGACCGCGGGGCAGAGCACAGAGGAGGCCGCGGCATCCTGAAGCTCGGCACACAGCTCACGCAGGCGTTTGCGAGGGCCAATGTTGCGGGCAACGTCTCGTCGGCCGTCAACCAGATCGCGCAGCTGCCGACGATCCTCGGGGAGCGGAGCAAGCGTTCCATCGCGCAGGCGGCGCTGGAGTTTTCGACCGGCAAGCTGCGGCAGTTCCAGATGGACAGCGATTTTATTACGGGCAAAAAGGGCGTGGATTATATCTCCAACACCTTCGCGGACTCGTTTATGTCCGGCATGTTTAAGCCGGCCGAATTCGTCGACACGACGATGTCGACGATCGCGGCCAGAGCGGCATACCTCGACGCGATCCGCGACGGCAAGACGCACGAGGAGGCCATGCGGGCGGCAGACGCCTACGCACGCTCCATCATGGGCGACCGCACCAAGGGCGCAAAGCCGCTGATGTTCCACTCCAAAACGCCTGTTATGCAGATGGTCAACATGTTCCAGATCGAGGCGCTCAACAGCTGGGAGCATGTGTCGCAGGATCTCCCGCGGCAGTTCCGGCAGATCGCGGCGGAGAGCGGAAAGGCCAAGGCAGCGCGCGTGCTCAGCAGCGTGATCCTGAAGACCGTGCTTGCGGCCTTTGTGGTCAACCGCGTGACGGAGGAGCTTTACGGAGGGACTCCGGCCCCGTTCGATATCATCGGCATGTCCATGAATTTCATCGCGTCCGGCGAGGGCCTGACCACCAACGACTGGATCCGATACATGTTCAACAAGGCAAGCAACGCCATGTTCGGCGTCGACCTGTTCGACGACGTTCCGACGCCGCAGGAGGGCTTTGACTGGGGCAACGCTGTGGAGGACACGCTGTATAACATCAGCAATGAGGTCCCGTTCCTCTCCAACCTCTCCGGCATGGTCGGCGTGGGAGACAGAACTTTGATGATGCCGGACCTGTTCGGCAAGGGCAAAGACCTGTGGGACGCGGCCACGGAGCACGGCGTGATCTCGCCGGAGAGCGGAGAGGCACTGCTCGGGCTTGTGACGCAGGCGATCCCCGGCGGGCGGCAGATCAACAAGACGTACTCCGGCATCAAAACGATCGTCGAGGGAGGACGGACAAAGGGCTTCGGGGACAAGGAGCGGCTGCAGTATCCGGTCGAGCGGAACGTTGGGACGGCGCTGCAGAACATCCTCTTCGGGCCAAACGCGACGCCACAGGCAAATGCCTACTGGGCATCCGGGCTTTCCAGCCTGTCGACCAAGGACACGCAGACGTGGCAGACGTTATCCAAGGACGGGGCGGACCCGATCGAGACCTACAACCTGCTGCATGAGTTTATCAAGATCAACGCAGACGACACCCTGACGACCGATCAGGCGCAGCGGGATATCCGGGACGCCATCAACAATTCCAGCCTGACCGACGAGCAAAAGGCTTACCTGTTCCGGCAGGAGTTCGGCCGGAGGAACAAGGAGACCGGCGAGTATGAGCACGCAACGGACGCCATGTTCGAGACCCTGATGGACGAGGGCGTGAGCTGGGACGGCGTGACGCAGTTTTACAACAAGCTCATGCAGGCGGACGGGGACGAGAATCTCTCCACCAACGACAAAAACCGGCAGAAGCGCACCGCGATCCGGGAGCTTGACGTGCGGGACAGCGTTAAGGCATACACCTATGCCGAGGTGTTCGGCGTGACCGACAAGGAGACCGGCGCTAAGTCTACCTCGAAGGACGAGGCTTTCGCCAACATGATGGACGCCGGGATGAGCTGGGATGACGTGATGGACGTGTACGAGGAGTACCGGACGCTGTACGAGGACGAGAGCCTCAGCAGCAGCCAGCAGGCCTCCGAGTTTGCATACTGGCTCGACCAGCACAACATCAAGGGCAAAAAGCGGGAGGCGATCCAGAACGGCCTCAAGTATTACCAGATGTTTGCGCAGGAGGCGGAGCGCTACACCAACCTGACGGAGGCCGGGCTGAGCGCGGCCGACGCCAAAAAGGTAAGCGACAAGCTGGCCAGCGCCAAAGGGACGGGCGAGAACGGGCAGCTCACGACCAACGACAAGGTGGACGTGCTGCTCAAGCAGGGACTGACGGACACCAGCCTCTACAGGGCGCTGAGTACCGTGCTGAGCGAGGAGACCTACGACAAGCTGACGGAGGCCCGGAGCGGCGGCATCAGCGCGAAGGTCTGGATGAAGTACTGGCAGCAGAAAGCCGAGCTGAGCGCGGACAAGGACGCGAACGGCAAGTCGATCAGCGGGTCGAAGAAGGCGAAGATCCTTGCACTCATCAACAGCCTGCAGCTGACGGCGGAGCAGAAAGACCTGCTATACCGGGCGGAGGGCTACGCAGAGCGGGACCTGTACAAGGCTCCGTGGCATTAACAAAATACCGCACAGCGGGGGAGGGCGAAAGCCCTCTCCCATTTTTATGCACAGGAGGGGGAACTATGTCAAAGGGCAGGATGCAGGCGGGGAGCTGCACGGCCGGGATGCGGCGCGAGGAGGTAGAGGCACTGATCCGGGCGGCGAACCTCGGGGAGGAGGACAGCTACATCGCGCGGCGGTGCCTGATCGATCAGGTGGCGCAGCTGGACATCGCATTTGAGATGGAGGACAAATTCGGGCAGGGGATGACGCGGAGCACGGTGTCCCGCCGGATGCAGGGGATCGAGCGGCGGCTGCACACATTGCGGGCACAGACGCGCCGGAAGCGGGCACAGCACAGAGGCTGAGACGGTATGATATATCCATCAAAGACAGGAGGCGGAGACAATGGCATATCCCTATCAGACCGGGTACAATCAGGTGATGCCGCCGGTATACGGCGGGTACGGACAGCAGCCGATGCAGCCGCAGGGGCCGATGTGCAGGATGGTATCGAGCCGCGAGGAGGCAAGCTCGACGCCGGTGGACTTTTCCGGCAGCCTGATGGTGTTTGCGGACATCCAAAACAACCGCATCTACACCAAGCGCTGGGACGCTGCGGCGGGCGCTGCACGCTTTGGGGAGTATATTCCAGCGCCGCCTCCGCAGACCGCGCAGAACGGCGCACAGACCGCGACAGACCCGGTGCTGACGATGCTGCAGCAGATGCAGGCGCAGCTTAACGGCATCAGCGAGCGGCTCACTGCCGCAGAAAAGAAGGAGGAACCGGCAGAATGAATCCGCTCATGATGATGATCCAGATGGCGCAGCGGGGCCGGAACCCGCTGGGTGCCCTGCAGCAGATGGGCGCGGGACCTCAGCTCCAGCAGATGCAGCAGATGCTGGCGGGCAAAGATTACAACCAGCTCCTCCAGATGGCGGACAACGCCGCGCGGGAGCGCGGCACGACGGTGGAGCAGATGGCGCAGCAGCTGGGGCTGCCCTTCCGCCGGTAAGCACATCCACTCGGTTTGCGGATCCTGACAAAAGCCGCGCAGAAAGGACTCACCGGGCGCGCGCGGCCCGTGGGATCATAAAAACTGAGGAGGATATAACAATGGCAGATGATTTTGGCATGGGGTATGCGCTGGGCGCTGACTCCGGCAACCGCAACAACAACGATATGTTCGGGTGCGGCGGATCTTGGTGGATCGTGATCATCCTGTTTGCCCTGATTTTTGGCAACAACTGGGGCAACAACGGCAACAACGGGGCCGGTATGGCGGTGCCGTATCTCAGCGGAATCGACACGCGGCAGGCAGTCAACGACGGCTTTGTGACGGCAGAGATCCAGAACGGCATCCGCGGGCTCCAGAACGGCCTGTGTGACGGCTTCTATGCGATGAACACCGGCATGCTCAACGGGCAGATCGCGATGCAGCAGGGCTTTAACGCCACGCAGATGGGCATGATGCAGGGCTTTAACGGGGTACAGAGCCAGATCTGCGACCTCGGCGCGAGACAGCAGCAGTGCTGCTGCGAGACGCAGCGCCTGATGGAGCGCGGCTTTGCCGACACCAACTACAACCTCGCGACGCAGAGCTGCGACATCCGCAACACCATCCAGAGCACGGCCCGCGACGTGATCGACAACGCCAACGCCAACACGCGCAGCATCCTGGACTTTATGGTCAACGACAAGATCTCGACCCTGCAGCAGGAAAACCAGACGCTCCGTCTGGCCGCCTCGCAGAGCGAGCAGAACGCCGTGCTCAAGGCCGCAATGGACGCCAACACGGCAGAGCTGATCCGCCGGACCGGCAACTCGACGCCGCAGCCGACGTACCTGGTACAGAACCCGCATGCGGCGTACTGCGGCGCAGGCTGCCAGCAGGGCTCCGGCTGCTGCTGACGGGATGAGAGATCGGGGCGGCAGCTGCCGCCCCTGAGCAAAGGAGGATATACCATGGCATGCAACAACGTGTGTAAGCTGTGCCGCCGTCTTGTGATCTCGCAGGCCGTGACGTTTGCGGACGGCGTGCTGACGATCAACCTGCCGGCCGGGAGCTACAACGACGGCGAGAAATACTGTCTCGTCGTGGCGCAGACGATCCCGACGACGGCGACCATCACGGCTCCGGTTGTGGTGACGATCGGCAGCGGGACAGTGCAGTATCCGCTGACAAGCTGCGGCTGCGCACAGTTGACCGCCTGTGCGATCCGCACGCGGACAAAGTACAGCACGGTACTCAACACCACCGCGACGGGCGGCAGTTTCCGGCTGCTGGGACGCGCTGCCTGCGCGCCGAGCAGCAATCTGGCGAGCGTCAACGGCACGGCGCCGACGGCATAAGGAGGGACGACATGGACGCAAGAACAAAAATGATGTTCTACCGCCGCGGGAGCGGCGAGGAACGCAGAGACCGGCCGGAGGGCCGATTCCGCGACGGGAGCGGCCGCGAGCGATACAATGACGGCCGCTACGCGCCGCGCAGCGACGGCGACTATGATCGCCGCTACCGCGACGAGCCGATGGGACGCCGATACGACATCGAGCCGATAGGCGGCGGCCGAAGCCGCGAGCCGGGGCGCCGGGAGATGGGGCATATCGGATTCGAGCAGCAGCAGGACGATGACGACCGTCTGTCGTGGGAGGAGGCCGAGAAGTGGGTCGGCGGTATGAAAAACGCCGACGGCACGGTCGGCGCGAAGTGGGCACCGGACCATGTGCTCAAGATGATGCACGAGCGCGGAATCGACTGCGATCCGATCGAATTCTGGTGCGCAATGAATGCGGTGTACAGCGATTTTTGCGAGGTACTCATGGACCACGGCTGCACCGGGACGGACCTCTACCTCGATCTCGCCAAGGCGTGGCTCGAGGACAAGGACGCCGTGCCGGACAAGGCACGCGTATACTACGAGTGCATCGTGGAGTGACACAAAAACAGCCCCGGCAGGAGACTGCCGGGGCCTTTTGTGCACCGAATGAGCACCGATAGTTTTGCAGATTTGAAAATCGAGGTAAGAGAAAGTTAAAGTTTGAGCAATGTAAAGAGAGAAAATGAGATGCGTTGAGAGGCAGAAAGAGAAAGAAACAGAAAGATGAATGAAAGTTGTTGTTGATGAGCATCAACGAAAAAAGAGAGGATAAAAAACGCCGGAACCATTGAAAACACAAGGGTTCCGGCGCTTTCGGAGATGGAGCATAAGAGGGAGAACACCGAAAAAACACCGAAAATCACGGGGTGGTTAGAGGAGAGAGCTGGACGGTGTCAAGAACGGTGATCGCGCGGTCCTGCTCGCGAGGATACAGGTGGGAATAGGTGTCCCAAGTCTCCTTGACATTGGAGTGGCCGAGGCGGCGCGCGACCTCCTGGATATTGATGCCATTATTAACGAGCAGGGAGGCGTGAGAGTGCCTGAAATCATGGAGGCGGATCTGCGGGAGTCCTGCGCCGCTCGCATAGGCAAGCTTGTGCCTGCGGACAGTATACGCCACGAGATGCGAAGGACCGCCGCAGACGAGGAAGTCCGGAGAAAAACCGGGCATGCCGCGCTGAAAACGGAGGTGCGCCTGCAGCTCCTCGAAAAGGGGGGCGGGGACGCCAATATCGCGGACAGAGGACTCCGTTTTGACAGGCCCCTCCCCATACCGATCGGAATAAGTGCGGCGGATACGGATCAGGCGGGCCGGGAAGTCGATATCCGTCCAGTGAAGGGCGAGGACTTCGCCGGGCCGCATGCCGGTATAAAATGCGACGACGAAAAACATCATGTATTGCCGCTCTTGGATGGGATTTTTTGCAATGGAAACGGCGGCGGCTGCCGATGCGTAAAAACGCTGAAATTGCTCTGCGGTATAGAATTGGAAATCGTGCTGCGGGGCGTCTGGCATGGCCTTGCGTCGGCAGCGGAGCCGCCCGAAGGGAGATGTTGGGATGATGCGGAGTTCGACGGCGCGCGCGAACATGGATTTTGTAATTGCGTAGACCTCGGAGATGGTATTGGGGGCGAGGCCCTTACTGTGCAGGGACGACACCCAATCGGCAACGTGCCGTGGGGTGACGGCGCGCATACGCAGCGGGCCGAAAAATGGGATAGCGTGCGTGCGCAGGCGGGCCTCATGCGTGGCGAGCGAGGATGCACGCACTTCGTTCGATTTGTATTTGAGATACTGCTGGGCAAACTCGGCGACGGTGAGGCGGTCGTCGGCGGTGGGGGCGGGGGATTTGGCCTCGGCGCTGAGCTGCCGCTCCATCTCGGCTGCCTCGGCCTTGCCGTAGACGATGCGCTCGATCCGGCGGTAGGCTCCGGTGTCGGGATCGGTATAATTGACGCGGACGCGATAGCCCTGCAGGCCGTCGCGCTTTTTTTGTATTTTTGTGATCGGCATAGCAGACTCTCCTTGGGGAAATCAGCTGCGGAACCAGCCGACGTGGGGGTTGCACAGGTCAAAGGCCAGTAAAAAGGCAAGGACGGCGACCAGAGCAAGGCAGATAAGGCCGAGGGCGTAGCAGATGTGGGAGCGGTAACGGGCGAGGCGCTCGAGTGCGGCGATGCGGGCGTCCTTTTCGGCGAGGAGGGCATCGCTGGGCTGCGCAGCGGGTGCGTCTTCGGGCGGCGGGAGCAGGTCGGGGAGGACGTCGGACAGCGGGACCTCAGCAGCGGCGACGAGGTCGACGACTGTCTGCAGGCCGGGGTTTTCGGTGCAGCCGGAGAGGATGCGGGAGATCGTGCTGACGGGGACGCCGGAGCGCTCCGCCCACGCGGTGAGGGTGAGGCCGGACTTTTGCTTGACAGCATTGAGCCGGTCACAGATCTGTGGCATATGGTGTCGCCTCCTGACGATTGCAGTTTTGGGTGTGGATTTTTGCAAAAAGCGGGCGCAGTTCCCGGTTCTGGCCATGGCTTCCCGCGGCGGGGCGTGGTACGATGCGGGTGCAAAGGGGGCGCGACGGATGGAGCGATGGATCAAGTACCGGTTTGTGCGGGAGTACCGGCGGATGCGGCCGGACGGGAGGAAGCGCGTGGAGCGAGCCAGAGATGAGTTGAGGCTGGCCGCCTGTGGGGGACGGCCAGCCTCGGAGGAGAAGATCGTGCGGGAGTTTCTGCGGCTGCCGCCGGAGGGGCGGCGGGAGGTGCTGGACGTGCTGGAGATGTGTGTGCGTCAGGGATTGCAATGCCCGCAAGGGGAATATCCGGCCGCCCGAGCCTCTTCGGCGGAGCTGTAGTAGGCCCGATTCTGCTCCTCCGGGAGATAGCTGCAGGTAGAGCGGTGGAATTTGCCGGTAGAGGTATTGGCAATGTATGATGTGCCGGTCGGCTCGGAAGCGCGAGCCGCAAGCCATTCTGCCATCGCGTCCCGGCCAGTTTCGGGCTGCCGCTCGGCGACGCGATATGCACTGAGCTCCTTCTCCAGCTCGTTGATGCGGGGCTGCATGTACTGTTTCCCCTCAAGGTAGCCTTTGTTCCGGCCAGCGGAATACCCGATATCCTTGCCTTTAGCCTTCCCGGCGGCGTAGCCGCGATCATAGGCGGGGCCTATGGCATCGTTTCCGCCCTCGACGTAGCCGGTGGCGTGGCCGGAATCATAGCCGCGCTGATAGACGGAGCTATCCGGCTCGGCGGTGGCGAGAACAATGATGAGCACGACGGACAGGATCAGGGACAGGGCCGTGACAATGTTTTGCACTATGCGGCGGCGCTTTGCAGCGGGGGATGGATAATCAGGCATAAGCAACACTCCTTTCAAAGTGAGTATACCATAAAGCGGAAGGAGATATCAAGCGGCACATTGCACAAATAACAGAGTGTAAAATGCACAAAATGCTAGAATTCGGGGGGAGGGGCAACCCTTACGACGGAAAAGGAGGAAACAAGATGGACATTTTGGCAGAGGTGATCGGGGAGCTAGCGCACCTGACGGAGGCGGAGCTTTACAGTTTGCTGCAGTTTCTTCGGGCGCTGCGGCGCAATTCTCGTTTGGAATATGAAAACGATGCGCTATAATATAGGCAGGGGCGCAGGGTAGTAAGCGTTTATCGATTCTTTCTTTCGTTTTCAGTGCACAAAAATCTCCTTTCTTTTTGCAAAACAGGACCGCATCCGTTAGCAGACCGGGTGCGGTCTTGTTTTTTTCGGCAGAATCGGGCAGCGCGGCCGGGGGTGCGGAGGTGCACCAGAGCACTCAAGCTGCAGAATGGGTGCGTACCGGGCGCTCAATGAGCGCCGCTACCGATGGTGCCTACAGGCCGGTGCGGGGCGCGGGTGCGGAGCCGGGAGGGGACAGCCCGGCCCTTACAGATGCCCTATCGGATCGGGCAAAGCAAAAGCCCGCAGCGGGTGCTGCGGGCTTTGCGCTATTTGCCGGGATCGTCGGCGCGGCGGGCAAGGATCTCCTCCATGAAGTCGGCCAGCTTGGGCCAGAACTCCGGCGGGAGGTCGGCCAGCGCGAGCAGGAAGTCCCGGCGAAGGTCGCCCGGCGGGGCCTCCGAAAGGCTGCGCGCGAGGTCGAGGATCTCCTGCCGCAGCGTGCGGGGGACGAACGTCTCGCCCTGCCCCTCGCGCAGCCAAAGTTCGGACACGCCGTAAACGCGGCAGATGTCGCGGATCGTCCGGTCGGAGGGGCGCCGATCGCTCGTGCAGAGAACGGCGATAAAAGATCGGCTAACGTTCAAGCGCTCGGCAAATTTCTCCTGTGTGAGTCCAGAATGCTTGAGGACGGCTGCGATTCGATCGTTGATTTCGGCCATGCTATCACCACCTTTGTTACTAGAATACCACATCAATGCCAACCAGTCAACAAAAAGTTATCAAGAAACAAATAAATGTTGACAAGAGGCCGAGAGTGTGGTACTATGCTTTTAGGAAACATAAACTAGTTACAGCGAAACAAATCCAAGAGACGAAAAGAAAGGAGGCGAGGGGATGCCGGAAACCTGGGTGCACCGATACTGTTACCGTGACAAGAGCGGTCAGGTGGTCGTGGTGAGCAAAACAGTCAAGCGGCCGAGATGGCCGGGGAGGCCCCGGCACAAGGGCCGGGGCAAGGTTTACGGACAGGCGCGCGGATGAGCGCCGGAAAGGAGAAAAGAAATGAGCAACGAAAAGAAGATCGAGATCCCGGCGATGCCGGAGAAATACCGGCTGATGCTGGAGATGCTGCCGGAGGAACCGGCGGGAAGCAAAGAGGAGCAGGCCGTGCGGTGGAAGCTGCGGTCGACGATCCTCGAGGCCTACAGCGCGGAGCTGATGGGCAAGGACGTGGGCGGCGGCGTTGCGATCCTGGCGCTGCTCTCAGGGATGCTGAAGGAAGAAGCAGAAAAGCGGGAGGACGAAAAGCCCAAGCAGGGCGCGGAGAAGACGCCGGACCAGAACGAGCATCCGGCAGAGGGCATTGACGGCGAGGCCATGCTCAGGGTGCGGGACAAGGCGGGCGAGGCGGCACGATGCTTTGCCGAGCTGCGGGACGCCGAATGCGAATGGTGCAACCTGATCCCGGAGCTGGTCAACAGCGCCGCCGAGAAGGAGGCATGGACGAGGCTGGTCACGGCCGACGAGCGCATGCGCCGCACGCGCAGCCAGTTCCGCCGGGCGGCCAAGATCGCGATGGGGTACATCGCGGAGTGAGGGGGGGGTACGAACATGAGCGAGAGCCTGAAGCAGATGACGGACAAGCTGCTGACGCTGGCCGGGCAGATGACGGCGGCGGAGATGGCGGCCGTAAAGGGCTGCATCTACGGCATGATCGTTGCCGTAGATAAACGGAATGAGTGAGAGAGCGCGGGGGCCGGAGATTGCCACGTCGGCCTTCGGCCTCCTCGCAATGACAAATATGAACGGAGGACGATGACATGAGGATCGCAATGATCTGCGCGCTGGGCGCATGGCTGGCACTGGTGGTGCTGCAGGAGGCTCTGGCAGCGCGGGAGCGCAGCAGGCTCCAGCGGCAGGCCGAGGCGCAGGAGCGCATGTGGCGCAATGCGCGCGACATGCAGATGCGGCACTGGGAGGAGCTAGGCCGCAAGCACGACGAGCTGGACCAGCAGGCGGGAGTCCTGCGGGACTGGGAGGCCAAGCTGGCCGACAACAAGGAGCAGCAGCTCCGCGCGCAACAACAAATACTCGAGGAGCTGGCCAAGCAAATGGTTACCGGGCAGGACGCCGGGACGACCAACGAGGCCGGAACGCTATGAGGACCGGGCGGGTGCGGGTCCCGCAAGTGCGGAATATTGAGACGGCTCTGCGGCTCTACTATGAGCGGCTGGAGCTGAGCAACAAGGATATCAAGGAGCTGTTTGAAACATCCGACGGTACGGTATACCGGCTCAAGGCGATTGCCAAGGAGGAGATGGATGCCATGGGCCTCCCATGTTGGAACGCCACCCACGTGAACACCGAGGCGGCCTACAAGGCGTGGGGCATCGATATCCAGAAGCTCGAGCGAAACTACAAACGGCTGCAGTCCCTCCGGCTCAAGCCGGAGGGCGCGGTGGGCGGCGCGTGATCCGCCCGACCTGAGGGCGCGCAAGGGACGGCCGCGGCGAGAGCACAAGCCGCGGAGGGCAGGCTCGATACCTGCCGCCCTCTCCAGATACAGGAGGGAAGTAAAATGACGAATTTTGCGAAGATCGTGCAGAGCACGGAGGCCATGGCGGAGGCGCTCGTCGATGCGGCATGGTGCAAGGGCTGCCAGTACAATCAGAGGGGAATCTGCCTCTACTGCCGCAACGACGGAGCGGACGATACGATTGCCGAGGCCTGCACGAGGCGGGCGGCCGAATGGCTGGAGGAGGATGCGAAATGAACTGGATGAGCAGCGCGGCGCAGATCGAGCAGGCCCGGCTCGACGAGCTGAACCGCAAGGCGGAGGCCAGAGCGCAGGCCCGCAGATGCCGGGAGGCGGAGCAGCGGGCGGCCGTGGCCGAGCAGAGGGCAAAACAGGCGCAGCAGGACGCGGACCGCAAGGTCGCGATGCTGGTGCTGGCAACGGCCGCGATGGCCTGCATGATCCTCGGGGTGTGCGTGATGCGCGCCTCGGCGTGGATCGGGGCCGGTCTGCTGGGCGCGGCGGCGCTGCTGGTACGATGGATCCCGCGTGAGGGCTGAGTGTGTCTGCCGCGCGTGCCGGTATCTCCGGGAGGAGGACGCCGGGCGCGATGCAAAATTTTTCCGTTGCGGGGCGACGGGGCGCGTGATCGAGCACGCGCCGCTCTGCGCAAAATGGCCGAGCACGCCGCTGTGGCGCTGCCCGGCCGCGAGCATCAGAAAGGAGCTGCACAGCATGGAGAGGAGACACAAGTGGGAGCCTGGCGAGCGGGTGCTGGCGGTGTGCACGGGGACGTGGCACTACGGCGTCGGTGTGATCCGCAGCGGGCCGGACAAAAACAACCGGTACGTCGTGGAATTTGACCGCGACGGCCTGCGCAGCGGGTGCCGGGTGATCGGGAGGCCGCAGGAATGAGCGTATGCGATAAGCGATGCGAGGCCTGCCAGTATCCAGACTGCGTCAATGACGCGATGGATCTGGACGACTACCGGGAGGCCGACGCAAGAGACCGGGCGCTCGGGACGGTGCGCAAGACAAAGGATCCGCCGCCCGTCGGGGGCGACGCGGCTAAGAAGGAGGCGGCACGGGAGCGGGCACGGGAGCGGGCACGTGAATACAATAAGGCCCACAGGGCGGAGATCAGGGAATACTTCCGAAAATGGCGCGCAGAGCACCCGGGCGCGCAGAAGGAATATTACAGGCAAAATCGGGAGCGCGAGCTGGCGAAAGCGAGGGCCTATAGGGAGGCCCATCGAGAGGAGATCAACGCCAGGGCAAGAGCAAGGTATGCGGCACAAAAGAAATGATGAACGATAAGGAGACAAAAATGGACAATCAGTATTACATCGTCAGAGGCGATCGCAGCGGCGTCTTTTTTGGGCAGGTCGCTGCGCGGAACGGTCAGGAAGTCGAGCTGCGCAATGTGCGAAAAATCTGGTACTGGAATGGCGCGTGCGCGGTGGAGCAGCTAGCGGCTGACGGAGTGACAGCCCCGGCCGACTGCAAACTTACCGTCGTTGTGCCGGAAATGGTTGTCACGGACGCAATCCAGATCATCCCGTGCTCGGACAGGGCGGCGAAGATTCTGAGCGAGGTAAAGGTATGGAAGTGCTGAAAGAGGCGGCGGATCGGTTTGCTGATCCAGCAAACCGCTGCGGCTCCTACTGCGGCGACGGATCCGGCGACGGCTCCGGCTACGGCTACGGCGACGGCTCCGGCGACGGCTACGGCTACGGCTACGGCGACGGCTCCGACTGCGGCTCCGACTGCGGCGACGGATCCGGCAACGGCTCCGGCTACGGCTACGGCGACGGCTCCGGCTACGGCTACGGCTACGGCTACGGCTCCGGCTGCCACTACAGCCCCGACAGCGGCTACGGCCGCGGCTACAGCGACGGAATCTTGTCCCTTTGTGGTCAAAGGGTATACCAAATTGACGACGTTCCGACGCTCATTGACCACGTACACGGCGGCGTTGCGATGGGACGAATCTTGCGAGAAGACTTAACAACCGAGAGATGCTACATCGTCAAGCAGGGCAGCCTTTTCGCCCACGGGGAAACGCTCCGCGCGGCAATGGAGGCGCTGCGGGACAAGCTGCTTGAGGGGATGCCGCTGGAGGAGCGCATCGAGGAGTTTGTAAAGGCCCATGAGTGGGGCAAGGCGTACCCGTCAGCCGATTATTACGGCTGGCATCACAAGCTCACCGGCTCGTGCGAAATGGGACGGTCGGAGTTTGCCGCCGCCCACGGCTACAAGCTGACGGCAGACGAGCTGCTGACGGTCGAGGAGTTTATCGACTTGACCGAGGGCAGCTACGGCGGGGATATCATTCGCAGGCTGCGGGAGGCCTACAACAAAAAGGGAGGAGAAGCAACGTGAACTTTTGGAGGAGAAAAAAGAGAGAAGAATTCACCGCGAACAACATCAACGCCGGTAATGGGAAAACCGGAATTGTTGCCGTGATGGAAAACGCCCAATGGGCCAGTGTATCAGACTTCGGGGGCGTAGCGGTCGCCATGGGAGACAACGGGAGAGCAACAGCTAGGGGGTATCTTGGTGTGGCGCTGGCCACGAGAACGCAAGGGGAAGCCAAGGCTGTGGGAGAGTGGGGCTCAGCCGTGGCTACGGGGATGATCGGAGAAGCCAGAGCTGAAGGCGCTGACGGCGTGGCTACGACAACCAATGCTGGCGGCAGAGTGATGGGCGCGCTCGGCTGCGCGCTGTTCGCCGTCGAGCGGGCAGATAGCGGCAAGATCTCGAGCGTCGCCGCTGGCATCGTCGACGGCGTGAACATCAAGCCAAACACATGGTACGCCTGCAGGGGCGGAAAGCTCGTGGAGGTGAAAAGATGAGGAAAGCTAAAAGCGGAGAGTTCAGGTCCTCCGTGTACACCAATCGCCCGCCGTATGCTGACTTTGACGCGCCGCAGAAGTTCGAGGCGATCAAGGGGATCATTGCGCGTCGGCTCCGGGAGCACCCCAACGCCATGTGCAGCTACAGCGGCGGGAGCGACAGCGATATTCTGCTGCACCTGATCGAGCAGGTTCGCGAGGTATTTGCCCTGCCGCCGGTGCACTACTACTTTTTCGAAACTGGCCTTGAGATGGCCGCGACAAGGAGGCATGTCAAAGAGCAGGCGGAGCGGTACGGCGTCGAAATAGCGACCGTCCGCCCGAAGAAAAACATCGTGCAGGCGACAAGGGAGTACGGACAGCCGTTCGTCTCAAAAATCATGTCGGCCGGGCTGGAGGGTTTGCAAAAAAAGCAGATCCCGCTGTCGATCCACGACGAGTACAACGAGTCGGAGGACAAGGCTGCGAAGCGCGCCGAGCTCAAGGCCCGGTATCCGGGCTGCGAGCAGACGATCAATTTTGTGTGCTGCTGCAACTCTGCCGGGGAGCCGCGGCCGAACAACCAACTCGTCATTAACAGCAGCAAGTACATGCTGGACTTTGTCCGGGAGCACCCCATCCCCTTTCGGGTGAGCAACAAGTGCTGCGATATATGTAAAAAGCAACCGTCCCATGCCATCGAAAAGCAGTATGACATGTTAATCACCGGGGAACGGCGAGCCGAGGGCGGTATGCGAGTCATCCGGCACAGAGGAATCAGCGGGAGCATGTGCTTTGCGGAGACGACAAGCGGGAAATTCCGGCTGCGGCCGCTGTTTTACGTGTCTGACGCAGACAAGGCGTGGTACAAGGAGTACTACGGGCTGCGGTACTCGGATGCCTACGAGGTCTATGGCCTCAAGCGCACCGGGTACTGCGGCTGCGCGATCTCTGCCCGCGCCGAAGCGGATCTGGAGCGGATCCGGCCGTATGAGCCCAACGTAGTCCGGGCCGCGTGGGCGATTTTCGGGGATAGCTACCGCTACCGGGAGAAGTATAACGAGTACAAGAGGCAGCGCATGGAGCAGGAGCGCCGCGGAGATTTGGCAGGGCAGGAGCGGATTTTTTAGGAGGTGAGGCAGGATGGCGGGGCTTACCCATCTCAGCCTTTTTTCCGGGATAGGCGGCCTTGATCTTGCGGCCGAGTGGGCCGGGTTTACGACCGTCGGGCAATGCGAGATGGCGGATTACCCGACAGCGGTGCTCGAAAAGCACTGGCCGGACGTCCCGCGCTGGCGGGATATCCGGACCCTGACAAAGGAGGGGTTTTATGAGCGGACCGGAGGTCTGCGAACAGTTGACGTTATATCCGGAGGATTTCCCTGCCAGCCGTTTTCCGTGGCCGGAAAGCAGCGCGGGAAGAAAGACGAGCGGTTTTTATGGTCTGAAATGCTCCGCGTTATCCGGGAGCTTAGGCCGCATTGCGTCGTCGGTGAGAACGTACCTGGAATCCTCAAGATTGCCGCCCGGCAGGTGGTCGAGGATCTGGAGCGTGAAGGCTATCACGTCGTCGTGCTGCAATTTGAGGCTGCGGCTGTCGGAGCTTGGCACCGGCGGGCAAGATGCTTTTTTGTGGGGGTCGACGATCTATCCAAGTCCGAAGGCCTCGGACAGCAAGGGGACGGGACCGATGGGGAGCCGGAGCGCGGAGCACGATCTAGTGAAAAGAAACCTAAGGGGGTGCGTGCTGTTTGCGACGCCATGCCGGGGAGACGCGACCGGGACAAACGGAGGCGGGAATCACAGGAGCCTCCGGACGGACGTCTCTGGGCAGCTGAACCCGGAGTGGGTAGAGTGGCTGATGGGCTTCCCTGCCGGGTGGAGCGCATTAGAGCCCTCGGAAATGCAGTCGTACCGCAGCAGGCATACCCGATCTTCCGCGCGCTCGCGGAGGAACTGAATAGGAGGACCGACAATGGAAAAGTACATCGATGAATCGGCAGTGCTTAAGAGAGCGATGAACACCTATGGCTATGATTTGCAGATCATGGTAACGATAGAGGAAATGAGTGAGCTACAGAAGGAGCTGTGCAAGTACATGCGCGGCAAATACTCGCCTGCAAGCATCGCCGAGGAGATCGCCGATGTGGAGATCATGCTCGAGCAAATGAAGATGCTGTTTTGCTGCGCGGATGATGTGAGTTCCGTGCGCAGGCGCAAAGTGGAGCGGCTGAAAAAGAGGTTAGACAATGGAAATTAGCGAGGCTATCGATAGAGGGGTAAAGGCGCGTTGGCGGCACGATCTGATCAACATGCTTACCGATGCCGGGCGGACGCTGGCGGGAACAGGCCTAAGGGCCAATGGGAGTGTGTATCGAGATATCAATATCGGGATGCTGCTCCTGGAAGCAGCCCGAAGCCTGCAGGAGTGCCAGGACGAGGCAGAGCCGGAAAAGGCTGCGCCGAAGCCGATGACCAACGGCGACCGCATCCGAGAGCTGAAGGACGGGGAGCTGGCGGAGCGCGAAAGACTGGAGAAATTATTCGCGGAGCGCGAGAGACTGGAGAGGCTATTCGAGGAAGCAAGGCAGATCGCCGATCGCAGGGCATGGGACGAGACGTCGCGGACGATGGCGGACAGCTGCGGACAGGAGGCCAACGATGAATAAACTGGCGAAGGCATATTATGAGGCAGCAGAGGTACTGCTGGGGGCGCGGGGCGGACGTGTCGCGAACGAAGAGATCGACGAGATGATCTATAAGCTCTACAGCGCCGGGGCGGCGGCCTCGAAGGCCGCCGGGGAACGGATCACGATCCGGCGGGAAGACGGCGGCGTGACATTGCCAGGAAATTTTGACCACGAGGCGGCGGTGCAAAAGCTGGCCTGCTATGAGGATATCTGCCCTGATCCGGACGCACTGCGCGGCAGGGCATGGGCGCCGGAAAGTCGATGCCAGACTGCGGCCATGCGGGCGGCAGCGGAAGATATCAGAGGCAGGCTGCTGGCCGTGAGCAAAGCGATGAGACGTTGGGAAGCCGAGCTGTATGTGGGAGGGATCGCTGTGGGAGTCGCACTCGAAGAAGCGGCGGACCTGCTGGGCGGCGTGCCGCCGGAGGAATACCGGGATGAAAAATAACTACGCGGAGCGGGTGCAGCGGGACCGGCAGCGGTATCTGGACATCGGGCTGGATTCCGGGGCGCAGATCGTGCACGACATGCTGTGCGTGGCGCTGCGGGACAAGCAGGCGATGGGAGACGACGTATGGGGCAAGGAGCGCATCGTGCGTCTGCTGACGAGGCTCAACGAGCTCAAGGAGGAGTTCGGCCCGGCCTTCCGGCCGGGGCCGGAGCAGGACTACATGCAGGAGCAGCTCGACGGCGCGCTGCGCGAGATCTTCGGGGAGGCGACGGTGCCGTTTGCCGCGCGGCATCCATACATCCGGGAGATCGATTACACCAAGAGGGGGAGATGACGGGATGGCAAAGCCGGAAAAGAGCATCTCGGCCGCAAAGCGGCTGCGCGGCCGGCCGAGGCGGAAAAAGCCGCGCCTGTGCCGGTGCTGCGGGCGGGAGATGGAGCCAACGCAGGTGTGGATCTGCGCCTCGTGCGAGGCGGCGGGACGGACGATCCCGCGGGCAAGAGGCGTACAGAGCGGGGCGGAGCTGCTGGCGATCGCACGGGCGCGGGAGGCGGCTGAGGAGCCGATCCTCGAGGGATGGGGCCTGGACGAGATCGAGGCGCTGGCGAGGTACCTCTGGGATAACGGGGCCAAGGCCTACGGCTCATACGGCAAGCTGCGAGGATGGTGCGATAACGTCGGATGGCTGCCGCCGCTGCCGGAGGGGCTGTGATGAGATGGCGCGGGACAAGTATTTTTTTACGGAGCCGGTGCCGATGCAGGTGATCCTGCGGGACGGGCGCGTATACGAGGAGCGGGCCTACTGCCCGACAGACGCGCGGCTGGCCGTGGCGGCGCACGGAGAGGCCGGGTGGGAGGATGTGATGGACGCCAAGGTCGCGATCTCCACGGAGGCGATGCGGGCGGCGGGGTATTTGCCGCAGCCGTAAAAAAACAAAAAGCCGGGAGCCTCGGAGGAGGCTCCCGGACGGGTGCTGCGCTCAGCGCCGCAGGGATGCGGGGCCGAGCGGAACGGCCGAAAGGTTGACGGAAACTTACACGGGATCGGTGGTAGGATATTAGGCAAGATTAGACGGGACACCACCAGAGGCCATCGCATAGGGCATCGTAATCCCTGGGATAGAGCTGGTCGCGTGCCCACTCCTTGGCCTGCGCCTCCGACATAACGGAGATGACGCGGTCGTCCTCCGTGGCGGTAAAATAAGTGTCATTAACGGCCTCATACAGGTAGAGGTGATCGAGATGCCGGATACTGTGATCAAAGTAGTTATCCCCGATGCAGCAGGCAAGCTCCGGGTCATACACCCCTCTGCGAGGGACGGGGACGATGTGCTGCCCATGGAGATCGACTCGGCCATGCCCCATAGGAATCACGCCTGCGTCGACAACGACCTCCGAGACCTGGGCGGTGACGTCAACAGCAGACGAGTCGGGGTAGAGAGCATCCTCGTAGCACAGGATCAGAGACGGGTGGAGCCAGTCGCAGACGTCGCCGAAATCCGGGTCGTCCACAGTAAGCAGGTGCCCGACAAGCCACTCGTTAGTCTTGTTGGGGATGGGCCAGTAGATCCTGTGATGATGGCCGTCTGCATCGAGGGCGTCCGCCTCAAACCACGGGGTGTGCCACTCCGGGGGATCCATGTCATAGTCCAGATCGCCGGGGACGACCGGCGTGCCGATCAGGCGGATGGGATATTTGCCCATAGGTCAATCCTCCTCGGGGGGATCGGACTCAGCCGGGGCGAGGGCATCCGGGCTGGGCAGCAGGCCGAGACACTGCTGCAGCAGCAGCCGGACGTAGAACGGCGGCTCGCGGCGCGCAGCCGACCAATCCTCGACGGTACGGTACGGGATGCAAAAGCGCTCGGCAAGCGCGCGGTTGCTGAGCCCGGCGGCTTTGGCGATCTCCGGGACGGTGCGGTGCGCGGCATCCCAGATCAGGCCGAGAGCGGCCAGACGGGCATCGGGGATGGGGTCCTCCGGGGCGTCGCCCCAGATCTCGGAGAGCGCGAGATCGGAGACGAAGAAATCGCGCTCGGCGTAGGAAAATACCTCCTTGATGGAGGCTCGGTACTGGTTGATGGTCATGATGATTACCTCCTTGATTATTGATCGTTGGGGCCTCCAATTACCTTGTAGAGTTTGCCGCGATGGCACTCATACCATGTGTTAGGCATGATGGTTACACCATCGACGATCCCGGCAGCGACACTCACAATGTTACCGTCAATCCGCTCGACGGCAAACAGCGCACAACCGAGCATACCCATTACCATGCCGCCCCATCCGGTCGCCAGGGCAACGCCATGGCCGCTCGTGGCGTCAGCAGAGCCATACGATCCCGTGGCGACAGCTACGGCCTGCTCGCCCATGGCGGATGCGGACCCACGATGACCAGTTACGGCGGCAACGGAATGATTTCCCCAAGCGAAAGCGTCGCTCTCGCTGCCCGTAGAGACGGCAGCGCCCCGCTCGCCGCGGGAGGATGCAGCAGCCTGCGCCCCTGTAGAGACGGCAACCCCGCGCCAGCCGGTGGAACCGGCCGTGCCATGGTCATCTGTGGCGGCAGCAACACCCTGATCGCCATCGGCATCAGCCGCACCCCAATGGATGGTGGACACGGCCGCGCCGTACTTGCCTGTGGCGGAGACTGCGCCACGACCACACGCGCAGGTGTAGACGTAGAGGCTGTCGGGGTGGCTAGGCCGCATGGGGCCAAGATACGCAAAATGTTTGGTGTAGACATTGCGGGTATTGGGGGCATCAGGATTTAGGATGGGGGATTCAATGTCTGCCATAGTAGTTAGCTCCTTTCCCAAATTTGAGCAGGTGGGGTTGGCGGCTCGGCGCGGCTGCCTTAAAAGTCCTCTCCGGAGATGTACTCCGCGACGCAGATGAGGTCGGTCGTCTCGTGGCCGTCCTCGTCATAGCCGCCGTCGATCTCCGCGATCATCTCGCAGCCGCGAGACTTGGCCATCGCTACGGCCTCGGACCAGTCAAAGCTGCCGGTGCCCCAATCGTTATCGCTGCTGTTAGCAAGTACTGCGTACCAATTCTTCTTTTCCATGATTTTTCCTTTCCGGCCTTCGGCCTGTCCGTTTTTGATTTGACCCTTGGGTCATTTACTGATTGTATTATACCACGCATTGCGTGGTATGTCAAGAGGGCACGAGAAAAAACACGAACAAAAACAAAATTGCATTTTGTGCAGAATGCACAAAATGCAGAAAATGAACGCAAGCCAGAGGCTGCGGCGGGGGCCGATCGGGGGATCGGGCCTCGCCGGAACCGCCGGAAGGGCGACAAACGGGAACCTTGACAGCCGAACACACGGGAAACGCATGCGTGTGATTTTTTGAAACACACGCGTGCGTGATACCATATTAAATACGCGCGCACGCGCGTATTTATCGGCTTGCTAAAAGCTTATGTATAGCCCCGCAGTGGCGGGAGAAGGGAGACCAGGGTGAAAATCATGGAGCGGACCTATCGTTGCAAAAACGGAGTAGTAGAAAAAACGCGGTATCACGTCGGAGACAACGCTCGTCCGCGCGGGCGCAAGACGGGCGTGACGACGCCGCGGAAGCAGGAGCAGAATTTTAACACGGCAGTCCGCCGCCTGGCACGCCTGCTCAACTGCAACTGCACGGCGGACAAGGGGCTGCTCGTGACGCTCCGCTTTGCGGACGAGGGGATCGACAAGCTACGCGAGACAGCCGGAGACGATAACGACAAGCTCCGCGATGCCGCAGAGCATCAGGCGATGCTCTGGCTGCGCCGCCTGCGCCGGAAGGACAAGGGCGTGATCCCGTTTTACACGCTCTCGGCGAGCGACATGGACGGCGACACCGGCGAGCTGGTGCGTCTGCACGTGCATATCTGCATGGAGACGGACGGGAGCCTCAGCTGGGATACGCTGCGGGACGCATGGACGCTCGGGAGCGTCAACATCCGCAGCCTCCGAGGCCAGGACGACTACAGCCCGATCGCCTACTACATGCTCAAGCAGGTGCGGCGTGTGCCGGACCGCAAAAAATACAAAGTCAGCCGCGGGGCCGCTCTGCCGACGACGGAGGAGCGCGAGGTCGTGCTGTGCACCAAGATGCGCGCGCCTAAGGGCGCGAGGGTGCTGGAGGAGCGCTACGTCGAGGGCGAGGCCGGGGCATATCTGCGCTACGTGCCACGCAAGCGCGGCAAAAAGCTCGGCGGACACAAAATGACGGCCCGCGAGCTGCTCGAAAACGGCGAAAATCTCGAAAAAGAAAGTTGACTCGCGGTCCGCGCGGGGGAATGCGCAGGCGCGGACCAAACAAACGCGCGCGCGGATGGGATATGCCGCGCCGATCATACGGGAGGACTCTGCCTGAGCGGCGCTCCGGCAGGGACAGGACCGCTATGCCGCCACGGTATAGCGGATATCGTGCATACACAGGAGGGCGAGGGGATGAGTTTCCGGCGGATGAGCGGGATCCGGCTGCCGTACCGGCGGCAGGGCCTGATCTACTTTACGCTGCTGAGCTACGAGGATATGGGCAAGGCAGGCAAAAAACGGATCGACGCCAAGCTGCTCGAGGCGGCCTACGGCGAGGAGGCGTATGCGGAGGCGCTGCGCGATTGGTGCTGCGGGAGGAGCACGGTGCAGGCGGCGGCGATCGCGCACGGCGTCAGCGAGAGCACGCTCTACCGGGCGCGCAAACGGCTGTATGAGGCATGGTAACGCGGCACAAAAGTTGACGGCAACTAACACGGCTACCGTGGTATCCTAACGGCAAACAGGGAGGGATGCACATGGGCCGAAAAAAGGCATACAAGCCCGCAGCGCTCCGGCGCGCGGTGCAGGAATACTTTGCAGCGCTGCGCTACCGGGAGCCGGTATACCGCGAGGAGCCGGTGCTTGACGACGACGGGCAGCCGGAGCTGGATCGGTACGGACACCCGGCGACGCGCTTTGTGCGCGTGGTAACAGAGGACGGGACGCCAGCCAGCAGGACGAGCTGGGTCAGCCCGCCGACGATCACGGGGCTGTGCGGTCGGCTGGGCATCAGTCGGCAGACGTGGAGCAAGTATCTGGCAGCTGAGGAGACGCACGACATCTGCGACGAGGCCAAGCGGGTGATCGAGACGTACCTGCAGGAGCGGCTCGAGGACAAAAACTCCGCAGCGGGCGCAAAATTTGCGCTGCAGGCCAACTATGACTGGCGCGAGCGGCGGGAGATCAGCACGGACGCGCCGACAAGAGCCGCGATCGCGGGCGGCGAGATGACGATGGACGACAAGCTGGCGCTGCTGCGCGAGATCCAGGGCATGCAGCTGCCGGGGACGGAGGGGACACATGACAGCGACGGTACTGTTTGAGCGGCTGCGCAAGCTCAAGCCGGTCCCGGCGGAGATCGACGACACGATCCTGCTGGACTGGCTCAATCAGCTTGAGGGGCAGATCCTCCACGAGATCTTTTTGCTGGCGTTGAGCGAGATCACGCCGTATGCGACGACGCCGACCGAGGCGCTGGCCGCGCCGTATCCATACGACGGGATCTATCTGCTGTGGATGGAGGCGCAGGTCGACTTTGCAAACGGCGAGTACGAGCGCTATACCAACACGATGCAGCGGTACAACACCGCGTGGAACGATCTGGCGCGGCACATTGCCAAGTGCATCCGGCCGGTCTACGGCAGGGCCGTGGAGCAGGGCTATTACCTGAGCGCCTACGGGATCGCCAAGGCGCACGGCTACACCGGCACGGAGACGGAGTGGCTGGCCAGCCTCAAGGGCGCAGCGGGCGCTCCGGGCAAGGACGGCAAGCCATTTAACTGGCGCGGGGCGTGGGATGCAGCCGCGACTTATGCGCATCTTGATGCCGTGGAGCACGGCGGGAGCTGCTACGTCTGGGCGGCCGAGGAGGCCAGCACGGCCGGAGACGAGCCGGGCGTGGACGAGCTGTGGGAGCTGTGCGCGGCCGCAGGCGCAGCGGGCGCAAATGGGGCGCCCGGCGCAAAAGGCGACACCGGCGACACCGGACCGCAGGGGCCGCAGGGTCCGCAGGGCGAAAAGGGCGATAAGGGCGACACCGGACCGCAGGGACCGCAGGGACCGTCCGGGGGCAGCGCGGAGCTGCCGCCGGTGCTGGGCAACTTTAACGCGGCGATGCAGGATGCAGCAGCCGGGTCTATCCCAGTCTACGCCGGAGACGAGGCGTGGGAGATCGAAAAGCTCATCATGGAATACAACGAAAATACGCCCCTGAGCGGGTACATCCCGGATACGGCGTGGGTGGCGGCGTATATGGAAGCGCAAAAGGCGCTGCTCAATCTGCTACCCGATAGCGCGGCAGCAGATGCCGGGAAACTGCTGCAGGTCGGCGCGGACGGAAAAGCAAAGTGGGGCGACAAACTGCCGACGGCGCTGAAAAACCCGGCTGCGCTGACGTTTGCAGGCGCGGTAACCGGGACGTATGACGGCTCAGAAGCGCTGACGATCACGATCCCCGAGGGCGGCTCCGGCGGAAGCTCCGGCGGTGGGCTGCGGAAGATGAGCGCCGTATCCGGCTATATCGGCATCCCAGCGGCCGAGCTGCCGCAGGACGGCACAGTTTGGATGTGCATCTCCAAAGGAGACGGCGCAGAGCTATACTCCGGTACCGTCACCATCGAGGGCGGAAGCCTCACGGCAAACAACCTGATCGCCGTGAGCAGCGGCTCCGTCATCCAGCTCAATCAGGCAACGACTATCGGCGCTGGCTTTGTCATATACGGGATGTCTGCGACGGATTACGTCGGCGTGTGGCAGCAGGTTGGGGCAGGTAGCGCAGCCATCAACTGGCGCGGAGAATGGGCGGAGGCTACGAAGTACAGCAAGCTGGATGCGGTATCCTACGAGGGGAGCAGTTATATCTTTGCCTCCGATACCAACGCCATAGGGGCTATCCCCGGCGTTGATGGAGAGTGGCAGCTGATGGCGCAGAAGGGCGCAGCCGGCAAAACACCCGTCAAAGGTACAGATTATTGGACAGCGGAAGACAAGGCGTCGATTGTACAGGATACGCTTAATGCGCTGCCTACATGGACAGGGGGTAGTTACTGATGGCAATTGACAAGGCTGTGGATTCTGGGGTACTTGATACCGCACTGACTTACACAGCAGAACGAATCCGCGCTAAGACCGGAAGCGCAGACCAGATAGCATGGGATGCGGCGAAAGGTTTTGGGGATGCGGTGGATGAAATTCAGGCGGGGGCGAGCACTGATTATTTTAAGCAGCGCCTAGCAGCTAGCATGACAGAGTATGTAGACAACGAGTCAACAAAGGCTGGACCGTACAGTTTTGCCGAACAGGCGCAACTAACTACTGTATCAATGCCGAAAGTAACTGATATTTGGCAATATTGTTTTCTAGATTGCACGAAACTAACAAGCATATATTTCCCCAAATTGGTATTACTACGGTACCAGGCGTTCAGAAATTGTTCTTCGCTCACGGAATTTGTATCTGGGGGATCATTTAATTCCAGAATTGACAGATCGACGTTTGAAGGGTGCACGTCACTGACAAAAGCGGATTTTAAGCATGTCGATAGTCAGGGATTTGGCGATTACTCATTGGCGTGTGCGAACTTAGTAACTCTGATAAGCAGAAATACTGACGCGGTCCCGCCAACTAGTTCCACAATGTTCGGTCCCAACACAACAAAAATGAATAAAGGCGCGGGTTCTATTTATGTGCCA
>ERZ1032651.21-NODE-21-length-41265-cov-42.411356_pt1 | contig 41265 bp, 40 predicted proteins | sample MGYA00518732_ERZ1032651 | MGnify/ENA primary metagenome ERZ1032651 (study PRJEB33719, sample SAMN04261399) | wastewater metagenome | biome: periurban shantytown; feature: human; material: feces | host: Homo sapiens | place: Peru: Lima | collected 2013-01-03 ...
CAGCCCCGCGGTTCGCGTTTGAGAGCTTGTCAAAAAGACTTTTTGACAAGCTCAAGCGCCCATTTCACGGTGAAGTGAAATGGGCGCTTTTGATATGCAGGGGATCATTCTTTGACGGTGCCGTCGGCGTTGAAAAGGGGCAGGGGATTGAGGTAGATGATGTCGTCGCGATTCTGCGCGTCACCCTCGGCCAGAACCGCCATGCGTCCGGCAACGGTGCCGCCTGCGTCCACGACCAGCTCCTCCATCGCCTTGAGCGAATCGCCGGTCGAGATGACGTCGTCCACGATCAGGATGCGCTTGCCGCGGATGCGCGCAGCGTCCTCACCGCTGAGGTAGAGGTCCTGCTCATGCTGGGTGGTGATGGAGTGGACGGTCACATGGATGGGGTCGGTCAGATAGACCTTCATGCCCTTGCGTGCAATGAAATAGGTCTTTGCGCCGCTCTGTCGCGCCATTTCGTGGATCAGCGGGATGCTCTTGGCCTCGGCGGTCAGCAGATAATCGTAATCCTTCGGCGCGCGCGCCAGAAGCTCCCGCGCACACGCCACGGTGATCTCCGCGTCGCCGAACATAACGAATGCGCCGATGTAGAGATCGTCCGCGACCTTGCACAGCGGCAGATCCCGGTCAAGACCGGCAATGTTCATGGTATATTTCATGATTTTCGTCTCCTTATGCCGGTTGTCCGGCGAAGCTGAATCTATTATATGTGCAGAATGGACAAATGTCAATCGGCGTGCCGCGCGGGCGGTTACGCCTTCTTTTTTGCGCGGCGGAGCACCTGCAGGATGCGGAGCGCGGATTTTTCCAGCGTCACGCGCGTCGGCTCGGCGTCATAGCGCTCGTTGTCGGCAAGGAACATGCCGCCGAACTTCCAATCGACGACCATGGAGCTTGCCAGTGCGCTGTCCTCTCCGGGGAGCTGACCGTTCAGCGTCCGGTCGGGGATGAGCACGGCGGGATAGGCGCTGCACGCGATCTCAAACGGAAGACCGTAGAGGCTGCGGTAGGCGTTCTGTGACAGCTCGCCGGACGCAGGCTGGACGGCCCGCAGGACGGGCGCGCCGTAGTGGCTCGCGCCGCGTGCGATCGCTGCCGCACACAGGCCGGAGACGACCGGATCCTCCGACCAGCACTCGCAGAACGCGGCCTGACGCGGCGTGCGCAGGAGATTCGCGCCGGGCGCCAGCCAGAGGTCGATGCCGAACTCCGCCATTTCGCGGCCGATGCCCGCGCCCACGGCGCGGATCAGCTCCGGATCGAACGAGCAGGCAAGCAGACTTGCCGACGGGAACGCGGTGCAGTACTGACGGCGGATGACCTTGTCGGTCTCCTCGTCGCGGACGTCCTTTTGCAGAGCAAGACCCTCGCTTCCCGCGGCGATCTGGAGCTTCGGGATGCCATAGCGCTCCAGCGCGGGCGACGCGCCCAGCGCGCCGGGAACGTCCGGCTCCGCCTGACCGAAGCCGCAGACGAGCTCGCGCAGGCTGTGGTCATCCATCGAGGCGATGAGCTGGAACGGCGAGCACCAGCCGCGGCGCACGTCCTCCAGCGTATGCTCCTTGCCGTCGGCGCGGCAGCCGGTGAAGGTTTTGCCCTTTCTGCGGCTCCGGCGCGGGAGATTGCGGTCGGAGAAGCGGATGGCATGGCGGCGCGCGGCAGCCAGCTCCTCCTGCTCCTCGGGATAGGTGAAGCCCGCACCGCAGCGCGGACGGTCGGAAACGGCAGGCATCTGCATGGGTGTGATGGCCTGCACAACGGCGCTGCGCGTCAGACGCAGGGAACCGGCAACGTAGGTCGAGCGGCTGCTCGTGCCGACGCGGATGTCATAATAGCCCTCCTCCAGCACGAATGCCGAAGTGCTTTCGCGGAAGACAGCCATCTCCGTGACCGGGAAGCGGAGCGTCAGCACCTGCTTTTCACCGGGATCGAGCGGGCGCGTCTTCTGGAAGCAGTCGAGCTGCCAGCACGCTCCGCGCTCAGAGTCGGGCGTGGAGAAATAGACCTGCACGACCTCCTGCACGGGATAGGTCTCGCCGGTGTTTTCGACCTCTGCCGTGACCACCACGTCACAGCCGTCCAGACCCATCGACACCGAGGTCAGCTCCGCCTTGCCGTAGCCAAGCCCGTAGCCGAAGGGGTAGAGCACGTCTCTGCCGAAGGAATCGAACCAGCGGTAGCCGATGAAGCGGTCGAGCGCCTGCGCGGCCTCGTCAAACTGCGAAAGCGTCACCGGCCAGCTGTGCGCCAGACGGCCGGACGGCATGACGCGCGCCGTCAGCAGGTCTGCCAGCGCGTAGCCGCCCTCCTGACCGGCAATGCCCATGAACACGATCGCAGGCACGAGCTGCGCAAGCTCGCCAAGCTCCATATAGCCCGGCGTGTTGAGCACGAGCACCGTGCGCTCGAACGACGCGCAGACCGTCCGGATCATGTCCGTCTCCTGCCGCGTCAGCTCCGGGCGGTAATCCTCCGGCGTGCGCGTGAGCACGACGACCGCCGCCGCGCTGCACTCTGCCAGCTCCTCCATGCTCAGCATCGAGAGCGGGAACTCCTCGCCTGCCGGGTGCTCCATGCACCAGTTGCGGTACTTGTGGACGAGCAGACCGTCCGGCTTTACGACCTCGCTTGCGGCGAGACCGTCGAGCACGCAGATCTTATGCCACGGCTGCATCTGCGCCGTGCAGCAGGCGGTGAAGACCTGCCCCACGCCAAAGACGGCGATGGGCAGCGGCTCCGCGCCGTTTTTTGCGAAGGGAAGGGTATTTCGGACATTTTTCAGCAGCACCATGCTGCCCGCCGCGGCGGCTCTGGCCGCAAGGGCGTTGTCGGTGATCCGGGGTGTATATTCCATGATGTATCTCCTGTCACATCCACTGAATTCTAACGTTATCATATCACAAAAACGCGATTTTGGAAGCACAAAAAACAATTCCCGCGCCGGGTGCGGCGTCATTTTACAAAAAGTTCACGTATCCGGCGCACGATGGTTTATAATAATCTCTATATATACAAGCGCCCGGACTTTTGCGCCGGAAACGATACAAAGGAGGCTTCTCCCATGTCCAAAAAGATCCTGATCGTCGAGGACGACCACAATATTTCCGAGCTGCTCCAGCTCTATCTCAAGAACGAGGGCTATGAGACCGTCATCGCAAACGACGGCGGCGAGGGCATCGACCAGTTCCGCAGATTCCGTCCGGATCTTGTCCTGCTCGACCTGATGCTGCCGGTCATGGACGGCTGGGGCGTGCTGCGCACCATCCGTCAGGACTCCAAGGTGCCCGTCATCATGCTGACCGCAAAGGGCGAGACGAGCGACAAGGTCACGGGCCTCAAGCAGGGTGCAGACGACTACATCACAAAGCCCTTCGAGATGAAGGAGGTGCTCGCGCGCGTGGAGGCTGTTCTGCGCCGCACGGCCGAGGAGGAGACGGGCAAGGAGAAAAAGCGCCGTCTGGTGTTCGACAAGCTCATCATCGATCTGGATGCGTTCGAGCTGATCGTGGACGGCAAGCGTGTGGAAACGCCGCCGAAGGAGATGGAGCTTCTGTACCATCTGGCATCGTCTCCCAACCGCGTCTACACCAGAAATCAGCTTCTTGACGAGGTGTGGGGCTTTGACTATTTCGGCGACAGCCGCACCGTGGACGTACACATCAAGCGCCTGCGCGAAAAGCTCGAGGGCGTGTCGGACCGGTGGTCGCTCAAGACCGTCTGGGGCGTCGGATATAAGTTTGAGGTCGTGTAAGCATGAAAACAACGTTCAGCCGGCAGTTCGCACTGATCGCCGGGCTGCTTCTGGTCTGTATGCTGATCACCGGCGTCTCGTTCTGGTTTCTGATGCGCTCGTATGTCGAGGATGAGAAGGAGCAGACGCTCATGGCGGACGCCGATGCGGTGTCTAATCTGGCGCGGGCGTACAACTCCGCCGGTGAGCTGACAGACAACTGGGGCTTTCTCATGAGCCTTTCCTTTATTTCACACATCGGCGACGCCGAGGCGCTGATCTGCGACGAGCAGGGGCGGGTCATCCTCTGCTCGTGCGAGCAGTTCACATGCAGCCACATCGGCAGGCGGCTGGACGAGGACTTCCGCACGCAGGTCGAGCAGGACGGCGGCGCGTTCCGCTCGGGCGTCCAGCAGAGCATCTACGACGGCGAGCGGCGCTACACGGCGGGAGCCGTCATCGTTTCGGACTCCACCGACGAGCAGATCGGCTTTGTCGTGGTCTCGGCGCCGATGACGCAGGTCTCCGGCTTCATGTCGCGCAGCACGATGCTGTTTTTCTATGCCGCCATTTTTGTTCTGGCGCTTTCACTGATCGCAACGTCGTTCCTCTCGCGCTCGCAGGTGCGGCCGCTTCGCCAGATGGCGGCGGCGGCGCGGCGCTTCGGCCACGGCGACCTCAGCACGCGCGTGCAGGTCTCGCCCAAGAGCACCGAGGAGATCGCGGATCTTGCGCAGGCGTTCAACTCCATGGCGGTGAGCCTTGAAAAATCCGAGCAGCGGCGTCAGGAATTTGTCGCCAATGTCTCGCACGAGCTGAAAACGCCGATGACGACCATCGGCGGCTACATCGACGGGATGCTCGACGGGACCATCCCGCCGGACAAGCAGCAGCACTATATGCAGATCGTCTCCAGCGAGGTGCGCAGGCTCTCGCGGCTGGTGCGCAACATGCTGGACATCTCCCGCCTGCAGGCGCAGGGCGTGGACGAGGCGCGCAAGACACGCTTTGACATGACGGACGTGATCGGCGATGTGCTGATCGCATTTGAGCAGAAGATCAACGCCAAGCATCTGAATGTGAACGTCGATCTGCCCGACCGCGCCGTCTGGACGCGTGCCGAGCGCGACTCGATCATGCAGGTGACGTATAATCTGGTGGACAACGCCATCAAATTCTGCCCCGACGGCGGGCAGCTCACGCTCCGCGTCTTTGCCGACGGCGGAAAGGCACACACCGTGATCCAGAACACCGGCCCGACCATCGATCCCGAGGAGCTGCCGCTGCTGTTCGACCGCTTCCACAAGGCGGACAAGAGCCGCTCCGCCGACCGCGAGGGCTGGGGACTTGGGCTTTATATTGCGAAGGCCATCGTCGGCGCGCACGGCGGCGACATCCATGCCACCAGCGAAAACGGCGTGACGGCGTTTGAATTCACGCTGCCGATGGTGCGCTGATCGAATTTACGAAATATTCAACATTCTTTGCAGAATTCCGCGTATACTGTGAACATAGAACGTGTATTTTATCAGATTTCCAGGGATAAGAAGGTGTCACAATGAGCTATGAGGAACGGGACCATTCCGGCTTCTATGATGACAATTCTATAGATGATCCGTACAGACTGCGCAGCGGCGAGCAGGGCGAGGCGCAGCGTCAGGGCTATGACGCCGTGGGGCCGGGCAGCTATTACGGCGGACAGGGCTATTACGGCGAGCGCCGCTGCACGCCGATGGGCGCGCCGAAGCGCACCAAGCGCCGCAAGGGCGCGATCGTGGCGCTGCTCATCGTGGCGCTTCTGGCGGGTGCTGCGTTCGGCGCGGCGCAGGTGCTGCGGCGGTATGTGCTGCCGGCCTACAACGGAAAGCCGCTTCTGAGCCGCACGGATGACACGCCGGAAAACGGGCCGGCGCAGCCGGAGGACAATGCACAGCCGTCCGATCCGGACGAGGCGCTCACGCAAAGCGAGGACCCGTCCGACGACCGGACCGCGCCGGAGCACGGCTCGCATCCGAAGGATGCGGCGGGCGCGCTTGCGGTCGTGCCGTCGCCGAGCGGCGTGGAGACAGTCGTTTCCAGCGCCGAGGGCGCGCTGAGCCTTCAGAGGATCTATGAGAAAATGAGCCCCAGCGTCGTGTCGATCATTGCCACGCTCAAAAACGGCACGGCGACCGGAACGGGCATCATCATGTCGGAATCGGGCTATATCATCACGAACCACCACGTCATTGAGGGCGCGGGGCAGCTCAGCGTCCTGACGCATGACGACCAGCAGTATCCGGCGGAGCTCATCGGCAGCGACACCATCAGCGACCTTGCCGTTTTACGGATCGAGGCCGACGGCCTCACCGCGGCAGAGTTCGGAGACTCCGATTCGCTGCGCGTGGGCGATTCGGTCGTTGCCATCGGCGATCCGCTCGGCATCCAGCTGCGCGGCACGATGACCTCCGGCATCATCTCCGCCATCAACCGCGACCTTACGGTCGAGGACCGCAAGATGACGCTCATTCAGACGGACGCCGCACTCAACAGCGGCAACTCCGGCGGGCCGCTCATCAACTGCTACGGGCAGGTCATCGGCATCAACACGATGAAAATGGGCTCGTATTACGCCGGTACCTCGGTCGAGGGTCTCGGCTTTGCCATCCCGATCTCCGTTGCCAAGCCCATCATCGACGAGCTGCTGGAAAACGGCTATGTCGCGGGACGCCCGGCCATCGGCATCAGCGGCGAGTCCATGCCGGAGTACGCACGCCTCTATTACCGTCTGCCGAAGGGCGTGTATATCACATATGTCTCCGAGACGAGCGACGCGTATGTCAAGGGCATCCGCGAAAACGACATCATCACCGCCGTAAACGGCATCGCCGTGACCTCGATCGACGAGGTCAACGCCGTCAAGAACCAGTATATGGCGGGCGATCAGATCACGCTGACCGTCTACCGCGACGGGAGCTATTACGATGTGGCGGTCAAACTGATGGATCAGGCGCTGCAATGATCAAAAAAACAACAAACGGCGGCGGGTGCAACCTCAGTTGCACCCGCCGCTTTGCTTGCGTTATTTTCCGGTTTTCAGGCGCGCCAGAGCGCCTCGTCGGTGGTCGAGACAGCGACGGCTCCGGCGTCGAGCGCCGCGAGCACGTCCTTTTTCTGCGAGAGCAGCCCGCCTGCGATCACGGGCGTGGAGATCGATGCGCAGATGCGGCGCAGCACGTCCGGCATGACGCCGGGGAGGATCTCAAAGACGTCCGGCTCAACGAGCGCGCGGTCCCGCGCGATGTTTTCCAGCGCCATCGAGTCGATCACGAACACGCGCAGCACGGTGAACAGCCCAAGCTCCTTTGCCCGCCGGATGAGCGCGGGCCGCGTGGAGATCAGACCGCAGGCGCACGTGGTTTTCGCGATGAAATCCACCGCGATCTCGCGCGGACTCAGCCCGGCGATCAGGTCGAGATGGACGACCGGATATTTTCCGGCGTCCGCCGTGCGCTGCGTCAGCTCTGCGATGCTCAGAATGTCGCCAAAGAGGAGAAAGACGACCTCGCACTCGGACTCCAGCGCCCGCGCGAGCTGCGCCTCGTTTTTGACGGCGGCAATGACGGGGCAGGCGGTGATGTCGGGCGCCGTCATGCGTGCTCCTCCCAGTCGAGACTCCGGCCGACGGCCTTGTGCCAGCCGCGCAGGAGCGTCTGACGGCGCGCCTCGTCCATTTCCGGCGCAAAGGTCAGGTCACAGTGCCAGAGGCTTTGCAGCTCGTCCGTGCCTTTCCAGACGCCGACGGCAAGGCCGGCCAGATACGCCGCGCCCAGCGCGGTCGTTTCGCGGATCATCGGACGGCGCACCGAGCGGCCGAGGATGTCGGACTGGAACTGCATCAAAAAGCGGTCGCGGGTCGCGCCGCCGTCCACGCGCAGCTCGGAGAGCATGACGCCGGAGTCCTTCTCCATCGCATCGACCAGATCGTAGGACTGGTAGGCGATGGACTCCTGCGCCGCGCGGATGATGTGCTCGGGACGGGTGCCGCGCGTGATGCCGAGCAGCGCGCCGCGCGCGTACATGTCCCAGTGCGGCGCACCGAGTCCTGTGAAGGCCGGGACGAGGTAGACGCCGCCGGTGTCGGGCACCTTGGAGGCGAAGTATTCCGCATCGCGCGCCTCGCGGATGAAGTGCAGCTCGTCGCGGAGCCACTGGATGACGGCGCCGCCGACGAAGATCGAGCCCTCAAGGGCATACTGCACCTTGCCGCCGAGACCGATGGCGATGGTGGTGACAAGACCGTGGCGGCTCTCGATGGCCTGCTCGCCGGTGTTCATGAGCAGGAAGCAGCCCGTACCGTATGTATTTTTTGCGTCGCCGGGGCGGAAGCAGCACTGCCCGAACAGCGCCGCCTGCTGGTCGCCGGCGATGCCCGCGATGGGGACGTTCACACCCTGAATGTTGCAGGTGCCGTAGACCTCGGAGGAGTCGTGCACCTCCGGCAGCATCGAGGCGGGGATGTCCAGCTCCTTGAGAAGCCGCTCGTCCCAGCAGAGATTGTGGATGTCGTAGAGCATCGTGCGCGAGGCGTTCGTATAGTCGGTGATGTGGACGCGTCCCTCGGTCAGCTTCCAGATGAGCCATGTATCGACCGTGCCGAACAGCAGCTCGCCGCGGGCGGCTTTTTCGCGCGCGCCCTCGACATTGTCGAGCAGCCACTTGATCTTTGTGGCGGAAAAATAGGCGTCGAGGACAAGGCCGGTCGTCTTTTTGATGTAGTCCGTCAGACCGCGCGCGGCCAGCTCGTCGCAGATGGGCGCGGTACGGCGGCACTGCCAGACGATGGCGTTGTGGATGGGGCGTCCCGTCGTTTTGTCCCAGACGACGGTCGTTTCACGCTGGTTTGTGATGCCGATGGCGGCAATGTCCTGCACGTCGATGCCGGACTGCGTGATGACCTCCATCATGACGCCGTAGATGCTGGAATAGATCTCCATCGGGTTGTGCTCGACCCAGCCGGAGGCGGGATAGTACTGCGTGAATTCCTTCTGCGCGACGGAGACGATGTTCTGATCCTCGTCAAACAAGATCGCGCGGCTGCTGGTCGTGCCCTGATCGAGGGCGAGCAGATAACGGCTCATGGTCTGTCCTCCTGACCTCAAAGTATTCGCTTACATGGATTTGCAGGCAATGATGGAAACACCGGTGCCGAACAGGTCGGGGACGATCACGTCGCCCGCATGGACGGGTGCGCGGACGCACACGCCGTCCAGAAGCGCCATGACGTCGAAGATCCTGCTTTTGTCCACGGCGGCGCTCGTTTTGACCGGCAGGCGGCGGCAGGACGCGCCCTCGATGCGCACTGTGCTGGTCACCATGCGCATCGGGTGCAGAAGCTCGGCTTTGCCGTACTCGGCGCCGCGCTCACACTTGTTTCCGGTCACATTATAACCGTTTTCCTCGTCTACTTTCAAGTGGCATCCGTTCGGACAGACGATGCAGATCAGTTCTTTCATTCCGAAACCTCCTCACAGGCGAGCGTCAGCGTCTGCCCCGCCGCCTTTTCCAGCAGCATCCGCGGCAGCGTGACGTGCTCCATCTCGCCGGGCGCCATGTGCTGACGGGCGAATTTTGCGATGACCGCGCCCGTCTCGTCCGTCACGAGCACGCGGCTTTTTGCAAAGCTGCGGTTCACGCGGAACGAGACCTCGGTCCGGTCCTCCATCGCCGAAAGGCGGATGTGCTGCGGGACGGTGTAGGTCACGCACGCGCCGCAGGCGGTGGCGAAGGTCCTGCCCTCTGCCGCCGCGCCGTGCAGAACGTATCCGGCGGCGCTCCGGCCGGCTTTTTCGGCCTCCGCCGTGACAAAATCGACCAGATCGTGGACATGGACAACGTTTCCGCAGGCAAACACGCCGGGAAGCGAGGTCTCCATGTTCTCAAACACGCTGGGGCCGTTGGTGCGGCGGTCCATTTCGATGCCCGCGCGGCGCGTCAGCTCGTTTTCGGGGATGAGACCGACCGACAGCAGCAGCGTGTCGCAGTCAAAGACCATCTCCGTGCCGGGGATGGGGCGGCGGTCGGCGCCGACCTCGGAGACGACCACGCGCTCAAGGCGGTCCTTGCCCTGAATGTCGGTGACGGTGTGGCTGAGATAGAGCGGGATATCAAAATCATGCAGGCACTGCACGATGTTCCGGTTCAGACCCGAGGAATACGGCATCAGCTCGACGCAGGCGAGCACCTTCGCGCCCTCGAGCGTCATGCGCCGCGCCATGATGAGGCCGATGTCGCCGGAGCCGAGAATGACGATGCGCTTTCCGGGCATATAGCCCTCGATGTTCACGTAGCGCTGCGCCGCACCGGCCGTGAAAATGCCGGAGCAGCGTGTGCCGGGGATGGAGATCGCGCCGCGTGTGCGCTCCCGGCAGCCCATCGCCAGCACGACGGCCTGCGCGGAGATCTCCTGATAGCCGTCTGTGGTGTTGACGCAGCAGACGTGCTTTTCCGGCGTCACATCCAGCACCATCGTGTCGGACAGGACACGGACGGAGGTGCTGCGGAGCATGCTGATGAACCGTCCCGCGTATTCCGGGCCGGTCAGCTCCTCCTTGAAGTGGTGCAGGCCGAAGCCGTTGTGGATGCACTGGTTCAGAATGCCGCCCAGCTCACGGTCGCGCTCAAGGATCAGAATGTCGCGCAGACCCGCGTCATAGGCCGCGCATGCGGCGGCAAGACCGGCGGGGCCGCCGCCGATGATGGCAAGCTGACAGGTTTTCATTTGTGCGTGCCTCCCTTCGTCTCGCCGGTCAGGATGTACGTTCCCGGCTGATCCATCAGGATCTGTTCCATCGGAATGCCAAGCTCCCGCGACAGGATCTCCTGCACGCGCGGGCCGCAGAAGCCGCCCTGACAGCGTCCCATGCCCGCGCCCACGCGGCGCTTGACACCATTGACGGTGGTGGGCGGAACGGGAGAGTGGATGGCGGCGACGATCTCGCCCTCGGTGACGGTCTCACAGCGGCAGATCACGCGGCCATAGAGCGGGTTTTCGCGGATGAGGGCGTTTTTCTCCTCGGCGGAGAGATCCTGAAAGCGGATGCGGCGGCGGGTGTCGATGAAATGCGCCTTCTGCGTCAGCGGCAGCTTGCCCGCGAGCCACGCGGCCGCGTCCCTTGCAATGGCGGGCGCGGAGCTGAGGCCGGGGCTTTTGATGCCCGCCAGCTCGTAAAAGCCGGGGACGCGGCGGTTTTCACCGATCAGGAAATCGTCGTCCGGGTGGTTGGCGCGGACGCCGGAGAAGTTGCGGATGTTCTCGCGGAAGGAGATGGACGGGACGGATCTGAGCGCCATCTCCCGCACGAAGGCAAGACCCTCGGCGGTGTTCTCCGTGCCGTCGGGGTCAGAGATGTTGACGGCGTTCGGCCCGACGATCAGATTGCCGTGGACGGTGGGGGAGACGAGCACGCCCTTGCCGTTTTCATTCGGGCACTGGAAAATGGTCGAGTGCACACGCGTACCCTCGGACTTGTCGAGCAGGTAGTATTCCCCGCGGTTGGGCTGGATCGCATAGTCCGCGCAGCCGAGCATGGCGGCGATCTGCTCGCAGTGGACGCCGGCGGCGTTCATGACGTATTTTGCCCGGAACGTGCCGTTCGGCGTCTCGGCGGTGAAGCAGCCGTCCTCCTGACGAAGCGCCGTCACCGGCGATTGCAGATACAGCTCCGTGCCGTTGCGGACGGCGGTTTCGATGAGCGCCAGCGTCAGCTCCCACGGCGAGATCACGCCCGCCGACGGCGCCCACAGAGAGCCGCAGACCGCCTCGGAGAGATTCGGCTCCATGGCGCGCGCTTCGTCGCCGGTGAGGAGCTTCATCCCCACAACGCCGTTTTGAACGCCGCGTGCATAGAGCACCTTCAGCGTTTCCAGCTCCGCCTCGCAGAACGCCAGAACATGGCTGCCGCTCTGCCGGAAGGGAACGTCCAGCTTTTTGCAGAGCTCCGGCATGAGCCGGTTTCCCTCCACGTTCAGCCGCGCCATGTTCGTGCCGGGATGGGGGTCGTAGCCCGCGTGGACGATGGCGGAGTTTGCCTTGGTGGTGCCGTTTGCAACGTCGTTGCTCTTTTCCAGAACCGCAACGGACAGGTCGTAGCGCGACAGCTCGTAGGCGCACGCCGCGCCGACCACGCCGCAGCCGATGATGATGACATCGTACATAGTTTCACCTCAAAACATAAAAAATGAGTGCAGCAAAACAGCGGGCAGCTGTTTGTTACACTCAAAATCTCAACAAAAATTTGCCTGATACCAAGTATACGCCGCATGTCAACAAAAAGCAAGAGAAAATATGCCGCGCGGCCCGGAAAACTCAGAAAAGCGGCTTGCCGTCGAGGACGGCGGCGCGCAGCACGTCCGCCTCGTCGTAGACGAGCTTGAGCGAGAAGAAGGGGCGGTGCGCCTGCATCAGATCGAGGAAGATCTTGTCGCCCTCCCACATCGGAAGCGCGCGCAGCGCGCTCTTGTCGATCCACTCCAGAACGCCCTCGTCACACTCACGGAGCGTGCCCTCAAAGCCGTCGGCGCAAAACAGGTGCATATACTCTGTCCAGTCGGCGAGAACGAACGTCACAATGCCGCAATAGCGCCAGTGCGTGAGCGTGAGGCCGGTCTCCTCGCGTACCTCGCGCAGGACGCAGTCCTCGGGGCTTTCGCCGGGCTCGAACTTGCCGCCGATGCCGATCCACTTGTCATGGTTCTGGTCGTTTTGTTTCTTGACGCGGTGGAGCATCAGATACTGCTCTCCGCGCTCGATGTAGCAAAGACTGGTGTTGATCATGCTTCTTCTCCTGCGTTCGTTTCTTCAAATACGATCTCGTCGTAGCCGGTCTGCGCGTCCTGCTCCGTGCCGAAGCGCCAGCCGCGCAGCGGCGCGACGATCAGCTCGCAGGTGGTGTTCACGATGCAGCCCGGCAGGAGATGGCCGCCCACGGTGGAGAGATCCTCCTTTGACAGCGCGATATGCAGATGGCAGCGCGCCGCGCTGACGGTGCCGTTCAGGGACACGATCTCGCAGTGCTCGTTTACCTCGCGCACATGCACGCCCGAGGCGTCACGGATGCGCGCGCGGGACACGCAGCCGACTGCGGAGACGACCACGCCCGCCTCCAGATGCTCCTCCTGTGCCAGACGCCGGATCTCGGCGAGCAGATCATCGCCGCGGTGCAGGCGGCGGCAGTAGACCTTCATATCCATCGCTCCCTTGAATTGGTTGCCTTCTATTCTATCAGGCGGCGGAGAAAAAGCAAGACATATCCGCAAAATCAACAAAACGAGGCACAATATTTTATAAAAAACAACAGTCCACAAATGATCTGCGGTTTGGTATACTGTATTTTGTAATCTGGTCGGAATATCGCCAATCCACAACATGGTCTGTTCCGGCAAAAAAAGGAGGATATATCAACCCCGCAGGACTTGCGGTGCGGCACAGTGGAGACGTGCCGTAATGCGGCAGCCAAGCCCGGCCGCCGTGAGGGAGCGCATTGCGGAGGCAGCGCTGTCAGAGTCAGAAAATTATGGCAGAAGTACGTTTGGTCAATGTAAAAAAGATCTACCCATTCGTCAGCGGAGAAGAAAAGAAGAAGAAAAAGAAAGTGGACGACGAGCCTGTTAAGGAAAAGGCCAACCTCCAGATCACTGAAAAGGGCGTTGTCGCCGTTCAGGAGTTCAATCTGGACATCAAGGACAAGGAATTCATCGTCCTGGTCGGCCCGTCCGGCTGCGGCAAGTCCACCACGCTTCGCATGATCGCAGGTCTTGAGGAGATCACCGAGGGCGAGCTCTACATCGGCGACAAGCTGATGAACGATGTGGCCCCGAAGGATCGCGATATCGCGATGGTCTTCCAGAACTACGCACTGTATCCGCACATGACGGTCTATGATAACATGGCGTTCTCTCTGAAGCTCAAGAAAACGCCGAAGGCAGAGATCGACCGCAAGGTCCGCGAGGCTGCCGAGATCCTCGACATCACGCAGTACCTCAACCGCAAGCCCAAGGCGCTGTCCGGCGGTCAGAGACAGCGTGTTGCCATCGGCCGCGCCATCGTCCGCAACCCGAAGGTGTTCCTGATGGACGAGCCGCTGTCCAACCTCGACGCCAAGCTCCGCAACCAGATGCGCGCAGAGATCATCAAGCTGCGCGAGAAGATCGACACCACCTTCATCTACGTCACCCACGACCAGGTCGAGGCCATGACGCTCGGCGACCGCATCGTCATCATGCGCGACGGCTTCATCCAGCAGATCGGCACGCCGCAGGAGGTGTTCAACCACCCGGCAAACCTGTTCGTCGCCGGCTTCATCGGCACGCCGCAGATGAACTTCTTTGACGCTGTTCTCACCAAGAAGGGCGACAAGTACGTTGCGACCGTGCAGGGCAAGGACTTTGAGCTGCCCGCCGATAAGCAGGAGGAGCTCAAGAAGATGGACAACGTCCCGACCGACATCGTCGCGGGCATCCGTCCGGTCCACGTCCACCTCTCGCAGGACGGCATCGACGCCACCGTGGATGTCTCCGAGCTGATGGGCTCCGAGCTGCATCTGCACGTCAATTCCAGCGGCAAGGACGTCGTCATCGTCGTCCCGACCACCGACATCGACATCGACACGCTCCACGGCGGTCACAAGGCTGTCAAGTACAGCTTCCGTCCGGAGCTGATGCACTTCTTCGACAAGGCCACGGAGAAGAACCTGTTCTAAAAAAGCATTTCTGAAACGCGCAAGCGGCGGACGAATTTCTTCGTCCGCCGCTTTGGTATTTTATGCAGGAAGATCACTCGATCTCGACGCTGGTGCGCTCGGGCTGCATTGCGGCCTTCTTCGGGAGCGTCAGAGAGAGGACGCCGTTCGCGTATCTGGCGCGGATGCCTGCGGCATCGATGCCGGTGATGTCGAAGCTGCGGCTGTAGCTGCCGTAGGAGCGCTCGCTGCAAACGTAGCGGTCCTTCTTCTCCTCGGTCTTGGTCTTGGTCAGACGCTCGGCGCGGATGGTCAGCGTCTGGTCGTGAATGTCCAGCCTGATGTCCTTCTTGTCAAAGCCCGGCATGTCGGCCTCCAGCAGGAAGTGGTCGCCCTCGTCGGTGATGTCGGTCTTGAATTCCGCAAGCGCATTGCGGGAATCGGGGTCGCCCCAGAAGGAGCGCTCAAGGTCTGCCATCTCACGGAAGGGGTTGTAGTAGCTGACGCTGCTCTTACGATACGGTCTGAGTTCAAACATGGTTCATACCTCCAATATTGTATGCGTTCTATTTTGTGACGCCGGCTGCACGCCGGACGTCTTGTATACGGGGTTTGTCTCGGGGCTCGTTCCCTTTGACAAGTATTACGATACCCCCGAAAATCGCATATTCTGTGAAGGAATTGTGACCAATCTGTGAATTTTAGCACTCTTGGCGCGAGAGTGCTAAAACTCGCGCAAAAAGGGGGCGCGGCCCTACCCCCCAGAAGGAACCGCGCCCGGTGACGTTATGGAAACATCACATCATTTGGCAAGCAGGTGCAGTGATGCAGTGCTGCCTTATGCTCTTTGAAGGTCCTCGCCGCGGATGTACTTGCCGAGGGGCTTCCACAGCAGCCAGCCGACGACGAGAACAAGGATGCAGTCGGTGAGCATGTAGAAACCGTTGTACAGTGCGGAATAGATCCACGGCGTGGTCATGGTCATGCCGAAGAACATTTCCGGCATATACTCGCCCCACGCCACAACGCCGGTGATGTAGGAGCAGAGGAAGCGCAGCGCGCAGCCGAGCAAGGCGCCGTAGAAGAAGCCGAAGCGGTTCTTGTGGAACAGGCCCGCAAAGCCGAGCACGGTGAAGCCGAGGATGTAGTCGCCGATGATGGACTGCCAGACCCATGCGTAGGCGCCGTCCAGGAAGAGCTGGAGCAGGCTGAACGCGAAGGAGGCCAGCATGCCGGGACCAAAGCCCCAACGGGCACAGAACAGGAAGATCGGCAGCATGCCGAGGTTGATCGAACCGCCCTGCGGCAGCTCATAAAGCTTGATGTAGCCGAGCAGCTGGGCAAGCGCGATCATGATTGCGGCCTCGCAGAGGCAGCGCAGGGAGAGCTTTTTGTTCTTCACGATAAAAGAACCTCCAATAAAAAATACGTACTGCACGACAACCGGATGGGTGTAGTGCAGTACGATAACATCAAAAATATGACGAATCAGCTTCCTACGCCGGCATTACCCGGATCAGGTATGAGGGACCTGCGCGATGCGCAATCTCAGCCGGAATTCCAGCGCCCCTGTGTTCGATTGTTTTGCAGTCACAGTTATTATAGCGGCAAGCGGGCTGCGCGTCAAGCGCTTTTTGCAAAACGTGCCAAAATATGGTTTCTAGCCCATGCACACGCCGCGCAGCAGGCGGCGGAAAACATCCCACCATGTGAGCCTTGCGACAGCCTCCGGCGCGACGAGCGGAAGCTCCGCAATGACGCCGTCTCCGGCGCGCATGGTGAGCGTGCCGAGGCGCTGCCATTTTTCAACCGGCGCGGTGACGGCCGGATCGACCGAGACCTCCGAGGAAAGCTGGGCGGCAAGCGATTTGTCGATCAGAACCGGCTTTGCCTCGCGCAGGACGGGCGTGACGGCCTCCTCGTGGCCGAGGACGACCGGGACGGACGGGATCTGCACGTCTGCCGGCGGCTGCGCCAGCGCATAGCTCGAAAAGCCGTAGTTGAGCATCGCCTTCGCCGCCTCAAAGCGGTGCGCGCTCGTGTCGCAGTGCATCACCACCGCGATCAGCTCCATGCCGCCGCGCTCCGCCGAGGCCGCCAGACAGTAGCCCGCTGCGGCGGTGAAGCCGGTCTTGAGCCCCGTCGTGCCGTCATAGAAGCGCACGAGCTTGTTGGTGTTGGCAAGCCCGAACTGCCCGTTTCGCACGGTGTCCATCCAGATGGTCGTGTATTTTTTGATCTCCTCGTGGCGCAGAAGCTCGCGCGACATGAGCGCGATGTCATAGGCCGTCGTGCGGTGCTCAGAGGCGTCCGCGCCGTCGTCAAGGCCGGTGCAGTTGACAAAGTGCGTGTCGGTCATCCCGAGCGCCTCCGCCCGCGCGTTCATCATGGCGGCAAAGGCGCTCTCGCTTCCGGCGATGTGCTCCGCCAGCGCGCAGGCGCAGTCGTTTGCCGACGCCACGACCACGGCCTTGAGCATCTCCGTCAGCGGAAGCTGCTCGTTTTCCTCCAGATAGATCTGGCTGCCGCCCTTGGCGGCGGCCGCGGCGGAGGTCGTTACGGTGTCGTCCCATGCGATGCGTCCGTCCTCCAGCGCCTCCATCACCAGAAGCAGCGTCATCACCTTCGTCACGCTGGCGGGCGGCAGCTTTTCGTGGCTGTTTTGCTCGTACAGGATCTCGCCGGTCGATTTCTCCATCAAAATGGCGGACGGTGCGGACAGCTCCAGCTCGACCGCGCGCGCCGGCAGGCAGAGCGCCGCCGTGAGCAGCACTGCCAGCAGCATCCCAAGCAGACGTTTGTGCATAAAAATCACCCTTCCGTTTCAACTGGTACAAGCGTATGAAACGGGAGGGCGCAATATCACTTCTGGCAGACTCAAACGGCGCTCGGCGACGGAGTCGTAAGGAAACGCTGGATCTCGCGGCAGAACTCTTCGCTCTGCGCGCCGGTGCAGACGCGGACAGTCAGCGGACGGTTGAGCCCCAGACAGCAGAGGCTGAGGATGGAGCCTGCGTCCAGAACGGTGCTGCCGTAGAGGAGCTGCACAGAGAAGGGCTGGCGGTTGGCAATGCTGACAAACTCGCCGATCTCTTTGACTGAACGGAAGATGACGCTAAATTCTCGCACGGGAAATCCTCCTAAGAATGGCTGTACAATCGGAACGTTCTCGGGTATAATGACGCTGGTGATATAATGTGATAAAAAGTGATTATATTATAGTGGAAACGCGCCCGCGCGACTACCCATAAAAAGCAATAAACTTTTTTTTCCGAGATTCTAAAATTTGGTGGTATTGCTCATGAAATATGCATTTTATACCTTGGGATGTAAGGTCAATCAGTACGAAACACAGGCAATGCAGCAGCTTTTGCTCCAACGCGGCGACACGCTGGGCGACTTTGACGGCATCTGCGACTGTTATGTGATCAATACCTGCACCGTGACGGCCATGTCCGACAAAAAATCGCGCAACGCCATCCGCCGCGTCCGCAGACGCAATCCGGAGGCCGTCATCGGCGTGTGCGGCTGCTACGCGCAGACCGCGCCGGAGGAGCTGCGCGAAATGGACGTGGACGTGCTCATCGGCACGGACGGGCGCGTGGAATTTCTCGACCGTCTGGCACAGGCGGCGCGCGACCGGCAGCACTGGGAGCATGTGGAGGACGCGGGGCTTCCGCGCCGCTTTGAGCAGCTTCCCGCAGGCGGCCTTGCCGAGCGGACGCGCGCGCTTTTGAAGGTCGAGGACGGCTGCAACAACTTTTGCACCTACTGCATCATCCCGTATGCACGCGGGCGCGTGCGCTCGCTGCCGCTGGAAAGCGCGGTGCAGGCGGCGCGGAAGCTCGCCGCCGAGGGCTATCGCGAGATCGTGGTCAACGGCATCGAGATCTCCTCGTGGGGCTGGGAATGGCACGATGGTAGCTGCCTGCGGCAGCTTCTCACGGCGCTCTGCGCCGCCGTGCCGGAGGTGCGCATCCGCCTCGGCTCGCTGGAGCCGCGCACGATCGACGAGGAATTCTGCCGCGCGCTGTCCGGCTTCCAGAATCTCTGCCCGCAGTTTCATCTGAGCCTGCAAAGCGGCAGCGACCCGGTGCTCAAGCGCATGAACCGCAAGTACGACACCGCGCGCTACTATGAAAGCGTGCGGCTGCTGAACGAGTATTTCCCCGGCTGTGCCGTGACGACCGATCTCATCGTCGGCTTCCCCGGCGAGAGCGAGGCGTCGTTCGAGGAATCGCTGGCCTTCATCCGCAAATGTGCCCTGACGAAGGTACATATTTTCCCCTATTCGCGCCGCGAGGGCACGCCCGCCGACAAAATGCCGGATCAGGTGCCGAAGGCGGTGAAGGAGGCGCGCGCCGCACGCGCGGCCGCGGTGGCGGCAGAGCTGGAGGATGCGTTCCACAGCGCCCTCATCGGCACGGTGCAGGAGGTGCTCTTTGAGCAGCCCGAGGACGGCCTTTACGCCGGTCACGCGCCGAACTATGCGAAGGTCTATGTCCGCTCCGACGAGGCGCTGCGCAACCGGACGTGCCGCGTCCGCATCACAGAGCCCTGCCGCGAGGGCGTGCTCGGCGAGCTGGTGTAAGACAGGGCTTCTTTGAACGCTTGTCCGCAGACCGCCGGGCGCGCTGCACGGCGGTCTGCGAAATCCGAAAGATTTCCCGATTTGTGCGGAAAGCGAAGAAAAAGTTGTTGACAAATGAAATTCGATACGCTATAATCTCTCTTGCTATGAGGCACGGCCTCATCATATGGCGGCATAGCTCAGTTGGTAGAGCATTCGGTTCATACCCGGAGTGTCATCTGTTCGAGTCAGATTGCCGCTACCAGGCCCGTTGGTCAAGCGGTTAAGACACCGCCCTTTCACGGCGGTAACATGGGTTCGATTCCCGTACGGGTCACCAAAAAAGAAACCATCCATTCGGATGGTTTCTTTTTTGGTGACCCGTATGTCGGAGCGAATCCATCGGGTTCGACCACAAGCATTTTGCCATCGCCAGATGGCCGCGATGCACTGCATCGCGGCTTTTGGCAAAGCCAAAAGAAAATGCGCCGTGGCACGAAGGCGGCAGCGCCGCCGGAGTATTCCCGTACAGATCTGCTGTTGATCCAGAGTTTCACATGGCACAAAACCATCCATTCGGATGGTTTCTTTTTTGTTATCCGTATGTCGGAGCGAACCCATCGGGCTCGACCACAAGCATTTTGCCATCGCCAGATGGCCGCGATGCACTGCATCGCGGCTTTTGGCAAAGCCAAAAGAAAATGCGCCGTGGCACGAAGGCGGCAGCGCCGCCGGAGTATTCCCGTACAGATCTGCTGTTGATCCAAAGCTTCGCATGGCACAAAACCATCCAATCGGATGGTTTCTTTTTGCTGCGCGTATGTTGAACCGGAGCCGGCGGCAGTGTTTGAAAATCGAATGCCGATGCGTTATAATGCTATAAAAATGTCTGCTCGACAAACCGCAAGGCGGTTTATTCTCGCGGCAGAGGGAGGAACGATATGCAGATACAGCTCATCACAAAAGAACAGATGGCAACGACGACATGGAGCGGCGGAACGACGACGCAGTTTGCGATCCATCCCGCGCAGTGCGCGTATGCGAGCCGGGATTTCCTGTGGCGCATCAGCTCCGCAACGGTGGATCTGGCGGAGTCCGATTTTACGATGCTTCCGGCGTACAACCGCCTGATCACAACGCTTCAGGGCGAGATCCGCCTGCGGCACGAGGCGGAAGACCCGATCACGCTCGCGCCGTATGCTGTCCATGCCTTTGACGGCGCGGTCCATACCCATTCGTGGGGCACCTGCCGCGACTTCAACCTCATGCTGCGGAAAGGGCAGTGCCGCGGGCAAATGGAGGCCGTGCGGCTGGAGGCTGGCGAGGAGGCCCGGTATCCGGCGGCAGAGGACTGCACGCTGCTGTTTTACCCGGACGAGGGCGCGGTGCGCATTCCGGACGGCGCAGAAGCCGAAACGCTCTCTGCCGGACAGTGCGTGCTGGCGCAGCTCCGCGCCGGAGAGACGCTCCGCGTTCATGCGCTGCATCCGGTGCGGGGCATCGTGTGCAGAATGATCTGTGCAGAATGACAAACGCACAAGGGCGTTCCGGCAAATCTGCCGGAGCGCCTTTTTACTGTTTTCGGAGCGGCATCTGAACAAACCGATCGACGCAGCCGATGCAGCAGCCATCGCTGTTCCATGTCAAAACGGTATACGAGCGTTCGGAAAGGCCCTGCACGGGCTTGGAGTAGATCTCGCTGTTGCGGTTGGAGTGGACGATCGAGCTTGGCAGAAAGCCCGCGCCAAAGCCATTTTGGATCATCTGCATGATCATTGGCGTGTCATAGCAGTGGCAGACGACCTTGGGCGCGACGCCGCGGCGGGCGCACTCGCGGAGCAAATGCTCGTCATAGCGCCACAGATCGTCGCTCCGCAGCATACAGAGCGGAAGCTCGTGCAGGCGCTCGATCGGGACGGTCGCCAGCTCCGGTGCGGGATCGGTCTGCGCGGTCATGACCAGCTCCAGCCGGTCCTCCTCTAAAATGCGCTCGGAGGCGCTGGCCGGATCTTTTGCGCTGCCACGCAGGAACAGCGCGTGCAGCGAGCCGCGGTTCAGCCCCTCCATCAGCTCCTGCGGCGTGCCGAGACGGATGCGCAGCTCGACCTGCGGATATTGGCGGTGATACCGGCGGATGTAGTCCATCGCGCAGGTCACGGTGGAGTAGAGCATCCCGATCTTCAGAACACCGGACTCGCCGGAGCCGAGATTGCGCATACTGTCGGCGAGCTGGCGCATTCGCTCGAGCAGCTGGCGGCTCTGCGTGTAGAGCTGCTGCCCGGCCTCGGTGATCACGACGCCCTTGTTTTTCCGCACGAACAGCTTCACTTGCAGCTCGTCCTCCAGAAGCGTGAGCTGGCGCGAAATGGGCGGCTGCGCGATGTGCAGCTTCCGTGCGGCGGCGGAGACGGAGCCCTCCTCCGCGACGGCGCAGAAGTATTCCAGCTGGTGGATCGTCATAGAAAGCCCTCCTGCATTTGCATATACCTATAAAGTATTGCAAATATAGTGATTAAGTATTTTTCATTATATCAAAACGGGTCTATAATGCAAGTACAGGGAAGTAAAAAACCCGCACAGGAATTGAAAGGAGCAGGGATGAACATGGAAAAAGAAGTGTTTTCGATCGAACTGGATCATGAATTGCCGGAGTACCCGAAACTGGATCCGCAATACCGCCGCGCCCCGCGCCGCGAATCGCATCTGACGGAGGCGGACAAGGCGCTTGCCGTCAAGAACGCGCTTCGCTACATTCCGCCGGAGCACCATGCCGCGATGGCGAAGGAATTCGCGCAGGAGCTGGAGGAGCACGGCCGCATCTACGGCTACCGCTTCCGTCCGGAGGGCAGAATTTACGGCCATCCCATCGAGGAATATTCGGGCAAGTGCATCGAGGGCCGCGCCATTCAGGTCATGATCGACAACAATCTGGACTTTGACGTGGCGCTGTACCCCTATGAGCTGGTCACCTACGGCGAGACCGGTCAGGTCTGCCAGAACTGGATGCAGTACCGCCTGATCAAGAAGTATTTGCAGGAGCTGACCGACGAGCAGACGCTGGTCGTCATGTCCGGCCACCCGCTGGGCCTGTTCCGTTCGCACCGGATGGCGCCGCGCGTCATCATTTCAAACGGCCTGATGGTCGGCACGTTTGACGATCAGGAGAACTTCAACCGCGCCGCGGCGCTCGGCGTTGCGAACTACGGCCAGATGACCGCCGGTGGTTGGATGTACATCGGGCCGCAGGGCATCGTCCACGGCACGTTCAACACGCTTCTGAACGCAGGCCGCCTCAAGCTCGGCATCCCGAACGATCAGAATCTGGCAGGCCGCCTGTTCGTCTCCGCGGGCTTAGGCGGCATGAGCGGCGCGCAGGGCAAAGCCGCGGAGATCGCGGGCGCCGCGTCCATCATCGCAGAGGTCGATGACTCCCGTATCGAGACCCGCTTCACGCAGGGCTGGGTCAGCCACCGCACCGACTCTCTGGAGGAGGCAACGCGCATCGCCCTGGAGCACCAGAAGGAAAAGAAGCCGTGCGCCGTTGCGTACTGCGGCAACATCGTCGATCTGCTGGAGTACCTGTACGAGCAGAATGTCCACGTCGATCTCATGAGCGACCAGACCTCCTGCCACGTTCCGTATGACGGCGGCTACTGCCCGCAGGGCCTGACGTTTGCGCAGCGCACCGAAATGCTCGACAAGGATCCCGAGGGCTTCCGTGTCCTCGTTGACAAGACCTTGCAGCATCACTATGAGATGATCTGCAAGTTCCACGAGCGCGGCACCTACTTCTTCGACTACGGCAACAGCTTCCTCAAGGCCGTCTATGACACCGGCGTGAAGAGCATCTGCAAGAACGGCGAAAACGACCTCGACGGCTTCATTTTCCCGTCCTACGTCGAGGACATCCTCGGCCCGTGCCTGTTCGACTTCGGCTACGGCCCGTTCCGTTGGTGCTGCCTGAGCCGCAACCCCGAGGATCTGCACAAGACCGACATGGCTGCCGCCGAATACATCAAGAACCACAACCGCCGCTATCAGGACTACGACAACTACGTCTGGGTCCGCGACGCGGAGAAGAACAAGCTCGTCGTCGGCACGCAGTGCCGCATCCTCTATCAGGACGCGATGGGCCGCATGAACCTCGCCCTCAAGTTCAACGAAATGGTTCGCAACGGCGAGATCGGGCCGGTCATCCTTGGCCGCGACCATCATGACACCGGCGGAACCGACGCGCCGTTCCGTGAGACCTCGAACATCAAGGACGGCTCGAACATCATGGCGGAAATGGCAACGCAGTGCTACGCGGGCAACGCGGCGCGCGGCATGAGCTACATCGCGCTGCACAACGGCGGCGGCACCGGCATCGGCAGAGCCATCAACGGCGGCTTCGGCATGGTGCTCGACGGCTCGGAGCGCGTGGACACCATCTTGCAGATGGCCATGCCGTGGGATACGATGGTCGGCGTTGCACGGCGCAGCTGGGCACGCAATGAAAACGCAATGACGACCGCTGCGGAGTACAACAAGATGTACGCCGGCAGCGACCATATCACCATGCCGTTCACGGCGGACGATGCGCTCGTCGCCGAGGCGGTCAAGGGCATGAAGAAGTAAACCGCACGCCTACTGCCGGAAAAGGAGAAAATAATGGAGAAAATGCTGATTTTCAACATCGGTCTTCTGGCAACGCCGCACGGAAGCGCGGCGCGGTGCGGCAAGGAGCAGGGACAGATCGAGCTGACGCGCGATGCGTGGGTGCTGATCGAGGACGGAAAGATCGCCGCGACCGGCGCGGGCAGCGCGCCGTGCGTTCCGGAGGCGGAAATGGTGGACGCGAAGCAGTGCCTCGTCACGCCGGGACTGGTCGATGCGCATACGCACCTGATCTTTGGCGGCTGGCGGCAAAATGAGCTTGGTCTGAAGCTGCACGGCGCGGGCTATCTCGACATTCTGGCTGCCGGCGGCGGCATCCTCTCGACGATGCGCGCCACGCGCACCGCGACGGAGGAAGCGCTTTTTGAGAAGGCAAGCGCAGCGCTTGACGAGATGCTGCATTTTGGCACAACGACGGTCGAGGCCAAGAGCGGCTACGGCCTGAACGTAGAGGACGAGCTCAAGTGCCTGCGCGTCATCCAAAAGCTCGACGAGACGCACGTCATGGACGTCGTTCCGACGTTCATGGGCGCGCACGCCGTCCCGCCGGAATTCCAGAATGACCGTCAGGGCTATATCGACCTGATCTGCCGGGAGATGCTCCCGGCGGTCAAGGCGCAGGGCATCGCGGAATTCTGCGACGTGTTCTGTGAGCAGGGCGTCTTTTCGGCGGAGGAATCGGCGCAGATCCTCGAGGCGGGCAGCCGCCTCGGCCTGCGGGCGAAGGTACACGCCGACGAGATCGTTCCGATCGGCGGAAGCCAGCTCGCAGGCAGCATCGGCGCGATCTCGGCGGAGCACCTGATCGTCTGCCCCGAGGAGGGCATCCGCGCCATGGCACAGGGCGGCACAGTCGCCTGCTGCCTGCCCGCGACGAGCTTCTACCTCGGCTCGACCTTCGCGCCCGCGCGGGCGATGGTGGAGGCGGGCGTTCCCGTGGCGATGGCGACGGACTTCAACCCCGGCTCCTGCCCGAGCCTCAACATGCAGTTCGTCATCAACCTTGGCTGTCTGCGCTATAAGCTGACGCCGGAGGAGGTTCTGACTGCCGTGACGCTCAACGGCGCGGCGGCGATCGGCCGCGCGGAGCGGGTTGGCAGCGTCGAGCCGGGCAAGCAGGCCGATCTTGTGATCTGGGATGCGCCGGATCTCGACTACATCTGTTATCGTATGGGCAGTGATCTGGCACGCACGGTCATCAAGTGCGGCAGGATCGTATCGTAAAAAACAAAAAATATTGGAGGAACCGCAATGGCAAAGCTTGTAGAATGCGTACCGAATTTCAGCGTCAGCAAGGAAAAAGATGAAAAGGTCTTTCAGGGACTGGTCGACGTAGCGAACAGCATTCCCGGCTGCTTCGTATTTGACATCCAGTCGGACGGCAACCACAACCGCTGCGTGTTCACGCTGCTGGGAAGCCCGGAGGCCATGGCAGAGGCGGCATTCCGCCTGACCAAGCAGGCAACGGAAACCATCGACATGACCAAGCACGTCGGCCAGCATCCGCGCATGGGTGCAACGGACGTCATCCCGTTCATCCCGACCATGGACACCACGGTCGAGGAGTGCGTGGAGCTTTCAAAGCAGGTCGCAAAGCGCCTGTGGGACGAGCTGGGTCTGCCTTCGTTCCTGTATGAGGATTCCGCGACCCGTCCGGAGCGCCGCAATCTCGCGACCTGCCGCAAGGGTCAGTTTGAGGGCATGGCGGAAAAGCTGCTCGAGCCGGACTGGGCGCCGGACTTCGGTGAGCGCAAGATCCATCCGACGGCCGGCATCGTCGCCATCGGCGCGAGAATGCCGCTGATCGCGTACAACATCAACCTCGACACCTCCGATCTCGAGGTCGCCAAGAAGATCGCCAAGGCCATCCGCGCCAAGGACGGCGGCTTTGCCTGCTGCAAGGCCATCGGCGTCATGCTGGAGGGCAGAAACATCGCGCAGGTCTCGATGAACCTGACGAACTTTGAGAGAACGCCGATCTACTATGCCTTTGAGATGACGCGCCAGCTCGCAGACCGCTACGGCGCACGCATCATCGGCTCGGAGATCGTCGGCCTGACGCCGGCGAAGGCCGTTCTGGACTGTGCGGAGTTCTATCTGAAGCTCGAAAACTACGATTGCCGCAAGCAGGTCATGGAATACCACCTGATCGGCATGGAATAAGCGGAGGTTCCTATGAAATTAGCAGATATGACTGTGACCGGCTTTGCAGCCGAGGTCGCTTCCAATTCTCCGGCACCCGGCGGCGGCAGCGTTTCGGCGCTGGCGGGCGCCATCGGCGCGGCGCTGACGGCAATGGTCAGCGGCCTGACCGTCGGCCGCAAAAAGTATGCCGAGGTGCAGGAGCTTGTGACGGCGGCGCAGGCGCAGGGCGACGCCCTCCGCGCGCGCTTTCTGGACGTGATGGACCGTGATACGGAAGCATTTTTGGTTGTCAGCGCGGCATATGCCATGCCGAAGCAGACGGACGAGGAAAAAGCTGCCCGCAGCGCGGCCATTCAGGAGGGTCTCAAGGGCTGCACAAAGACGCCGTTTGAGATGATGCAGCTTTGCGCCGAAGCGCTGGAGCTGCTCTCCAGCCTGGTCGGAAAGACGAACGTCACTGCGGCGAGCGATTTCGGCGTGGCGGCGCTGAGCCTGAAAACGGCGATGCAGGGCGCATGGCTCAACGTCCTGATCAACATCGGCTCCATCAGCGACGAGGCCTTTGCGGCGCAGTACAAGCAGGAGGGCGAGGCCATGCTGGCAAAGTATCTGCCGGCTGCCGACCGCTGCTTCGAGGCCATGTACGCGCTGTGCGCGAACGGCTGAGCACATCCACAAGATTTTTTGACACGCTCAAAATGCGCCATCCTGACGGATGGCGCATTTTGTATGCGTTTCGATCAATAACCGGGCTTGCCCAGCAGATGGAACATATTCTTCTTGTACGCCTCGACACCGGGCTGGTTGAAGGGGTTGACACCGGACATGTAGCCGGACACGCCGCACGCGAACTCAAAGAAGTAGATGAGCGCGCCCGCCGCCTCCTCGGTGATCTTCGGCAGACGGAGGATGGTGACCGGAACGCCGCCCTCGACATGCGCCGCGCGGGTGGCCTCCATGGCCTTCTCGTTGATATAGCTCATCTCGCGGCCGGCCAGATAGTTCAGACCGTCCAGATCGGCGGCATCCTCGGGGACCTTGACGCAGGTGCGCGACTCGTCAAAGGCAACGACGGTCTCCTGAAGCATCCGCAGGCCGTCCTGCATATACTGCCCCATCGAGTGCAGGTCGGGCGTCAGATCGACGGACGCCGGGAAAATGCCGAGCTTGTCCTTGCCCTCGGACTCGCCGTAGAGCTGCTTCCACCACTCCGCCATGAAGCGGAACGACGGCTCGTAGGCGGCGAGGATCTCAATGTGCATACCGGTCTTGTAGAGATACTGACGCTGCATGGCATACTGCGCCGCCGCGCTCTCAACGCCCTCTTTCAGAAGCGTCTCGCGCTCGTCCGCCGCACCCTGCATCAGCTTTTCGATGTCCACACCGCAGCAGGCGATGGGCAGCAGGCCGACTGCCGTCAGCACGCTGTAGCGTCCGCCGACGTTGTCGGGCACGACGAAGGTCTCATAGCCCTCCTGCGTGGCGAGCGTCTTGAGCGCGCCGCGCGCCTTGTCGGTCGTGGCGAAGATGCGCTCGCGCGCGCCTTCCTTGCCGTACTTCTTTTCGAGCATTTCCTTGAAAATACGGAATGCGATGGCGGGCTCGGTGGTCGTGCCGGACTTCGAGATGACGTTCACCGAGAAATCGCGCTCGCCGATCATGGCGATCACGTCGGTCAGCGCGTCGGACGAAATGCCGTTGCCGACAAAGTAGATGTCGGGCGTGTCCTTGGCCAGCGCGTTGTAGTTCGGGCTCTTGAGAAGCTCGATCACGGCGCGCGCGCCGAGATAGGAGCCGCCGATGCCGATCACGACCAGCGCCTTGGAGCTGGACTGGATCTTCTTCGCGGCCTGCCGGATGCGTGCGAACTCCGCCTTGTCATAGTTGACGGGGAGATCGACCCAACCGATAAAATCATTGCCTGCGCCGGTGCCGCTGCACAGCGTGTCGATGGCCATTTTGCAGGCCGCCTTGTCCAGCGTATGCGGCTGGACGAATGTTTCCGTTCCGGAACGATCGATTCTTACCATAATATGATGATTCCTCCTGTGGAATGATAGACACTTATCGAAGCTCGGTGTCCCTGCGAAGCATGGCCGCGCCGATGATGCCGGCGTCGTTGCCCATGACGGCCGGGACGACCGCGCCGTGAGATTTGTAGAAGCATTTTTCGGTGATCCGCTCACGCAGCGGCGCAAACAGGAACTCGCCCGCACCGCAAAGACCGCCGCCGATGGCGATGACCTCGGGGTCGAGGATGTTGAAGAACGATGCGCAGGTCGAGCTGAGGTGGCCGATGTATTCATCGAACACGCGCTTTGCGGTCACATCGCCGGCCTTGGCGCAGTCCACGACCATTTTCGCATCGATCAGCGCCGCGTTGCCGCCGGAGCGCTCGGAAAGCAGCCCGCGCGGGTCGCGCTGCATCGCGCGTGCGCCCTCCCGTGCCAGCGCCGAGGCTGCGCAGTATGCCTCCATGCAGCCGTTGTTGCCGCAGGTGCAGTGCTCGCCGCCGTCAACCAGATAGGCATGGCCGAGCTCTGTGCCCTGATTCATGCCGCCGTTGAACATCTTGCCGTTCAGGATGATGCCGCCGCCGAGGCCGGTGCCGAGCGTCAGCAGGACTGCCGTCCTGCATCCGACGAACGCGCCCTTGTAAAGCTCCGCCAGCGCCGCGCCGTTGGCGTCGTTTGCCATAAAGACCGGCGTGTTCGGGAAATGCGCCGCGATCAGCTTCTTGAACGGCACGTCGTGGAAGCCGAGGTTGTAGGCGTTGATGACGACCTCGCCCGTGGGGTCGATGCTGCCGGGGATGACGACGCCGATGCTCTGAAGCTCTGCCGCCTTGACGCCTGCCGCGGAAAGAACGCCGCGCACCGCCTCTGCCAGCCGGTCGGCCACGGTCTGCGCGCCCTCATGCGGGAAGGGGATGGAGGCCTGTTCAAGGATCTCCAACGAATCGTCCACAAGACCGATCTTGATATTCGTTCCGCCGATGTCTACGCCGATTTGATACATGGGAATCTCCTCTCCTTCTTCTTTTCTTTATTATTACCGCGATACGCCCGCGCGTCAAGCTCTTTTCGGAACAAATCGGGGAACAAATTCATGAAATTCTTGTGAAAAATGTACGATAGTGTTTCATTGTCCAGCCCGAGCGCGCGAATCTGCGCCACTGCGGAAGCGGGCTTCCACATCGGGAAATCCGAGCCGAACAAAAAGCGCTCCGCACCGAAGCGGTCGAGCATCCGCAGCACGAAATCCCGCGGGATCATCGGCGCAGTGCCGGAGGTGTCGTAGAGCACGTTTTCCGGCAGCGGGTTTTCGTACGAAAGCTCCCACGCGCGCCAGCCGCCGAAGTGCGCGGCGATGACGCGCAGATCGGGCACCTGCCGCAGAAGATTCATGAGCCGCTGCGGGGTGGAGAGGTCGAAGCGGTCGTCTCCCATGTGAAACAGCACCGGGAGCCCTCTTTTTGCGACGGCGCGGTAGGTCTCGATGCCGGACGGGTCATCGATGGGCAGCTTCTGAAACTCCGGATGGATCTTCAGCCCGCGCAGACCGAGCGCCATCATCCGGTCAAGCTCCTCCTCGAAGCCGTCCATGCCGGGGTAGATCGAGCCGAAGCCGATGAAGCTCGGATGCGAGGCGGCTGCGGCTGCCAGAAAGTTATTGACATCGTGCACCTGATGGGGCGTGACGGCGGAGTTGCAGATCACGCTGTAGGAAATGTCTGCCTCGCCGTCCTCGGCCAGAAGTCTGTCCACGCTCGCCGCACTGTACATCGGCGTGCCGTAAAAATCTCCGATCGAATGCGCCGCCTTGTCCGCCAGCCGGTCCGGAAAGACGTGCGCGTGAATATCTGTGATGATCATACATGCGCTTCCTTTGTTTTTCGTTCGGTAGATGTTATAGCACATTTTTCCCGTGCTTACAACCGCTTCGCCCGTTTCTGAGCAAAAAAACTGCCCGATTCTGAGAAAAAACAGACTTGACTTTTTTTACGTGCGCACATATACTTAAGAAAACTTATATAAAATTCTTTATGTATTCGGAGGCGATCCCATGCTCCAGCAAACGCTCCAGCGCCTCTACCGTCAGCTCCGCCTTACCAGCTACCGGCAGATCTTCGGCGCCATCCGCGAACGCAGCGGCAGTCTCAGCGCGACGGAGGCCTTTTCCGCCGATGTCATTCAGCTGCTCGGCGCGCCGACGCTTTCACAGTTTGCGCAGTATCTCGGCATTTCTCAGCCGAATGCCACCTATAAGATCAACAACCTTGTCGCCAAGGGCTATGTGGAAAAGGTCCCGTCACCCGGCGACCGGCGCGAGATCCGCCTTCAGCCTGCCGGAAAGCTCAAGAAGTATCTGGCCAGCGGCGAGGGCAGCTTTGACCACGCGGTCGAGGCGCTGAAAAAGACCTACACAGAGGAGGAGCTTGCGCTCACCGCGCGCGTGCTGAACGCCCTGCTCGACGAAACCCAGAAGGAGGAAACCCTATGATCGATCTGTTTGAAAAATGCGAAAAGCGTATGCTTGCCGACGACATCCGTGAGCGCGGACTGTATCCCTATTTTCACGCGCTCGAATCGCGTCAGGACACCGAGGTCATGATGGAGGGCAAGCGCCGCATCATGCTCGGCTCCAACAACTACCTCGGCCTCACGACCTGCCCGGAGGTCATCGAGGCCGGCGTCCGCGCCTATCAGGAGCTCGGCTCCGGCTGCTCCGGCTCGCGCTTTCTCAACGGCACGCTGAAGCTGCATCTGGAGCTGGAGGCAGAGCTTGCGGAGTTTCTGCGCAAGGACGCCGTCGTCACCTTCTCGACGGGCTTCCAGTCAAATCTCGGCATCATCAGCGCCATCGTCGGTATGCACGACTATGTCATCATGGACCGTGAGAACCACGCCAGTCTCTATGACGGCTGCCGCCTGTCCTTTGGCAAGATGCTCCGCTTTATGCACGGCGACATGGAGGACCTTGAAAAGAAGCTCCGGAAGGTGCCGGAAAACTGCGGCTGCCTGATCGTGACCGACGGCGTTTTCTCGATGGGCGGCGACATTGCGAACCTCCCCGAGATCTGCCGTCTTGCGAAAAAATACGGCGCGCGCGTCATGGTCGATGATGCACACGGCCTCGGCGTCATCGGCGAGGGCGGACGCGGCACGGCGAGCTATTACGGTCTGGAGGACGAGGTCGATATCTACATGGGCACCTTCTCCAAATCGCTGGCATCGCTCGGCGGCTACATGGCGGCGTCGGCGCGTGTGGCGGACTATGTGCGCCACGTCTCGCGCCCGTTCATCTTCTCGGCGTCCATCCCGCCTGCGAACTGCGCGGCGGCGCTGGCCGCGCTGCGTCAGCTCCGCGCACATCCGGAGCTGGTCGAGACGCTTCAGAGCAACGCCCTCTACATGCGCACGCTTCTGCGCGAGCGCGAGATCAAGATGCGGCCCTCCAACGGCGACCGCATCCCCATCATCCCGATCTACACCTATGACGAGATCCCCACGCTGGAGATCGCCAAGGAGCTGTATGAAAACGGCGTCTACGTCAACAGCTCGCTTCCGCCCGCGGCTGCGCCGCACGAGTGCCTGCTCCGCACGAGCCTGATGGCAACGCACACGCACGCGCTCATTGACGAGGCGGTCGGCATCATCGCGGACGTATTGAGGAGGCATGACCTGTGAGTGAAAAAGTATGTGTGATCACGGGCGGCACGTCCGGCATCGGAAAGGCCACCGCCGAGGCCATGCGCCGCAGAGGCTATACCGTCTATGAGCTCAGCCGCCGGGAGACCGGCCTTGCGGGCTTCTGTCACATCCCCACCGACGTCACGAAGCCGGAAATGGTCGAGGCTGCCGTCGCTGAGATCCTGCGTCAGGAGACGCACATCGACGTGCTCATCAACAACGCCGGCTTCGGCGTGTCCGGTGCGGTCGAATTCACCGAAGCCGCCGCCGCAAAGAAGCAGTTTGAGGTCAATTTCTTCGGCATGGTCAACATGTGCCACGCCGTCCTGCCCGTCATGCGCGCGGCAGGCCGCGGGCGCATCGTGAATCTCAGCTCCGTTGCGGGCGTCGTGCCGATCCCGTTCCAGACGTACTATTCCGCCAGCAAGGCGGCGATCAACTCCTACACGATGGCGCTTGCAAACGAGGTAAAGCCCTTCGGGCTGGAGGTCTGCGCCGTCATGCCCGGCGACATCCGCACCGGCTTTACCGCCGCACGCGAAAAAAGTCAGGCGGGCGACGAGGTCTATCAGGGCCGCATCAGCCGCAGCGTCGCCGGTATGGAGCATGACGAGCAGACCGGTATGCTGCCCGAGACCGCCGGAGACTACATTGCCTCCGTCGCCACCCGCAGGGACGTCAAGCCGCTTCGCTCGATCGGCCTGAAGTACAAATTCTTCTGCGTCCTTGCAAAGCTGCTGCCTGTCCGCACGCTCAACTGGCTCGTCGGCCTGATTTACGCAAAATAAAAAAAGACACAACTGAGGGCAGTCCCATCCGGGACTGCCCTTGAATATTTCTGCGTTATGGTTCGGCGGATTCCTCCGGCATGTCCAGAATGAGGACGAGCGGGCTCGTCTCGCGGAGCTGCCGCAGCGGTGCGTCCGCCTCCGCCAGTGTTTGCAGCGCCTCTGGCAGATCGTCCTCGCAGACCAGCAGCACCGTCTCCTCCGCCTCACTCTGCGCGAGCAGGATGGAAAGCGCGGGCTGCGACTGCGGCCGGACGACGATGCAGTAGCCGGGGCAGAATTCCGACTGCGCCGGGGTCAGCAGCGCAAGCAGCGACTTTCGGTGCAGCACGCGCAGCAGCGCCTCATTGGCGTCGCGCAGCGCAATGGCGGCGTCCTCCGCATCCTCGGCGCAGGTCACGCCGACGCTGTGGCCGGCCGCGTACAGCGCGCGCACCAGCTCCGGGTCTTTTTCGATCTCCTCCGCCGTCAGGAAAAACGCGGCGCGTTCGCCCGCTGCCTCCAGTGCCACGGCAGCCTTGCGCATGTGTCCGGCTCCGGTGACGGCCAGAGAGAACGTGCCGGACACGTGCGGCTCGTCCTCGGGCGGCTGCTCGTCTGCGGCGCCGGGCTGCGGGTCGCTTCCGGGCTGCGGCGTGACGGGCGCGGCGCCCTGCGCATACTGATCGGCGAGATAGGAGATGAGATTTTCCGCCCGCTCGACGAACAGCGCGTTCTCATAGACCTCGCTGCCGGTCGTGATGCGCAGGATCGAATATCCGGACGCACTGGTGAGCGAGGAGTACGACAGCCCGAAATGCGACAGGCAGAACATGAACGGAACATAGATCACGCCGTTTTTTGACACGGTCGAGAGCGTCGTGACGTTTTTCTCCTCATCCGTCACCGTCCCGGCGGCCAGATCGAAGATCAGGCGCGCACCGCGCCGGAAGATCACGAGCTTCTGCTCGGCGGCATTGTACGACGGGACGACGCCGCCGGGCGCGGCGTTAAAAACGGTATAGGGCGCATAGAGCGTGCCGCCGGAGTAATACGGCGCGGAGCTGCTCGGAAGCGTCAGGGGAATGGAGTCATCGACGGCGACAAAATAGATCTCCGCCGCCCGCGCCGCGGGCGTCAGCACAGCCGCGCACAAAGCCGCCGCCAGCAAAAGCGCCAGCATTCTTTTGGAGATTTGCATCGTTCCACCGCCTTTTTTGTAATGATAGTTTAGTATAGCACAGTTTCCGCACGCGGGCAAGACGCCGCGCGCAGAAGGCAAATCGTTTCGCGCACGGGGGCTCCGGCGGAGAACACGCCGAAAGTACGGAAATGTGAGAGAATTTTGGCTTTTTGCACAATTTCTGCAAAGAAACGCTTGACATCATTTTTTCATACTGATAAAATGTCTTTGTAGAATGTACACATATAGTACATGTGTCTATGACACGAAATCATATGACTTGGAGGGAGAAACGTTCGATATGGCAAGAATGATGGATGCGATCGTAAAACCAGCAGCAGCCCCCGGCTTGGAGCTGAAAAAGGTACCCGTGCCGGTTCCCGGACCTGGTGAGGTGCTCATCAAAATTCACAAGACCGCCATCTGCGGCACGGATGTCCACATTTACAACTGGGATCCGTGGGCGCAGCAGCACATCAAGCCGCCCATGACCATCGGCCATGAGTATGTCGGCGAGATCGCGGAGCTTGGCGCAGGCGTAACGGGCCTGCACGTTGGCCAGCGCGTCTCCGGCGAGGGTCACATCACCTGCCACCGCTGCCGCAACTGCCACACAGGCAACATCCAGTGGTGCAAGGACACCGTCGGCGTCGGCGTTGACCGCGACGGCGCGTTTGCAGAGTACGTCTGCATTCCGGAAACGAACGTGATCCCCATTGACGAAAGCCTTCCCGAGGACGTTGTCGCCTTCTTTGACGCCTTCGGCAACGCCACCCACACGGCGCTCATGTTCCCGCTGGTCGGCGAGGACGTGCTCATCACCGGCGCCGGCCCCATCGGCATCATTGCCGCGGGCATCTGTAAATTCGCCGGCGCACGCCGCGTCATCATCACCGACATCAACGAATACCGTCTGGAGCTTGCGCGCAAGATGGGCGTTGACGCCGCCGTCAACACCGCGAAGGAGGATCTGCGCGAGGTCATGCGCGCGCAGGGTCTGACCGAGGGCTTTGATGTGGGTCTGGAGATGTCCGGCAGCGCCGCGGCATTCCACCAGATGATCTCCGTCATGCGCAACGGCGGCAAGATCTCCCTGCTCGGCCTCGGCGGAAAGCCCATTGAGGTCGATATGAACACCGTCATCTGGAAGGGTCTGACGCTTCAGGGCATCTACGGCCGCAAGATGGACAACTGGCATCAGATGTCCTATATGGTGCAGGGCGGCCTCGACGTCAGCCCGGTCATCACGCATCGTTTCCATTATACAGAGTTTGAGCAGGGCTTTGCCGCCATGAACAGCGGAAAGTCCGGCAAGGTGATTTTGGACTGGACGAAGTAAGGAGGAACCGACATGAAAACCGCACTGCAAGCCTTTGAAAAAGAGCTGGATGCCATCCGCGAGGCCGGTACATGGCGCGAGGAACGCATCATCACCACGCCGCAGCGTTCGTGCATCGACACGACGCAGAAAAAGCACGTCGTCAACATGTGCGCCAACAACTATCTGGGCCTTTCCAACGATCCGCGTCTGATCGAGGCGGCGAAGGAAAGCTATGACAAGTGGGGCTTCGGCCTGTCCTCCGTCCGCTTCATCTGCGGCACGCAGGAGATCCACAAGGAGCTCGAGCGCCGCATCGCGAAGTTTGCCGGCACCGACGACGCCATCCTCTATTCCTCCTGCTTTGACGCAAACGGCGGCCTGTTTGAGACGCTGCTGGGGCCGGAGGACGCGGTCATTTCGGACGAGCTGAACCACGCCTCCATCATCGACGGCGTGCGCCTCTGCAAGGCCAAGCGCTATCGCTATCTCAACAACAACATGGAAGACCTTGAGGAAAAGCTCAAGGACGCACGCGCGGCAGGCTGCAAGAAGATCATCATCGCGACCGACGGCGTGTTCTCGATGGACGGCTACATCGCAAACCTGCAGGCCATCTGCGACCTGGCAGACCACTATGACGCGCTGACGATGGTCGATGACTCCCACGCCGTTGGCTTCATGGGTGAACACGGCCGCGGCACGGCGGAATTCTGCGGCGTGCTGGGACGGGTCGACATCATCACCGGCACGTTCGGCAAGGCCATGGGCGGCGCCTCCGGCGGCTACACCGCGGCGCGTCAGCCGATCGTCGATCTGCTGCGTCAGCGCTCGCGTCCGTACCTGTTCTCCAACACGCTGGCTCCCGCCATCTGCGCCGCGACGCTGCGCACGATCGACCTGCTGGAGGAGTCCACCGCACTGCGGGACAAGGTGCATGAAAATGCGCGCTATTTCCGCGCCGAGATGGAAAAGCTGGGCTTCGATCTGCTCCCCGGCGAGCACCCCATCGTCCCCGTCATGCTCTATGACCCCAAGACCGCGCAGGAGTTTGCCCGCCGGATGCTCGATAAGGGCGTCTACGTCGTCGGCTTCTGCTATCCGGTCGTCCCGAAGGGACGCGACCGCATCCGCACGCAGATCTCCGCCGGTCACACGAAGGAGGATCTCGACTTTGCCGTTCGCTGCTTCGGCGAGGTCAAAAAGGAAATGGGGCTGTAAGCCCACCGCATAGACGATCACTGCCGCGCTCTGGTTTCAGAGCGCGGCAGTTTTTTGCGGCGGCACGCAGGTCTTGCAAATACCCGTTGCAGGGGCGTCCGTCCTACGATGAAAAACGCGAAAACAAAACGAATTTGCATCGGATTTCCATAAAAACGGGCAATCAGAGATCCACCCGTTCAAACCGCGCGGCGGAGATGCGGAACGCGGCAGCATTCAAAAGCAGCCACGCGCACGCGCCGAGCACGAGCACAGGGAGCTGACGGAGCTGATCGGAAAGGGCATAGCTCTCAAACAGCGCCTCGCCCAGCGGCCAAAGCGCCAGCGCCATGTGCTCCAGCGCCTCCAGCACAAGGATCAGCACAAACTGCACCGCGCCGGAGAGCAGAAACGGCTTTCCGAGGTCATAGCCGCTGCGGTAGTGCATGGGCAGAAATGTGATGCTGAACACGCCCATCAGGAGCATCGAAAGGCCGAGAAACGAGACATTCGCCTCGATGCCGACAGGATTTTTGACCGCGCCGTACTGCGCCCGGATGAGCATGAACGGAAGGCAGGCGGCAAGCTGCAGGAGCTGAAGCTCCATGACGGTCGTGACGCGGGCGCGCACCATCTCCCGCTTGGTGACGGGCAGGAGCATCATATAATACACGTCGCGGTTTTCCCGGCACGACTGGAAAAAGAGAAAAATGCCGAGCGCGTTGTAGAAAAACGTCACATAATACGGATAGCTCGGGATCAGCACCAGTCCGCTCAGCGCCAGAAAAAGAAGCGGAACCGGCGACATGGCAAGCCGCCATTCCTTGCTTTGCAGAGCCTTCATTTCTCAGCCTCCCTTTCCAGATACACCATGAGCTGCTCCAGCGTCGGCGCGGTGAGCGTGCAGTCCTTGCCGAGCACGGCGTCCTGCGTACACAGAAGCCCGGAAACGCTGTCCTTATGCCGGCGCAGCCCGATGAGCGCTGCCTCCAGCTCCGGCGTCAGCCGCGCGGGCGCACACTCCGCCAGACGGTAGGCCGCGAGGAGCTCCCGCTTTGGCAGGGAGGCAAAGATGCGCCCGTTTTGTATGTACGTGATCTGATCGGCGCACGCCTCCAGATCGGAGGTGATGTGCGTTGAAAAGAGGATCGACACGCCATCCTCCTCACGGAGCGTGAGGAACAGGTCGAGCAGATCGTCGCGCGAGACGGGGTCAAGCCCCGAGGTCGGCTCGTCGAGGATCAGAAGCTCTGCGCCGTGGCTCATCGCCAGCGCGAGCTGGTATTTGACCTTCATGCCCTCCGAGAGCGCACTCGTGCGCTTTTCCTCACTCAGGCGAAAGCGCGCAAGGCAGCGCCGGTAGAGCGCCTCGTCCCACGACGGGTAGAAGCGCCGCGTGACCGCCGTGATCTGCGCGAGCGTTTTGCGCGGATAATAGCTCAAACCGCCGGAGACGAAGCCGATCTTCTGCCGGATGGCGTGCTCGTCGTGCGCCGCGTCCAGTCCAAGCAGCGTCACCTTCCCCGCGTCGGGGTGGACAAGGCGCAAAAGCGCCTTGAGCGTCGTCGTTTTGCCCGCACCGTTGCGGCCGATGAAGCCCATGACCGTGCCCGCCTCCATCGAGAACGACACGTGATCGAGCGTGAAGCCGGGGTAATGCTTGCAGAGGCCGTCAACCGTCAGAATGTTCATCTTCCGATGCCTCCTTTGCCGTTTCCCAGAGCTTATCCGGGACGGAAATGCTGTTTTCGTCGATCAGTGCAATGCCGCGCTTCTTGTCCGCCATCAGCAGCAGCTGATCTCCGGGCTGGATGCCGAACAGCTCGCGCGCCCCCTTCGGGATGACGATCTGCCCCTTGTCGCCGACTTTGACGATGCTGAGAAATTTTCCCTTTGGATATTGCAGAGCCACTTGTATCACCTCGCATTAAAAGTATAACTTTTCCCACTCAGTATACCACACAAAAATCAAAAAGCAAGGGTTGCATTTTGAAAAAAATCAGATAGAATGGTGACATGGAAAAAATACCCCGGCGCACCGGCGGTGAAAGGAGGGAATGATACCATGAAATACGTCTGTGAGATCTGCGGATGGGTCTATGACGAGGACGAGGGCTGCCCCGAAAGCGGCATCGCACCCGGCACCAAGTGGGAGGATGTTCCCGGCGATTTTGAATGTCCTGTCTGCTACGTCGGCAAGGACCAGTTCTCAGAGTCGGATGACTGACCCGGCGCCCCAAAATGCTTTGCACATTTTGGGGCAGTTTTCTTTCTCCGCGGCGGGAGGAACCTTTCCCCGCGCCGTGCGTCTAACAGGTATGACATGAAAAAGGAGAACAGCCATGGGATTTTCAATTGTGGAGACGCTCTTTCCGCTCGTATTTCTGCTGATGTTCGGCTTCGCGCTGTATACGCTGATCTCGTCTGCTGCGGTGCGGGCACAGGAAAAGCGGAAAAATGACGCCTCGCCGCGCCTGACTGTCCCGGCCTCTGTCGTGACAAAGCGCGCGCAGGTCGGCACGACCCATCACCGCAATGCGGCGGCAAACACCTGCGGAACCTACTACAATACCAAGTATTTCGCAACCTTCCAGTTTGAAAGCGGCGACCGGCTGGAGCTTTCCGTTTCGCCGGGCGAATACGGTATGCTTGTCGAGGGCGACCGCGGGCAGCTCTCCTTTCAGGGCACGCGCTATCTCGGCTTCGTCAGGCAGTAAAGACAAAAGCAAAAACCGGGTGCGGCATTTCCTGCCGCACCCATTCTTTGCGCCTCGGATTTATTGATAAACGATAAATAATAGTTGACAATCGATAAATTCCGTGCTATTGTGGGGACAGAAAGCAAAAGGAGTGAGGGCTATGAACTGGAACGCGAACAAGAGCGTCCGTCTCTCGCAGGTCTGCGTGGTCATTTTTGCGGCGCTTTTGCTGGCGCTGGACATCGGGTGCTACTGGGCGGTGACGTGGTTCGTTCGTCTGCGCCGGATGCAGCCGCCGATGGTGCTCTGGATGATGCTCACGATCTATCTGTGCAGCATTTTTGCGTGGCTCCTGCTGGCGCAGCTCTGGCGGCTGCTGCGGAACATTCAGGCGGGGCGCGTGTTCGAGGAGGAGAACGTGCGCATCCTGCGCGCGGTGAGCTGGTGCTGTGCCGGCGCGGGGCTGGTCTGCCTCGGCAGCACGGTTTGGTATCTGCCCTTTGCGGCGGTCGCGGTCGCGGCGTGCTTTATGGCGCTGATCGTGCGCATCGTCAAGAACGTTTTCCAGCAGGCGCTCGCCATGAAATCCGAGCTGGATCTCACGGTCTAGGAGGCGCAGGATGGAAATTCTCGTGAATCTGGACGTGATGATGGCAAGGCGCAAAATTTCGGCCGGAGAGCTGGCCGAGCGCATCGGCATCACGCCGGCCAACCTGTCCATTTTGAAGAACAATCGCGCGAAGGCCATCCGCTTTTCCACGCTGATGGCGCTGTGCCATGAGCTGGACTGCCAGCCGGGCGATATTTTGCAGTTTGTGGACGATCCGGCTGTGCCGGAGTAAAGGAGAATCGAATATGGAAAATCAGAACCGGGATGCGGAGCGCCGTACCCCTGAGCTTGCTGCACCCATTTTGCGGGACACGCCGGACTGGGCGGCAGACGCCGTCGCGCCGCAGAAGCCGCCGTTTTCGGCGTCAAAAACGGAGCGGATCGCCGCATTTTTGATGTATCCGCTTGCATTTTGCTACATTCAAATGCTGCTTGCGCCGCTTTCCGCCGGGGCGGTCTGGCTGTGCGCGTTCTGCGCGGGCTTCCTCGCCATGACCGAGCTGCTCTGCCGCGAACGGCGGCGCACATGGGAAAGCCGGGTCTGGCTCGGCTGTCTGCTGGTGCTCATTGCGTTTCGCGTCCGGCTGATCGCTGAGGCAGGGCGCTGCGGCGACGACGCACCTGTCCACGCGGTCTCGCCGGCGCTGTCGTTTTTTCTGCTCCACGCCTACGCGGTCTACTGGGTGCTTTGCCGGTCGGACACGCTGCTCGGCGGCGAGAGCAGCCGCCTTCTGCCGCTCGATGCGATGAACGGCATGATCGTATTCCCGTTCGGGGGCTTTTTCCTGCGCATCCGGACGGCAGTTTCCGCGCTGGCGCAGCTTCTTCGTACACGCGGCGGAGAAAAACGCTCCGCTGCCGTGCGGGCGGGCATCGCTGCCGCGATCCTGGCGGCGTGCGCCTTGCTGGTGCTGTCCATGCGTGCGCTGTCTGACGCGGACGCGCGCTTCGGCGCGGCGGTCAGCGGGCTGCTTGCGGCGCTGACGCCGGACTGGAACGAAAGGACGCTGGCGGATTTTCTCTTTCGGTTCTGTCTGAGCCTGCCTGTCGGCGCGTACCTGTTCGGCCTCATCGCGGGCGCGGCACGGCGCGAGCCGCAGGCGCTTCGGGCTCGCGGAAGAGCGTTTGAGCAGGCGCTCGAAAAGCTCCGCAGCGTGCCGATCGCCGTCCTTGCGGCGCTCGCCGCTGTCTTTGCCGCCGTGTATCTGGCGTTTTTCGCCCTTCAGGCGAGCTATCTTTTCGGCGCGTTCACGCGCACCGTGCCCGAGGGCTATACCGTTGCGGAGTACGCGCGGCAGGGCTTTTTCTCGCTGTGCCGCGTGATGGCGGTCAATTTTGCGCTGCTGTGGCTGATGGCGCGCACCGGCGTGCGGCCGCCGCGAACGCAGCGGGCGCTGCGCGCGCTGTGTACGGTGCTGCTGGCGCAGAGCCTGCTGTTTGCCGTCATCGCCGCCTCCAAGCTCACGCTTTACATCACAATCTATGGCTTCACGCCCCTGCGGCTTCAGTCGGCGTGGCTGATCGCCGTGCTCACGGCGGGCTGCGGCTGCGCGCTGTATTCGCTCTGGAGCGGCAAGCGCTCCTTCCGGTTCTGGACGCTCTTTTCCGGCCTCACGCTGGCGCTGCTGCACCTGTATTGAGCGCCCGCAGACGCGGCCTGCGGCGAATGCTGCCGCAGGCTGTCGTGCGATTCTCGCGCCAGCCCGCAAAAAAGCCGCTTTTCGGACTTGACACAGTGCCCCATCCGTGTTATTATAATAAAGCTCACTGAGCACCACAATATCGCGGGATAGAGCAGTCTGGCAGCTCGTCGGGCTCATAACCCGGAGGTCGGGGGTTCAAATCCCTCTCCCGCAACCATCAAGCTGAACCAAAAAAGATATCAGCGCGAAAAGCCCAGAAGTTTCAACGACTTCCGGGCTTTTTTGCGCCCAATTTTTGAAGTCGGAAAAAAAGATATCAAAAAGGGTTTT
>ERZ1032651.41-NODE-41-length-33865-cov-9.436912_pt1 | contig 33865 bp, 29 predicted proteins | sample MGYA00518732_ERZ1032651 | MGnify/ENA primary metagenome ERZ1032651 (study PRJEB33719, sample SAMN04261399) | wastewater metagenome | biome: periurban shantytown; feature: human; material: feces | host: Homo sapiens | place: Peru: Lima | collected 2013-01-03 ...
CAAGTATTGGTCAGTGCTGCCTGGGACGAAACAGTGACGACAGGTTACGTCTGCTCAGGATGCGGCGCTACCAAGTAACCTATTTGTATAGTACGCTATAATACTATACAACACGCAGACTACACATGTAGTCCCATAGTACAACCAACAGAGGGAACCGCTCCGACCTGGAACGGTTCCCTCTCTCATGTCTCTCATGTCCCTTGATGCTGCTAGAATCACCCCGCCAGCGAAGTCCGCGTGCGGGCGGCGCTCCAACTTCGGAAGGAGCAATGCCCATGAACCACGTTCTTGAAGTTCTTCGTGCCCTGGCCTACTCGGCCAGCATCGTCCGTTCCGTCCTGTACGCGTTCGGGTGGTGGAAGGAGAATAAGCACATGTCGGACGACTAGGGAGAAGAAGAAAGCCCGGCGGCAACCGGGCTTCTGATTCAATCGCACCTGCGCCGCCCGCCCATCGTTAAGTAACCACGGGTGCCGCTGGCACACCCTGATTATACGCCGCTTCCGGCAGATGTGGTAAGATGTGGCTGACGGTCTCCCGTGTGTGGAAATGCGGGCAGCGCCGTTGGTTTACGAGAGAAAGGCCATCGCCTAGCGGCGGTGGCCTTTTCTTTTACGCCTGGCTTTCTGCTTCGGTGCCTCGGACGTGGCCTTTGCCAGTGCCGCGAGCAACCCGACCAGTGCGGTCAGGAGCTTCACGAGTTCGGTGAGTTCGGTCATGGGGCAATCACCTCCCATCCGTTGGGAGACGCTGCCCGGCACACGTTCGGCCGCCAGCCGCAGTGATTCTAGCAGACGCTAGCGCTCCTCGCCGCGCGTGTCCGCCCGTCCCTGGGTGCGCTCGGCCATGGTCTCCTCAAGCGCAAGCCGCTCGGACGCCGCGATCATGTCGCGGCTCTCTGAGGCAAGGTCATAGGCGTGCTCTTGTGCCGACCTGTCGTGCGCCTGCTCCTTGATCGCCAGCTCGTATGCAGGTCTGAGGATCGTCTCCTCCCGCACGGTGACGAGCGTGGCGTAGAACTCCCGGCGCAGGTCGCTGGCGAGGGGCGTCTCCCAGATCAGCTGCCTCACGGCATCCAGGTCGAGCCTCTGGTAGAGGTCGAGCAGCACCGTGCGTGCCTCGGCCCCCTGCGGCGACGTCAGGAACTCGTGGTAGGGGACACGCCGCTTGCCTATGCGCAGGGCCGCCGTCGGGAACGTCCTGACACGGCTCTCCAGTACTGCCCTGTCGTGGACGAGTTCGGCCATGGCCGACTCGCTGAGCTGTGGATAGAGACTTGAGCCGCAGTCGTACACCGGTGCCAGGGCGACGAGCCTGTCCTCGCTGCGGCGCAGGATGTATCCCCAGTTGCCGGCGTGGCGATCGAAGTTCCCAATGAGCGCGTCAACGGCAAAGGTCTTCCAGTAGCGCTCCCTGGCCGACTTCCTGATGCCTTCGAGAGCGGGGTGCTCCTCGAACACCCTGATGAGGTTGTCATATTGTGGCGTGCGCCCGCCGGCAGTCGGGCTGCCCAGGAGCGAGTTCTCCAGCTTCTTGAACTCGACCAGCTCAAGGTCGTCCCGATCATCGCGGTTCGCGATGAAGTCCTTGCAGGCCACGACGGGCCTACCCTCGTAGGTGCCAAGGATCGTCTCCTGGGCGGGCAGGCCAAGCTCCTCGCAGATCCTGCACCCGATGTGCTCGGAGAACGGCATGTTCGAGCGGCTTGCCTGGAGCGGCCTTGCGGGGTCCGGCTCAAGAGGCTTGCCGAATTTCAGCATGTACACCTGGCCGTCGAGCACGACCTTCTGCTTGGTGTCCGCGCCGCCGTAGCTGTTCACGTCGTACCTCTGGCAGCCCGTGAAGTCAGTCGTTGTCACCCTTCCTCCAACCGAAGTCGCAGTAGTACCAGCGTACCCACGCGTCGTCGTCCTCCGACACGCTGCGGGCCGCACCCTCCACCTCGTTCAGGTAGCAGTCGAGGTTCATCTGGTCGTCCCTCTCCAGCGCAGAGATGAGCTCGTCTATCGCGTATGCCAGGTCCTCCGGCACCTCGAAGTCCAGCTCCTCGGGTCGCATGATCCCGCTCACGTCCATCCTCGTCACCTCCCTCCATACTATATGTATAGTACTATAGTCTACTATATTGCTACCATTCTTGCAATATGGATGTATAGTCCTATAGTCAGCGTGCATCCACGTCCGGCGCGTCGTGGGCCGTTGCGGACAGAGCATCGGAGGCATCCGCCATCTCCCGTGACTCGGAGGCCAGGTCGTAGCCCTGCTCCAGCTCAGGGACCTCGCGCTCCTGCATGCGCTCAAGCTGCCGCTCGTAGCGTTCCATCACGAAGGCACCGGCGCGATCCGCCGCCGCTGCGGCATCGAAGAGATAGCTCGGGTTGTCCTCAAGGGCAGAGAGCCAGCTCTGGAGGTAGGCGGCGTGGGACTCGAAGTGGGCGTCGTCGTAGGAGGCGTTCTGGATTCCCAGGTCTGCGGACATGAAGAGGCTGCCAAGTTCGGCGGTCAGCTCCTCCTTGGCATAGCCTGGCGTCCCGAAGCGGTTGATGATGTCGCGGTTCAGTGCGGACTCGTGCCCCGTGGAGTGCGTCATCTCGTGGAGCAGCGTGCGCGTGAAGCACTCGTCCGACCTGAACGTGTCCATGGGCGCGATGACGATTCTGTCCTCCAGCGGCGCGAATGCCGCACGCCCGAGGAACTGGGTTGACTGGACGACGGGGCAGCGGGACGAGAGGATCAGGTTCTCGGCGATGTCGCGCGTCTCGTCCGCCTCGTGGTTCGGGACCTCCTCCGGCGGGATGTCGCCCTCCACCTGCTCCAGGTTGAACACGATGTGGTACCGGAGCAGGCGCGGGCGACCAGATGCGACCGTGACCTCCTCGTCCTTGCCCGTCTGCTCGTCCCTCTGTGTCTCCTTGTGCGTTGGGACGCCCCACTTCTCCACCAGGAAGCCACGCTCGCCCTTCCTCACGTGCCACCCGGCGTTCTCCGCCTGGTTGTAGGTACACCATCGGCGGTCCTCGAAGCCCTTCGCATAGGCCGCGTAGGCTAGGTGCAGCCGGTTCCTGCCCGAGTAGGTCACCTTCGAGAGGGGGTTGTGCGGCGTGAGCGCGGGCAGCCAGGGCTCCATCCACCTGAGCCCGTCCCTCTGCATGAGGGAGATGACCCGCTCGACGATCTCTGCGCGGCGGCCACGGACGATGTCCTCGGCGGATGGCCTGGATGAGCTTCTTCTTGCCATGGGTGACCTATCCTTTCTTCAAATTGGCTCCCGTGCGCGGCCTGCTGGCCCGCATCCGGGTGGGCCTTGAAAAACGACCCCACAGAATCGCTTCTGCGGGGCGTTCTCCGTGCCGTTCCGGCACCTGCCCGGAGAGATTGGCGGATGCCGTCAGTGTCGCCCCTGCTGCCTTGTGGCGGGAATCGGCGAATCTCACCCGTTTCCCGCCTGGGACCCGCCCTCCCCGGCCTGGCTCGTGAAGACCACGGTGCGCTCGTCGTACTTCCCGTTGTTCCTGAACAGGTTGTAGGAGCACGAGACCAGCGAGATGACCTGGTTTGGCTCCGTCGTGCCGTCGAGCGTCATCACGGCCTCGTCCCTGGAGGCGTCATACCAGCTTCGCCAGTCCGCCTCGCCCTCGAAGGACGTGCGCTTGGTGGGCTCCCAGCCACGGACGATGTCGGCGAACCTGACCTCGTAGCGCATGCGGGCCGTGGGAGTCTGGATCAGCACCGCCGCGTGCTCCGCCGCGAACCCCTGGTCCTTGTAGTCGGCGATGCAGGAGAATGGCACCGCCGTCTCCGCACCGTTGGTGTGGTGGCCCAGAATCACGGCGTTTGGGCTGGAGAGCCCAAGCTCCTCGCACTCTGCGTCAAGGTAGATCGCGCCGAAGATGTTGTACTCCCGGTACACGTCGTGCCAGAGGTAGTAGTCCGGGTCGTCGGCATGGGCCTGGCAGATGGGATGGTTCACGCTTGTTCCCGGTATCGTAATCCAGCCGATGACGTCGGGGTTCACCTGCTGCCAGTAGTCCCAGTCAACATCAGGCCACTCGGACGCTGCCTTCTGAGGCATGGAAAGCACAAAGGTGGGGTTTGCCGTGCGGGGCGAGGGCTGCGGGTTCGAGCCCGAGATCAGATGAACGAGGTAGACCGACGACGCCACGGCGGCGGCCAGGAGCAGTGCCGCCGCCGTGAGCGCGATCGTTGCCTTCTTGCCTCTCGCCATCGCTAGGACGTGGCGGCTGCGGGGACCTCCTGGGTCGCGCCGCAGGTGGTGCAGACCATCTTGTCCGGGACGGTCTCGTCATAGGCAGGGGTGTCCGTCACCTCGTGGGTGTAGCCCTCGGTCACCACGACCTCGTCCGTGATGGGCACGTTGGTGGAGTAGCCGGAGTGCCCGGTCTCCCTGATGTGCTCGTCGGCCTTGCCGTCGATGACCTGCTGGCACTCGTTGCAGACCGTGTGGTAGGTGGTCTTGCTGCCGTACACGGGCGCGACGGTCTCGGTGTGCGTGACTGCGTCGTGGTGGACGGTCTTGTACGTGATCGTCCAGTCATGGACGTGTGCCGCAGCCTGCTGGCTGCCGGCTGCATCATCGGCATTGCCTGGGTCAGCACCGTCAGTCTGCCGCGACTCCTGCGCCTGGGCACCCGATCCGACCTGCCCGATTCCGGGACCATGGGCGAGTGCGGCGATCAGCGCCACAGCCGCGCATACGCACAGCGCCGCGATGACAGCGGGCAATGCGGCGCTCCTGCGCTTTGCGTCGTGGTTCTTGTCCTTGTCTTCCATATCGATCCTCCTTCGTCTTGTTGTGGTGGTCAGTGCGGCAGCGTCGTGGAGACCGGTATGCCGAAGACACCCTCCACGAGCGGCGCGAGCACCAGGTAGCGGACGACGCACCCGGCTGCGGCCCACTTGACCGCACGCTTGTGCATGGGCCATATCTTCGGCGTCTGCCTGCGCACGCGCACGTAGGCGACGACGGCACCGGTCACGTCCAGCAGCAGCCCGAGCAGGAACCACTTCACGCGGTCCTTGGTCTCTGCCGTCGGCGCGTAGCACCCCGGGTATCCCTCTATCTCGTGCCAGACCATGCCTGTCTCCCAACTGCCTTCCGATGCTGGCGGCACCCCTGCGAACGTGGGATGCCGCCGGCTGTCAGCTCAGATGCTCGGCTACTCCTCGCTGCCGTCCCCGGACTCGGGGTCAGACTTGGAGCGCTTGGCCCTGATGCCGTAGGCCGCGCAGCAGCCGGCAAGGGTCATTCCCGCAAGGATTGCGAGGACGACCGTCTGGATGCCGTTGCCGGTGTGGCCGTAGGTGGTGCCCTTGGGCGTCTCCGTCACGGTGACGGACTGGCCCTCGTCGTTGATGTCCTTGTGCTCGGCGACCTTGACGTCGGTGGGCTTTGCCTCGTCACTGGTGACGTCGGAGATGAGGCTCTGCTTGTAAAGCTCCTCGAAGACCACGAGCGTGTGGCCCGCAAGCCCGGTGGCGTCGAACTCGCCCAGGTCGATGTCGATGGTTCCGTCGGCGGAGTTCGGCGTGAAGCGCAGCTCTGCGGTGACACCCTTGTCGGCCACCTTCAATGGCTTGCTGGTGGCCTTGTCCATGAGGGTCGCCTTGAGGGTGTACTCCTTGCCGGGGATGAGGCCCTTGTAGGAGACGGTGTCGGTGATGACGGCGTCCTTGCCCGCAAGGAGCTCGTGGTCGCCGTCGGACTTGTCAACGGCGGTGGTGCCGATGGTGCTGGGAACCAGCTTGATGGTCTGGTCCTCGTTCTGGGCGTCGCACTCGGAGGCGACGACGGTGGCAGGATTCTCCTTGTCAGAGATGCTGCCCTTGAACATGACCTCGAAGACCACGACGTCCTTGGTCTCGCCCGCCAGGCGGTCGATGACGTCGTTGGAGTTGAACTGGTACTCCATGTCGAGGGTGCCGGATGCCTCCTCGGGCGTGAACTCCTGGGTCGCATAGACGACGTGGGAGAGGACGTCCGCATTGCGCGCGGCGAAGGCCGCCAGGTCGTCCTGGCTCACCGGCTCGGCAGGCAGGTCGGACGTGACGGACCAGTCGAAGGCGGCGTTCTCCGCATTCCCGGTGTCGTCTGTGGCCTCGCTGCTGTCATCCTTGGCGTCGTCCGGCGTCGTCACGCCGTCGGCGTCATCGCCCGCGTCGGTCTTGAACCCGAGCGTGGCGAGCAGGTCCTCGGCGAACGCCCTGAGCTCGTCGTCGGTGATGGCACCGTCGGCGTTGTCCGTGACGACAGGAAGTCCGGTGGCCTTGTCCATGAGGATGCCGGCCATGGTGTAGGCCTTGCCGGCGAGGACAGAGCTGTACCAGGCGGTGTCTGTGACGGAGCTCTCGGAGTCCGCCACGACCTCCTTGTCCCCATCGAGGCCGTCGGCGGCCAAGGTGGTGACTTCGGGGACGATGACCGTCACCGTCTGGCCCTCGTCGTTGATGTCCGCGTGGGCCGCAAGCTCGACGCCGTTGTGGGAAAGGCTCTCGAAGGCGACCAGCGGGGTGCCCGCAGGCAGGCGGGAGCCGTCAAAGTGGAACGTGACCTCGACGGTGCCGTCGGCCTGCTCGGCCACGAACTCCGCCTCGGCGGTCACGTCCTGGCCGTTCACGGTCAGCTTTTCCTCGGAGACGTTGCCCGCCTCGTCGGTGACCTTCTTGTAGAGCGTGCCCGTGACCTTGTAGGTCTTGCCGGAGGTGAGGTTCTTGTAGTCAACGGTGTCGGTGACTGTGGCATCGGTGTCTGCGACGACGTTCTTGTCACCGTCGAAGCCGTCAGTGGCCGTTGTGCCGACCTCGGGCTTGGTGACGGTGACCGTCTGGCCCTCGTCGTTGATGTCGGCGTGGGCACAAAGCTCGACGCCGTTGTGGGAAAGGCTCTCGAAGGCCACCAGCTCGGTGTTGTCGTCAAGGCCGGTGGCGTCGAAGTTGAAGGTGACCTCGACCGTGCCCTCGGACGCCTCTGCCGTGAACTCGGCCTCGGCGGTCACGTCCTGGCCGTTCACCTGGAACTTCTCCTCGGAGACGTTGCCCGCCTCGTCGGTGACCTTCTTGTAGAGCGTGCCCGTGACCTTGTAGGTCTTGCCTGCGGAGAGGTTCTTGTAGGCGATGGTGTCCTTTACGGCGGCGTCGTCCTCGGAGACCACGTTCTTGTCACCGTCTGCGGCGTCATAGGCCGTGGTGCCGATCTCGGGCTTGATGACGGTGACTGTCTGGCCCTCGTCGTTGATGTCGGCGTGGGAGCAGATCTCGTGGCCGTTGCTGGTGCAGTCCTCGAAGGCCACGAGCTTGGTGCCCTCGTCGAGCCCGGAAGCATCGAAGTCGAAGGTGACCTCGACGGTGCCGTCGGCCTGCTCGGCCACGAACTCCGCCTCGGCGGTCACGTCCTGGCCGTCCACCTGGAACTTCTCCTCGGAGACGTTGCCCGCCTCGTCGGTGACGCGCTTGTAGAGGATTCCCGTGACCTTGTAGGTCTCGCCGGGGGTGAGGTTGGAGTAGGAGACGGTGTCAACGACGCGGGCATCGTCCTCGGAGACCACGCTCTTGTCGCCATCGACGGCGTCGGTGGCCGTGGTGCCGATGGACGGGGTGACCACGGTAACCTGCTGGGCGACGTCCCCCTTGTCGGCGTGGCTCACGAGCTTGGAGCCCTGGGCGTCATAAAGGGTCTCGTAGACCGTGACGGTCTTCCCGATGAGGTCATAGGTCGTGAGCGGGATCTCCACCACGGTGGAGCCGTAGGAGGAACCCGCCGTGAAGGTCTGCTCCACGGTGACGGGCTGGCCGTCCTCGCCAAGGATGGCGTCGCCGGTCTTGGAGTCGTGGATCTCGGCCACGAGCCTGTAGTCCCTGCCGGCGACCACGTGGCTGTAGGAGACGCGGTCGGCCACGGTCACGCTGCCGACGGCCAGGTAGCCGTCGCTATCGGCGGCGTCATAGGCGGTGGTGTGGATCTCGGGCTGCGGGTCGTCCAGGGTGCCCAGGTCGATGACCTTGGCGTCGCGGGAGACCGTGAAGGTGGTGGAGACCAGCGCGTAGCCCTCGTTGCTCGTGCAGCGCAGCTCCTCGATGGAGTAGGTGTCGTAGGGGAAGGCACCCTTGGAGTCTGCGGGGGCGGTCTCCTGTCCGAACCAGGTGCCAGAGGTGCTGTCGAGCCTGGAGCTGTCGATGGTGCCGTCAGCCGAGGCCGCCCAGTCGTTTCCGTTGGCGGTGGCCGTGTGGGCGTTCCAGGAGGCGGCGCTGGAGAAGTAGCCGTTCTCGTCGGTGACGACCACGTGGCTCTCTCCGGTGGTCAGCGACGTCACCTTGAAGGCGACGTTCGCGAGGCGGTCACTGCCGTTCTCGGCCCTCTTCGTGAACTCGATGTCGGAGCGGTAGACCTGCTCGGGGACCTCGGGGGTGTTGAACGTGGTTACACCTTGGAGCGTAGATTCCTGAATCTTCTGGAAGCTTACGTCGGTGCTGAGGTTGTAGCCCTTTGGTGCCTTTGTCTCGCGGATTAGGACAGTACCGCGCGGAATGCAGGGGTTACCGTTTGAGTCGTAATAGAAGGCACTTCCGGCAACGAAGTCACTGGCGTTAAAGTGAGCAATGCCACTGGTATTTGTCTTGAACGTCCAGGAGCGTGCTGGCTTCGCGTTGGCAGACTTGAGCGCATCGTAGTTGTCGTAGTCAACCGTGTCGTAGTAGTCCACCGTAAACTCAGCGTCATTGAGTGCGGCTGAGCCAGTCGGCAGGTTTGTGCTTTTGTAGTTCTTCTCACCGTCGTACTTTCCAACAACCATTCGAATGGGGTCAGAGGACGGCCATTCAGTGCAGCTGATGGTGCCCGTCTGTCCCACGCCTACGGTCACGCTGTGGGTCTCGGTGCAGAGGTAGTAGCCCTTGCTTGCCTGGGTCTCGCGCACGTAGTAGGTGCCTGCTGGGACGTCGATGGTGTTGGTGGATCCGTCGGCTCCCGTGGTGAGGGTTCCCACCTGGGTCGTGCAGGCGGCGTCGGAGTAGACGGCGTAGGTCGCGCCCTCAAGGGAGTAGCAGCCGTTGCCCTCGGTGAGGGACGGGTTGGCGGAGGTCTTCTTGAGGTTGACGTGGCCGGGGACCATCTGCTCGGTGCAGTGGGCCGTCACGGTCTGTCCGACGGCGATGGTCACGGTGTGGGTGTCGGTGCAGACGGCAAAGCCGGTGCTCGCGCCGTCCTCGCGGACGTAGTAGGTGCCGGAGTAGAGGTCAACCGTGTTCGTCCAGCCGTCGGCCCCCGTGGTGAGGGTCGCCACGCGGGAGGTGCAGCCGGCATCGGAGTAGACGCCGTAGGTGGCACCGGCCAGCGAGTAGTTGGGGTTGCCGCTGGTGCCTGCGGGGTCGGAGGACTCCTTGTGCAGGTTCAGGTGCCCAAGGCGGACGACCTGGCCGATGAGGGGCTGGTCGCTGCCGTTGTCGTAGACCCAGGCGGTGCCGGCATAGGGACCGGACCCCGTGGCGTTTCTGACGGCGTCGTCGTAGAACTGCTGTCCCTGACTCGTGAACATCACGTTCGCGTAGCCGGAGCCTGCGCCGTAAGGCGAGTTCTCCGCGTTCCGTCCGTTGGTTGCGCACCAGACCGCGATCTGGGTGATGGCGCGGGCGTTCTCCCCGTAGTAGCCGTAGAGTCCGTCGCTGCTGGCGGCATAGCCTGCACCGCCGTAGCCGTAGTAGAGGATGTAGTCCAGCGTCAGGCCGCCGGCGTGGCTCCTGCCGATGGTCGTGCCCTCGCCCGGGTAGTGCAGGTTGAAGTTCCCGCAGTAGAGGTCGTTGCCGTTCTCGTCGGTGGCATAGTGCGCCTGGACATGACTGTTCCACATGCCGCTGGAGTTCGAGAACGCGCTGTACCCCGTCACGGTGATGGTGTCGGGGGCGGCTGTGGTCTCTGCGGCGTAGGCCGCCATCGGCGAGACGGCGTTCAGCACGGTGCTCAGCGCCAGGACGGCGGTCATGAGCACGGCCTTCGCACGGCGCGTGTCAAGCCGGCGCATGACGCCCCTGATGTGCTTTGTGATTTCCATTTAAGGCTCTCCTTTCTGTTGCCTGGTGTTGCAGCCTCATGTATGTCTACTCGATGCCGACGGCATCGAGGTCGTCTTCCTCCCCGTCCGGGTCGTAGTGCTCCTCCTGGGACAGCTCCTCGCCACGTATCCGCTCGATGGCGGAGGCGGTGTAGCCCATCATCTCCGCCACCTCGTCGTCGGTAAGCGTCGGGTTCGCCGCCGCCAGGTAGTCGAAGACCGCGATGGCGCGGCGGTTGATCGAGCGCACGTCGTCGTCGGAGTAGCAGAGCTGCGCCGTGGCGAAGAAGCGCTCGCCGTTGATGAGGTCATCGCCCTCGCGCCAGAGGATCTTCTCGCCGTCCAGCTTGAGCCAGACGAGCTGGTCCACCTCCTGGGGGTCAACGAGCAGCATGGCGCAGCCGACCCTGCGGGCGGCAGCCGGCACCTGCGCTCCCTCAAGCTGGACGGTGCCGCAGGACGCCTTCCGCGAGGCGTCGTACCAGTGCTGCACCAGCAGCACCCCGGTCTCGTCCAGATCGCCCAGGTAGAGGTTCCAGTCCGTGAGCACGCACGCCCCCTCGGGCTTCCAGGGCTCCGAGCACACCTGCGTCCCGGTGTCGAACTCCTCGAACCGCTGCGACTTGTAAAGCACCTCTATCTTCACCCGTTGTCCCTCCCCTCTCCGAGCGTCAGGCCCTCCCGGCAGCACGCGTCTGGAAGGGCCTGTAGCCAGCCTCATCATTTTACTTCAAGCAAGGGTTCAGGCTTGCGGCTCACCAGCCCGCTCGTGTGGTTTCCGACCCTTCCGACAGCCTGCGCGTTTGATGCGGGAACCCTCCGGCCATCGAAAGCGTCGAAAACCACGTGTGTGAGGGCCGTCAGCCCCTTTCCGACGTCTCCGGCGCGTCGCGCACGTCCTCGCCCCTGGCACTGTCGGCGTCCAGCTTCTCAGATGATGCGGTCATGTCCCGCGACTCGGAGAGCAGGTCGTAGTACTCCTGCCCGTAGACATTATCCAGCGCCTCGCGAATCGCGGCCCGCATCTCCCCGTGAGACAGCTTGTAGGTCGGCTCGGGGTCGGTGTGGATGGTGATGCCAAGAGAGTCAAGCTCGCGGGCTACGTGGGGCCAACGCTCCACGACCTTTCCCCGCCCAGGAATTGCCTTGTCTAACTCGCAGAAGAAGTCAGCAGGCGTGAGCTTGCGAACCTCAGAGAGTCGGATGCGATCCTCAATATCGAATGTCAGCAGGTCCTCGTAGTCGGCAAGCCTTTCCCCGCATTCGCGTTGGAACTTTGCCATCACGTCCTGCGGCATATTCTCGGCACAAATGGGCGTTGCTGGAGGCCATGCGACATTCAGGAAGTCAGCAAGAAGGCGCTCTGGACTGGCGCAGACGTTCAATGGGGATTGTGCCAGCGTCTCGATGACGGCATCCGAGAAGGCCGTCGCGACCCCGTCGGCGAGAGCCCTCTCGTAAAAGCACAGGAAGTCGGCGGCGAGCCTCTGATCCCATGGCAGGTAGTCCTCAAGGATCGAGCCATAGGCAATGCTCCCGTGCCCGTCGAAGTCGAACCACACGGTCTCGCCGTCCCAGAGGAATCCGTCCCTCAGAAGGCGCAGCGTCTCCTCTCTGTCCCTCACCTGTCCATCTCCCCTTCCAGCTCATTTGCGTTGCGGTCCTGCGGTTCCAGCGCCTCGGACGCGCGGGACATGTCGCGGCATTCTGAGTCAAGTGACACGCCCGTTGATGCAGCTTCGTCAAGCAGTCCGTAGATGTTCGCAATCGGGTCGGTGGGGGACACCCAGCAGTTCTCCACCATGTCGTCCACGGTCTGCTCTATGGCATCCGGCAGAAGCGCCATGTCATGCTCCCCATCGCCGGTGAAGGCGTCACCGTCAAACAGGTAGGCGTCAAGGCTGTGGGAGGTGCCGTCCGGCATCGAGATCGTGACGTGGTAGCAGTCGCCGCCGTACTCCGCCCCGAGGGCGCCCATGCGACGGGCACGTGAAACGAGGTCTTCCAGGTATTCGTTGTCCATGCCCTACCTCCTTGTCCTTGTCTTCGTCCCTCCGGCCTTGCCGCCCTTCGTCTTGTCGTCGAACGACACCGAGAAGCTGCCGTCGCCCTTGAGCGCAAGCTTGCAGTCGAACTTCTTTCCCGTCCTTGGCGAGACGCAGCCGGTGAGCCTTACGGCCTTGCCGGCCAGAAGCGCCTCGGCCTGGCGCTCGGTGAACGCCTTCTTGCAGTAGGAGACCAGGCGGAACGAGCACGTCCCGGCCTCGTGGTACGTGCCGTCCCCCTGCCTCTCCGGCCTGCTGGCGGAGCAGCGGTAGAACGCCTTGCCGGACCTTGCGGTCAGGGCGATGACGTCGCTGCCGCATACCGGGCACCTTCCCACGGACTTCTTCCCGAACCCGGCGGGGGCGTCCAGGTAGGCCGTCGCCATGTGGGCGCGGAACGTCTCGGCGACGCTGCGCTGCACGCACTCCACGTCGGCTCTGCCCTCGGCCACCTCCTGCTGCATGAGCCACCAGCGGGCGGTCATGTCCGCCCCACGAATCTCGGGTGGCAGGACCTGGTAGAGGTCGCGGCCCAGCTGGGTCGCGTGGAGCTTCCCCTTGGCCTCCGTGACGTAGCCGCGCTCGCGCAGCTTCCTGATGATGGAGGCGCGGGTGGCCGTGGTGCCGATTCCGCCGTGCTCCCCGCGCTTGCCCTCGTCCTTGCGCTTGAGGACTTCTCTCACCTCCGGATCGCTCACGTACTTGGCGATGGAGGCCATGTCCGTGATGAGGGTGCCCTCGGTGTAGGGCTTGGGCGGCGCGGTCTTCCTGCGCTCCACCCTGCAAGTGACCGAGTGCAGGGTGTGGGTGCCGGCATCGAGCCAAGGGGCCTTCCCCTCGGCGTCCTCGGACTCCCCGTCGGACTCGTCGTCCGAGCGCTTCCCGAAGGTGGCCTCGAAGCCCTCGTCCAGCACGCGGCGGGACTTGGCCATCATCTGCCCCTCCGGCACGTCGAAGGCGCTGGCGGATACCTCGTAGGTGGCTGGGCGCATGAACTGCATCGCGTAGCGCTCGCAGACGGCGCGGTAGACGTTCCTCTCGTCCTCGGTCATCTCGCCCACGGGCACGCTGACCTCCTGCGGGATGATGCCGTGGTGGGCGGTTACGGCCTTGTCATTGAACGCCTTGGAGCGGATCGCGAAGTCCATCTCCCAGTCCACGCCAAGGTTCTCCATGGCCTGCCCCAGCACGGCGGGTGCCTGGTCGAAGTGCTCGGACTTGAGGTACTGGGAGTCGGAGCGGTTGTAGGTGATGGCCTTGTACTTGTCGCGGAGGTCCTGGGTGACCTGCTGGGTGCGGTCTGCGGCCATGCCGAAGCGCCTCGACATGTCCGCGATGAGCACGGTAAGGTTGTAGGGCAACGGCGGGTTCCGCACGTCCCTGGAGACCGTGGTCTCGAAGCGGACGTCCGCCCCGTCGAGCTCCGCCTTCCTGCGCTCAAGCAGCGCCTTGTCCGTGACGTGGCGCTCGCCAGCAAGGGTCTCCTTGCTGGGCCGGAGCTTGAAGCAGGGCGTCTTCCCCTCGCACTCGCCGGTGGCAAGCAGCTCGTAGAAGAAGGACTCCACGTGCCCCTCGATGGCAAGGTCACGCGCCACGACCAGTCCCAGGGTCGGCGTCATCACGCGCCCCACGTCCAGGTGGGCGTGCAGCCTAAGCGTCGCCAGGCGCGACTCGTTCACCCCGAAGCACATGTCCGCGCGTCCCCTGGCGTCAGCGGCCAGGCCGGCGGGGCGGCACCGGTCATTGGGGACCAGCTGCGAGAACGCGCGGCGGATGTTCTTCTCGATGTTGTCGTTTACATAGACACGCTCCACGGGGCCTGCGTAGCCAAGGTAGTCCAGCAGCTCGTCCACGATGAGCTGGCCCTCGTCGTCGGGGTCTCCCGCCGCGATGACGCCGTCGCATTTCCCGAGCAGGGCTGCGATGGAGTCTATGAGGGGCTTCTTGCTCCTGCCGGTCTCCCTGTCCACGGCGGGCACCTTGGGCCAGTCGTGGGGCTCGATGGGCAGCACGTCCAGGCTCCAGGGCTTGCCCCATGCCGGGTCAAGGTCGCCTGGCTCCGCAAGCTCAAGCAGGTGGCCCGCGCAGGCGCAGACCGTGTACCCGTTGCCCGAGATAGGCAGGCGGGCGTCCTGCGGCACGTCAACGCCGCACATGGCGCGGGCGATGTCCCGCGCCAGCATCGGCTTCTCCGCGATGACCAGCTTCATGCGCTACCTCTCCTCCCTTTCCGGATCGCCGTGTCCCTCGTGCCCGTCCAGTGCCTTGCTGGCGGCGGTCATGTCCCGGCGCTCGGAGGCCAGGTCGTATTCCTGCCCCATCTCGTCCCCTGCCGCCTGGCGCTCCATGAACGAGTCCAGTGCGACCATGGCAGCCTTCTCCGACGCGTGGTGCTCCGGCACCTCGTAGCGCGAGGCCACCTCGTCGCGCAGCAGTGCCTTCATGAGCTGCACGGGCCAGATGGAGGGCCATGCGTCGCCGCAAGTGGACTTGAAGTCCTCAAGGGGGTCATATACCGCGCTGCGCGACTCCGAGTAGAAGCCGCCGGCGACCAGGACCCGCGTGACGAAGTCCTCCGGCTGCTCCGCCAAGTCCATGCTCCCGGCGAGCGTTGCCCAGACGCCATCGCCCTCCGGACAGGCGAAGGCGTAGTCGAAGCGCTCCGTGCCAGTCCGGCGGGCATACCCGACGCCAGGCTCGGCACGGCCCTCCAGTGCCCCGATGGACCGGAAGCCATGTGCTTCTATGGTTCCCGTATTTCTCATCGCTTTCTTCTTTGATATATCATGCCTGCTCTGGCCTGCGTTTTCATTGTTGACAAGGCATTGCGGGCGCTGTATAATGCAATCGAGGTCAAGGTTGGAGTAGTCCCCAAGCAACTGGAGCTTGGATAGGCGCTCTAGCTCTTGGCCTTTCTTTTTGCTCATGTACACGAGCGCTTCCGGCTCGCGCAGCATGTTGAAGTAGCGCCCGAAGTTCCGCTTACCATAGACGCTGAGCACCATGTTGGTCTCTATCTCGCTCAGCTCGTAGTTGCCCCTGCCGTCAGGCTTGATGGCAGCGATGAGCGGCAGCCCGTCGCCGTCAACGGCGCAAAGGACCGCCAGGAGGACGTCGTCCCTGACCGGGCTGTTCGCAAGCATCACCGGTGACGCAAAGAGCTCCGGAAACCGCTTGACCTGGGCGACCGTAAGGCCGTGCCTGTGTCGGTCCGTGCCGTCCTTCCGCGCAAGCGCCTGCATGAGGTGCTTCTGCGTGTAGAGCATCGGCCTCTGCTCGAACCCCGCCCGCAGCAGCAGCTCCGGGGTGTCGCAGATCTTGAGCGCGTCATGGGTGCTGTACTGCCCGCACGTGGCGAGATCCACTTCATCGCCGAAGCGTATGTAGTCCGCAAACAGGTTTGCAACGCCCAGGAGTTCCTGGGCGTTTTCGTCACCCCTTTTCAGATGCACGCCGCCGCGAGGGTCAAGGTACGTGCGGCGATCGCCGTCCGGCATCTCCACGGAGTTCTCGTACTCGCGGATCGTCAGGATGATGTCCCGGTCGGTCATTCCGCTCAACGCCCGTCCCTCCCGTCGTCATCCCTGCCGATGGCCGCACCGGCACGCCCGAGCTCGCCCGACGCTGCGGCCATCTCTCGTGACTCGGAGGCGAGGTCGTAATCGCTTGCCTCCACGGCAGGTGAACCATTGCGCATCGGTGCCGCCACGTCCGGAACGTCCCTGGCAGCTGGCTCCCCCATGTCAGGCTCCGCGAGGCGGCGCATGGCGGACATGTCGATGAGTGGGTACTCCGCATCGAACCTGGCGATGACCTCGTTTCGCGCCTGCTCCATCTCGCCCAGGTCGTCCAAGCCCTCAAGCCTCACCATGAGTGCGTTCATGGCGTCTGGCTCCGCCGGGTGATGCAACGGGAAGAATGCCGCAAAGGCCGAGGCAAGGACGTCTACGGCATCGGGGCCTAGGCGCGGGTCGCGCATGGCATCGACGAGGAAGCCGAGCTCCCTCTCGTCCCTCCACTCATGTGCCCGAATGACGTTGGCAAGGGTCGGAAGGTCGATCTCCGGGGACATGAGCGCCGTGGTTGCGGTACGGGCCACGTAGCCTTCCGCGTCATGCTCGACGAGCGAGAGCACGTAGTCCCTGCGATACTCCGGGAGGGCGGAGGCTGCGTCGAATGCGGCCCACGCCTGGGACTCGTCACTGCATCTGGCAATGATGTCAAGGACCCGGTTGTCAATGGCCGGGTCCTCCTGCGCCACGGCATCGAACGTGACGGCCATCACGGGTGCCGGGATCTCCATGCGGCACCAGCGGCTGACGCGGTTCCTCGGCAGGCCGTCAGCCAGGGCGATGCCGACCTGGCTGACCTGTTCGGCGTCAAGCTGCTCCCATGGGAGGTCCAGTCCGCCGTACTCGGTAAGGAGGCGCAGGGCTGAGAGCTTTTCCGTCGGGTAGTTCGGTGCGAGGAAGCGCTCCGCGAACCCCCGGTCATCCATGACCGTCCGCACCGTCTGCGCCAGGTCAAGGGTGACGGCAAGGCGCTCGGAGAACACCGACGGGCTGTCGTCGCGAATCGCGTCATCCAGGATGGCGGAGACGAGCTGCGGCGAGACGCCGGCGGCGAGCGCCCGGAAGGCGTGATGGGCGCTCCAGGCGTCAAGCCCCCACCCCAGCACGCCCTCGATGCGCTCCGGCTCAAGGCCGAAGCGCACGAGCGCTATGTAGGCCTGGTTCCTCTGCCTCGGCGTCATCGCGTGCGTGACCGTGTACCGGCCAAGGACTTCACGCGCCTGTGCGGGCTCCATCCCCTGCTCCATTGCCATTTGCATCATCCTTTCCTTGTCACCCGTTCCGGGCGCTACATGTCGTCGTCTCTCTCAGGCGCGTCGATGCCGTGCCCGGAGGCATCCAGCTCCTCGGAGGCGGCGGTCATGTCCCGGCTCTCGGACGCCAGGTCGTAGCCCGCCAGCACGGCCATGCGGATGGGCTCCGGGCGGGACTCCCTGCCCAGGTCGCCAGCGCGATTGTCGTACCGGACCGCGACGACCTCGGCAAGGCCGGAGCCTGGCCCGGACTCGCTTGTGAAGTACTCGCTCACGCGGGCGACCTCCTCGTCGGTCAGGCTGCGGCTGGTGCCCTCCATGGCGTCGTAGCCCAGCGCCACGATGTCACCGAAGAGGAAGCCGTAGAGGTCGCCCTCGCGCACTGGCGTCGCGTAGTCCATCTGGGACAGGTAGCCCTCTCGCTCCATGCCCCGCGTGGCGTAGACCGCGCGGTTCGGCGGGCACGTGCCGATGCCCTCCTCGTTGACGTAGAGCGAGATCCCATCCCCGAATATCACGTCGAAGGGCTGGATCAGCCCGCCGACCAGCCCTTGCAGGGCACGCAGGGTGGAGCCCTCCTCGTCAACGGCGACCTCCACCTCGCGCGGCAGCTCGTCCGTGGCTATGAGCAGGCCTCGGATGGAACCGTTCTTTCCACTCATCTGTCATCCCTCCCGTCAAGGTCATTCTTCTCGTCCTCCGCGAGCGCGTCTGCGGCAAGGCATGACTCCCTGCACGCCGAGGCAAGGTCGTAGCCCTGCTCCTGCTCCCGCTCTTGGCGCTCGATGGCTGCCAGGTGGTCATCAAGGGTGTAGGAGGCGGTGTCAAGTGTCTCGGACTCCATCAGGCCGAGGTCGTCCGTGGCGATCGTCCACTCGCCGTCCTCGTCCCTCTCCCAGACCTCCTGTCGGAGCTCCACGCCGTAGCCGGTGCATGCCATCATCACCGTGGGCCTGCCGCCACGGCAGGCCGCCTCACGGTCGAACTCCCCTTGCAGGTCGCCTGACCACTCGCGGAACTTCTCCTCGGCCCTCTCGCGCGAGAGGTAGGACTCCGGCATGGTGCCGTCATCCTCGAAGTACCAGGAGACATGCCCGCCGGTGCAGTCCTGGCGCATGTTGCCGTGATAGACGGTGAATACGCGCAGCCTGCCATCGGCAGCCTCGGAGAAGTCGAAGGCTGGATAGTCGTTGACGACCGAAGCAAGGCCGCCGATGGTTGACAGCGAGGCGATGTCGTCCATGGCAGACCAGTCCGCCATGAGCTCCACGTCGGTACGGGTGAACACAGTTCCGGCAACCGCCGTCTCCTGGTTCACAAGGCGATCCACCACGCGGCCCATCTGCCGGGTCGCGGCGGCGACCTCGTCGTCAGAGACGCCGTCCATGGCCTGGGTGTCCGCAAGGTGCTCGCCCCAGAGCTCCATGAAGTGATCGGCAAGCTCACGCATCGTGAGGCTGTCTGGAACCAGGAGATCGCTCTTTGCGAGGATTTCCAGGTCCTCCTGCTCGGTGTGCTCGCTCATCTGTCATCCCTCCCGTCGATGCCATTCTTGCCGGTCCGACCGAGCTCGTCGGAGGCCGCCTCCATGTCTCGGCTCTCCGAGTCCAGGTCGTAGCACCGGTCGTCCTTGGAGGCGGTGTGCAGCAGCTCGGCGGTCCCGGCATTCACGTCCTCGAAGTCGCCGATGCCCTTGAATGCGCTGGCCCACTCCATGCCGGACGCCACGTAGTCGTCAACGTCTCGAACGGCTTTCTCCACGAGCTCGGCAAGCTCGGGGCTTCCCTCGGGTGCCCTGCCGACCTCGAAGCCTCCACCGCAGCCGTCCGGCTCCTCGTACTCGACCACGACCGTGAACACCGTCGGCGCGGGCGCTGCGAAGTCGCCGATCGACATCTCGCCGAAGCGGCCAAGGACGCCGTCAAGCACCCTGGAGTCCTCGTAGGTCCTGCCGGAGCGGAGCTCGTAGTCCTTTCCACCGACGCTCACGTGAGACCCGGTGTCCTTGAGGGCGATTCCCCCCAGCTCGGACCCGGGCACCAGCGCGAAGCTGTACCCAACCTTCACGGCAACGGTTCCGTCACTTGTCGCCATCGTCAGCCATCCCCTCTCTCAGTCTCGATTTCCCTAGTCTCTTGCCTCTCGGGCGCAAGCGCGTCAGCTGCAAGCTCAGCCTCGCGGCAGGCTGAGTCCAGGTCATAGCCCGGCCTCTCATCGTCCCAATGGCCCGCGACGAAGCTCTCGCAGCGCTCCTGCGCCTGCCCAAGGCTCTTGCAGAACTTATGGGGATAGCCGTCGAGGTCGCCAAGGTACTCCCCGTCCGCTTGGCCCAAAATCATGAACTGGTAGCCCTCCTCATAGGCAGCGATCGCAGACGGCGTGACCGGATAGACCCTGATGGTCGTTCTCGTGTCATGGGACTCGCGCTCGTACTCCAGGGCAGGACCCCCGAACAGCGTCTCCTCGTAGCGCGGAAGCGGGCAGAGATCCGCATTCTCCCACAGGTCGTAGTAGAGCTCGCGCTCGTCACCGTCACGGTAGCGTCGCCCCATGGCCTCTACGGGGTTGATGTCAATGATGTCGCCCTCGTAGTCCAGCTTGTCGAAGACCAGGCGCTCGGCCTCGTTCGAGACCTGGCGGACCTCCACGGTCACGCGCCCGTCATGGTGTGCTCCAGAGACGAAGAGGTGCCCGTTCTCGTCCCAGATGCGGTCGATCTCGCAGTCCGCAAAGATGTTGTCGCGACCGAAGCGTGCGGGCGAGCAGTCCAGAAGGTCCTCGATCCTCTCGCAGACGTCGATGCCGGACGAGGTTCTGTCCCAGCGCTGGGCGCTGCCCCTAATGAGGATGTGGTTTCCGGCATTGGGGTTGTTCGGGGAGTCCTTGTCGAAGAAGCCCTTTAGGCGGTCGAGCTCAAGGTCCCAGTCATCCCGCATCATGTCCATGGCGTGCTCGAAGATCTGGTCGTCGGAATAGCTCTCCCTGACCTCGTCCTCGGTCATGTCGTCGCGTGACATGAGGTCTTCGACCGCGACCTCGGTTCCCTCGTCGCCATAGTAGGCATCGCCGTCGAAGATGAGGCGCTGCTTCGCGAACCGTCCTGTCATCGCATCCATTCCAACCGTCCTTTCCCTCGGTCTCTACCTCTCGTCCCCGCCGCGACCGTCGCGGTCGGGGGCGTCTCTTGCCTGACCCTGGCGCTCAAGCGCGGCTGCCGCGCGGCTGGCTGCCACGCACTCCCCATCCAGGCTCGGCGAAGCCACGTTGACTTCCGGCACAAGCGAGAGGCTGGCGGCAAGCTCGTCAAGCTCCGTGATGAGGTCTGGGATCTGCTTGTCCAGCTTTGTGAGCCTGTGGACCCCGCGTCTCAGCTCGCAGGCCGCCTCCAGCGTCATCGCCGGCTGCCGCGCGTCCCCGTTTCCCGCGAGGATGCGGTCCAGGGCAAGGAGCTCCACCGCCTGCGCCCTGTGCTCCCTGAGCTCTTCCCGAAGCGTGTCCTCGTACAGCCTTCTGACTGCGGTACGCGCGTCAAATGACAGCTCGCCCCGGTCCCTCGGCGATGTCGCGGCGCTCCTGATTGCGTCCTGTCCGGTCCGCAGGAACGCCAGGAGCTCGCGGCGGTCGGCTGCCCATGCCGTGTCATGCGCAGCCGCGCACAGCTCATCGCGCAGCGTCCATCCCTCGCCCGTTCCGAAGACGTCGTCCTCCATGGCGGCTTGCAGGTGGTTGGCCGACGCGCCAAAGGCGCTGAGGTTGCGGCGGAGCTCCTTCGTGTGTGGGCCCAGGTCAATGAGGTTCTGGAGGCCGCGTACCGAGATGAGCCCATGCCCGGGCGTCGCCGCGTCTCCCCAGCTTGCCTGGATCGCAAGCTTGAGGCTTGCGGGGCCGGGGATCGAGTCCAGGCACCGGTGCGTCATGGCAACAGTGTTCGGGACGGCGACGAGCTTGTCAGGGCCGATGATGCCCATGGCGACGGCACGCACGCGCACCTGCGCCAGCTGGGTGCCGAGGCGACGGGCCAGCAGCTCCTCGTTTGTCTGCCTCGCCCTCTCCCAGAGCTCGGAGAGGCACTGGCTGACGCTCACGCCGTCATCCCAGGAGCGGTCTTGCGGCAGCGCGTTCCACGCGAGGTTCACCATCGCGGGAGACACCACCTCAACGTGGTACTCCGTCGCAAGCGAGCTCAGCGTAAGGTAGGCGACGAGCTCGCGCGAGTGCCCGTGCAGCTTCATGAGCAGGCTCACGTCAAAGGCGTAATCCAGGGCGTCGGAAAGGCTCATGTCATCCGGGATGACCTCGCGATTTCCGTACCCACGCTGGTTCAGGTCCAGCTCAAGGAGGTTCGCCAGGACCGGAGCGGCGGCGATCGCGTCAAGCTCCCCATGGCCGTCGCTCGTGACCTCGCGGACGATTGCGTCCTCAAGCTCGCCCAGGTCGTCCGGCATCTGCTCACGACGTGCCGTGAGGCGTTGGATTGCGGCCCTGACCTTCTCGTCAAGCCGCTCGTCAATCCCTAGGTCTATCTGCGCCAGGGCCTCGTCGATGGTCGCAAAGCCCTTGGGGCACCATGTCTTGCCGGAGGCAGCCACTTCCGCCATGCGGACCGTCCTTTCCTTGCCGGGTGCGGCCCGCCCCGAGGGCACTGCCCTCTCCTGCGGCGGACTCCCAATAATATATTATTAGGGGTCGAGGGGCGCACCGGAATCGGCACGCCCCTCGGCGAGTGGCACCAGGTTTTCGGCCAGCGTCAGCCTCCCAGGATCTCGCGGGCCCACGCGCCGGACTTGACAAGCCCGAGGATGAGCAGGATGGAGGTCGCGAGCCAGGTCAGCAGCGCCTCAAGCGCCACCATGACGGTGGAGCCAGCGGGGTCCGTGATGAACAGCGCCATGCTCGTCATGAAGTCGCTTCCCCAGGCGTTTCCAGACGTCACGGAAGTGACAATGTAGGGATAGGCAATGAGCAGAAACATCATGATCGCGCCCGCAAGCGCTGCGGCACAGAAGTTCTTGAGGAATCCGATGCCCATCTGGCGCGTCTCATCGAAGCCTAGCAGGGCGAATGGGATGGGCGCGAAGACGGCCATGACGTAGAGCTGGACCGCGCGGGCCAGAGCCACGACCTTCGCCACGATGTAGGCGAGGATCCCGGTGAGGATGGAGAGCACGGAGCAGAGCAGGGTAACCAGGCACGAGCCGATGTCTGCGGACTTGTACTGGTCGTCGGTGAGGCCAAAGCTGACGGAGCTGCCCAGCGGGGAGCTCGTCGGATCCTTAGCGCCAAAGCCGCCCGAGAAGTTGTTGAAGATGGTGAACACCTGCTTGAGGAGTTCCAGCGAGTTCGCGATGAGCCAAGAGAACACGACGAAGGTCACCGCAAGAAAGACGATCTCCTTGAGAGCCGGCAGCGTGCCGGTGGCGTCGATGCGCTGGCTGATCTTGATGGTCTGGACAAGCATGAACAGCGACAGGATGCCGGAGGCGACGGGTATCACCAGCGTGGAATGGACGGTCTTGACCAGGTCCCAGAGCGAGTTCCCCGTTGAGCCTGCTGTCGTCCCGAGAAGGGTGTCGAGTGATCCGACGATGCTGTCAGAGCCCACGTCCTGCGCGAGCGAGTTGAAGATGTCGAAGCATCGCTCGGCACCGCTGAGTATGAGGCGGCAGATCCAGCCGTTGATGTCCTCCGCAACATTGAACACCGAGGCGTGCGCCGGGATTGGCAGCACAAAGAGCGTCACCAGCATCACCAGCGGGAGGACCGTCATGGCGCGTCTCGCCCGCGACCGCATGGCGGGAAGTCGCGGCACCAGCCATTCCCTCGCGGCCTCTCTTTTCTTTCCCATATGGGTTCAGTCCTTTCCTGCCTAGTTTCCGAACTCGTACTGCCCCGTGCCAGAGGTGTACGTGACGGTGACGTTGGTGGTCTGCATCCCGCCGTCGCCGCTGACGGCAAACGACGTGACCACGATGCCGGCGTCCCAGTCGATGGTCGCGCTCTTGCTCCACGCGGCGGTTGTTGCCGACGGGTAGTGGATGGAGCACCAGTCCGACAGCTGGGTCACCAGGTCGGTGTCGTTGCCCAGGATCGCCGTGATCTCGCTGTTGAGCCCGGTGACGTCGATGCGGGCTGCTGCGTCCGTCCTGGTGTAGGCCGTGCCCTTGAGCGAGAACATCGTGGAGGATGACACGGCGGACTTGCCGGCATCTGCGGCATCCGCGCTTATGACCAGCGTGTAGCTGAGCAAGTGGGTGCCGGTGTCCGTCTCAACCGCCAGGGTATCCATCTCGGTGTCCGAGCCGTTGTTGCCCCAGTCCACCGCAGAGATGGCGAAGGGGTGCGCCGTGGCGGTGTCGCCCACCGTCTCCACGTAGTGGCCGTCCTCGTAGAAGCGCAGCGTGTTGCGACCGTTGTTGGCCGACCACACCGAGGCCGCGAGGGTCTGGACGAGCTTTCGCGTGCGCTCGTCGTAGGAGTCCACCAGCGACCTCTGCGCATCGGAGAGAGTGGCGTCCCCCCCGACGGTGGCCTGCTGGCTGTTGTCCTCTCCCTGCCCGTGGCCGTCATCGGCCTTCTGCTGTTCCTTGGCCGGCTGCGCCGTGGCCTGCGCCTTGGCTGCCGAGTCGGCAGAGCGGCGGGCCGCCACCGTCACGGCGCTCATGGCCGAGAAGCCGACGAAGCACACCAGCAGGAACGCCGCGACCAGCGCGACCCTCTTGTGCTGCGCTATGAACCTTCTTATGTCTTCCATGGCATTACGCCTTCCTTTCCTATTCCGACGAGAGCCCGGGCGGGAAGCCCCACCGGACGGCGGTGAACCCGAAGGTGGAGATCCACCTGTCCAGGTCCCACGTGTTCACGCCCGCGCCCCATGAGGAGCCGGCGGAGTCGTTGGACATGACCTTGCCGTCTCCGACGTAGATGCCCACATGGCCGTACCTCCAGCCCATGCCGGACGACGATGAGTGGGCGGTGGCGACGAGCATGCCGACCTTGAGCTCGCTGCGGTCGCTGCTCGTGCACCAGCTGTTGAACATGTCGCAGGCGTTGCCTCGAATGTAGATGCCGGCTGAGGCGTAGGCGTTGGAGACCCACGTTGCGCAGAGGCCGCTGCCCGCAAAGGGGGTGCGTCTGGCCGAGTCCACCACCGCCCTCTGCGCGGATGAGGCGTCCTGGTACTCCTGGCCGGTGCCCGAGTACGCCGTCTTGAAGTCCTCGGCGGTCATGGAGTCGAGCTGGGCCACCAGGGGATAGGCCTGGCAGATTGAGCGGTAGGCGGCGACGTAGTTGTCCGGGTTCTCCGTGTAGTAGCCGCCCTCGCCCAGCGCCCGCAGGAACAGCTCGGAGTCGTTGTCTGCGATGGCCTGCTGGTAGTCCGGCACACTGGTGTAGTTGGCCTGTGCCAGGAGGTACTGGCATCGGTACTGCATGAAGGCATCATCATCGCGGAACACGGCGAAGCTCGCATAGGTCGTGTAGGTGTTGCCGCCCGGCGTCCTCTCTGTGGTTCGCATGGTGACGCCACCGGTGACGAGGCCCCCGTAGCTCTGGCCGTAGTACTTGACGCCGCCGTAGTTGTGGTAGAGCCGCCCCAGGTCGCTGCCCGCGTCACTGGTGCCGTTCTCGATCATCATCTGGCCCAGAAGTGCGGAGGCCGGATAGCCGTACTGCTCATGGGCGTTGAGGCATGCGAGCACCAGGTCATAGGTCACCCAGGAGGGCATGCCATCCATGCCCTGACTCTCGTCCTGGTCACCGCCAACAATGGCGGAGACCAGAAGAACCACAAGAAGCACGGCCAGGAGGATCGGTGCCACCTGGGACGCGACGCCGGCGATGGCTCCCAACACGCCGCCCGAGCCGCCCGCCGTGGCCGCGCCGGCGGCGTTGCTGACGAGCGTGCCCGTGGCTGCGGCCTCCCTCGTTGCCTCCGCCTTCTGTGCGACGGCGATGCTTCGCCGCACGTTACGCGTGGCCTGCATCTTCCGCTGGACGGCGACCGGGTCTGCGGCTGCGGCCCGCCTGGCCTTCCGGTACCCCTTCTCCGAGAGGTTGCCGAGGGGCGCGTCCTTGGCCGTGGCATCGGTGCCGGCAAGGCGGCGGCGCACCCTACGACCCATGATGACGGCGCTCCTGGCCTTGAAGGCCATGTCGTCTGCGCCCTCAAGCTCCGTGTCCTTGAGCGCCTTGCTGCTCGCGGCCCCGATGGCGACGTTCGCCACATGTGCGCGTGAGCGCCTGGCAAGCGACGCCCTCAGGCTTCTGTGGGACGGTGACGGTGCCGCGCCGCCGCGAGCATCCCCGCCCCTTCCGGCCCCTCCGCCCGGAGTCCCGTCAGCTGCCCGGCGGCGAGGGCGGATGACCGCCAGCGAACCGCCGCCCGCATCAGGTGACCTGCCGTCCGTGCCCTTCGGCGGCACCGGGCCATCGCCTGACGGCCTGGCCCCCGCCGAGCGGGGCTGCCTGCCGCCCGCCTTGCCCTTCCGGGCCCCTGCGTAGGCGCTGCCCTTGAGCACGGAGGCGGACTTGTCCGCCCTGCCCACCAGGCCGGTGTTGACGGCGTTCTTCCCCTCCGTCTGGACGAGCCGGGCTGCGGCGTCCGTGCGCTGCTTGGATGTGGTCGTGAGGTCTGACGCTCGCACCTGGCGGGCTCACCGTCCTTTCTCTGCGGTCTTGGCCGTGGGCGCTATGCCTGCGCCCTCTCGTTGGGGTTGGTGGAGAACAGGTCGTAGAGCGCGTTGCCCTGCGGGAACTGCCCGCGTATCGGGATTCTGGCGTCGCCGGCGATGAGCAGGCCGTCGCCGTTGTCCACGGACTCGTCTATGCACTCCTCCTCCTGGTCGGAGAGGTTCAGCAGCTCCGCCCACCTCATGCGGTCCAGCGGGGACTGCTTGAGCAGCATGATGAAGTCCGCGTTGAGGACGATCGACTGGGCCGCCTCGTTGGCAAGCATGCTCGTGGCGCTCTGTGTGATGCCTGTCAGGAGCAGGCCGAACTTGCGGCCCTCGTTGGCGAAGCGCGAGAAGTAGTTGAGGACCGTGGGGTACGCGAACATCGACTGCATCTCCTCCACGTACAGCCAGGTGCGCACGCCCCGCTGGGCGTTGTGGTACATGCGGTTTCGCACCGCCTCGCACACGTTGATGAGCGCGAACACCAGCATGGACTCCGGGATGTCGCGGAGGTTGAAGTCGATGATCCTGCTGTCCCAGTCCATGTTGGACTGGCGGTTGAAGAAGTCCATGGGTGCCTGGATGAAGCGCTCGTAGCGCAGTGCGATGTCCTCGCTCGCCTGTCGCTCCGGCTGCTCGCGCAGGATGTCATAGAAGTCCTGGAGCAGGGGTGGCTTTCCGTCCCCCCTCTCCTCCGCACGCTGGAAGGCCAGGGTCACGCAGCGCGTGATGATGGACTGGTCGGTCTGCGTGAAGGGCTCGCCGGACTCCGCCGCCGACGCGCCGGCCTGGGCGAGCATCACGTCGATCTTGAAGGCAAGCTGCTCGGCCTGGGACATGTGGGACGTGGCGGTGGTGTCGAAGGGGTTGAGGTAGGTCCCCGTGTTGATGCCGAAATCGTACACGGTGCCGCCGTAGCGGCGGGCGATCTCGGTGTACTCGCCGGCACGGTCGATGACGAAGACCTCGTCGGTGGGGTTGGAGAAGATGGTCCCGGTCATCTCGGTCTTGACGAACATGCCCTTGCCGGAGCCGGTCTTGCCGCACACGAAGCCCATGGGGCTCGCCAGGCGCTTGCGGTCGCATAGGACCAGGTTCCTTGAGTGCTTGTTCTGGCCGTAGTAGTTTCCGTTCGGGTCGTCGAGCTCCTGGGTGGCGAAGGGCACCAGGATGGACGCCTCGGCGGTCGTGAGCTGCCGGCTGATCTCCACGTAGCTCTGGCCGAGCGGCAGGACGGAGTTCAGCCCGCGCCGCTGGCGGTACGGGTAGGTCGAGACCTCGATGGAGTTCTGGCGTGCGGTGGATATGATGCGCATGACCTGCTGGTCGAGCTGCTGCTTGGTGGCCGCGTAGGTGTAGACGAGGCCAGTGAATGTGTAGAGGCGCTGGTTCTTGTTCTGGAGGTTGTCCAGCAGGTCCTCCGCCTCCTCCTTGGAGTACTTGAGCTCCTGGGGCAGGATCGTGAAGTCGTAGCCCTTGCTGACGGCGCTGCGCTGCTCCTCGATGACCTCCTTGTCCATCCATGCCTGGCGGCTTCGCACGAAGGCGACGGACTCGGACTTGTCCTGCGGTTGCAGGAACCAGGTCACGTGCAGCGGGATGGGCAGGTCGATGATGTCGGCGAGGGCGCGGTCGGAGAGCTCCGAGCCGAACCTGCGCATGACGAGCACCTGGCCCCACACGCCGTCGTCCAGCCGGAAGCAGTCGTCGAAGCGCCCCTCGGGCTTGAAGTCGATGGTGGCGGGGGCGATGTAGTCCTTGGTGGTGGCAGCGATCTTCCTGCCGACGTCCCTGCGGTAGTCGAAATCGAAGGGCTTTCCGGGGTTCAGCAGCGAGAAGATCGCGGCGAGGCGCTGGGTGCCGTTCTGGCGGTGGGCCTTGGAGCCCATGGCGTTGAAGATGCGGCTGGACTGGGTCTCGATGCGGGAGAGGGCGCGGGCCGCATCATCGGCGTCGTCCGCCGAGACGGCGAACGTCATGGTGCGCGTCCTCCTGATGTTGGAGACGCCCTCGCGGATCTTGTCGTTCAGGATCTCGTTGAAGACCGCCGCATCGGACTTCGCCTCCTCCGTCTGCTGGGAGGCCGGGTCGAAGAACCTGCGGCTGCCGATCTCCTCCCTGAGCAGCGGCGTGTTGGTGACCGCCATCTGGACGGTGGCGTTGGGGCCGAACTGGTCGTAGAGCTTGGCGATGTTCGCGAACATGGCCTGCTGCTGGGTGTCCTGCACCGAGTGGTAGGCCGTGTCATCGAAGGCCAGGGTCGCCGAGAACACGCCCTCCTCCAGCTCGCAGATGCCGTCCTGGTACATTCTCTCGTAACCGATGAAGTCGTTCACGGTCTTTGACTGCTCGCGTCGGCGGCGAATGTCGCCCAGGCGCGACGAGAGCTCCTTGTCACGCTCCTTGAGCTGGCTCTCCACGGAGCGGTATGCCTGGCGCTGCTCGCGCTGGGCCTGCCTGGCCGCCGCCTTCTTCTCCTTGAGCTCGCGCTTGAGGGCACGCTTTGCGGCCCTCCTCTCCTTGCTGGAGAGCCTTCGCCCTGCGCCCTGCGCACCGCCAAGCTGCGAGAGGGCGCTGGCGTCGATGCTGCCGCCCGTCTCCCCCGCCGGCTCGTTGCGGGCCGTGGAGGCAGGGGCATGGACGAACTCCTCTATGTCGAAGGGCGGCTCTTCGGCGGTCGCGTCAGGAGATGACGCGGCCTGCTCTTGGGGAGTAGGATTCGACTCCACGGAGGGAGCGCTGCTTTCTCTGGTACTTGCCATATGACCTGCCTTTCCTTCTCTTGGTGTCACACGGGTCCGCGACAAGGCCCGCTCGTATGTGCGACGGGACGTAGAAGATCCTGTCGCTCGTGAAGTTCGCCCTGAGCCACAGCGGCACGAACTCCTCGAACTTCATGCCGCTGGGACGCACGAACCCGCAGGCCCAGAAGGGCAGCGACACGGCGTAGATGACGAACATGCAGTCCCCTACCTCAAGGCCGAGGACGAAGTAAATGTAGAGTGCGGCGAGGACCGACGTGCCCAGCGCACCCAGGATCGACACGAGGGTGCGCGTGGTCATCTTCCCGATGAGCTTGGGCTGGTACTCGCCGATGTCCTTGTGGACCGCGACGGAGAGCATGCGTGGTCCCCCCTAGCCCGCCCAGGAGATGTCCAGGGAGCCGAAGTAGACGGAGGCACCGATGATGATGGCACCGCCGATCATCATGGCGATGGCACCCGAGAGCTGGCCGCCGCCGCCCTGCATGCCGTCCTTGATGGTCATGCCCAGGTTGATGAGGCCGAAAACGATGAGCGCCCCGCCCATGAACGTCATGCCCTGGGTGAGCAGGTTGATTGCGTTTGCGAGCATATCCTTGTTCCTTTCCTTGCTGTTTTTTATTCCTGTCCCGGGATCAGAACCCCGAGAACCCGTAGATGACCGCGAAGCCCGTCAGGATCGCGCCGGCGGCGACCATCGCCACGGCGCGGGTGAGGGCAGGGCCGCCCCCGTAGCCCTCCCTCAGCGTCGCGCCGAGGTAAACGAGCCCCAGGAACACTACGGCCCCACCGAGGTACGCGATGGGCTTTGCGGCAAGCCGCACGAGACCTTCCACCTCTGTTCTTGTCACCTCCAGACTCGGACCGAATCGCCCTCCTGCGCCCGAATCCGGGCGTTAGGTCGAAATTATATCTTCTGCCGGCCGCCCTCCCGCTGCGCCAGCGACTCCCTATATGCGACGAAGTCAAATGGCTCCCTGTGGAGGCGTTCGCCGCCAACCCCATCGTCAACGACGTAGCAGTACCTCGGATGACTCCTCGGGTCGATCTTGGCGTCCATGAGCGGATTGGTGCCGGCGATGAGCAGGATCGCGTTGGTGCGGCTCATCTTGCCGATCTCTGCCGAGTCGATGAGGTCGCGGCCCTGGATGGATTGGTTCTTGCTGGCGGAGGAGGACTGGCCCGTGGACTCGTTGAACGTCATCTGCTTGATGGTCTGCTTGCCGATCATCTTGGCGATCTCCTCGTTGGTGGAGTTGGACTTTCCGCCCAGGAACAGCGTGGTGTCGCAGCAGTCAACGATGATGTCGGCCTCCTTCTCGTAGGCGGACTTGAGCTGCGCGAGGGACTGGAGGATGATCGTGATGCCGATGTTGCGGGAGCGCGTGACGGCGATGGTCTGCTCGATCTGCGGGATCTTGCCGATGTTGGCGAACTCGTCGAACACGTAGTGGACCGGCCTGGGCAGCTTGCCGCCGTAGCGCACGAGCGCCTTCTTGCAGAGCTGGTCCATGTTCTGCCACATCATCATGGCGTGCAGGAACGAGAAGGTCTTGTCCGTGTCGGACATGATGGCGAACACGGCGGTGCGCGAGTCCGCATCGCCCAGCTGCTCCAGCTCCATCTCGTCGTCGCTCAGAAGCTCCCGGACGCCGTCGGTAGCGATTGGCGCCAGGCGCACGTTGCAGGAGATGATGATGGACTTGAGGGTCTTGCCTGCGGCGCTCTTGAACTGGTTGTACTGGAGCAGCCCGAAGTCCTCGCTGTCCGAGAGCCCGCCCACCTTGGTGGGCATCAGGCCGTCGGAGTTGCGGCGGAACTTTGACGGCTCCCAGCTCCACTGGCCCTGCGCCTTGGTGGCACCGGCCAGGCTGCGGGAGAGCCCACCGGCCTTTGGCGTCCCGACGGGCTGTCCCGCACCCGCGTTCTCGATGTAGCGCTTGCCGTCCTGGATTTGCAGGAACAGCAGGTCCAGCGGCGACCGGTAGCTCTCGTCGCCCTCCTTTGCCTTTGCCATGGCTATGAGCTTGAGCAGGCTGGGAAGGTTGTAGTCCCGCTTGGGGAACCAGTCGCGCAAAAGCGCGATGCAGGCCGAGTAGAGCAGGCGCTCGGACTTCTCCCAGAATGGGTCCGAGGAGTTGCCCGTGCCGTTGGTGTTCAGGATGAAGCAGTTGACGAACGAGAGGATGTCCGTGTCCGTCCTGACCAGCTTGAGCGGGTTCCAGTGCATCGACTTGGAGAAGTCGATGGTGTTGAAGCTCTTGACCTTCCAGCCGTTGTCCGTGAAGAGGTAGCCCACCTGCGGGAGCAGGGTGCCCTTGGGGTCGGTCACGAAGAAGTCCGTGTTCAGCTGGCATAGGTTCGGGGTGACGTAGGAGAACGTCTTGCCGGAGCCGGAGCCGCCGACGACGAGCACGTTGAGGTTGCGGTCGTGCTCCGGGTCGTAGCCGCGACGGTGGAGCGCCAGGCCGAAGTTCTCGGTGAACAGCAGGTTGTTGTCCGGGTTCTCAAGGTCCTTGAAGGCCCTCCCCTCGCGCACGGTGCCCCAACGGGCGCTGCCGGACTCCTCGCCGGCACGGTAGGTGCCGAAGAAGGCCGCGTAGCGAAGCCATATGAGCCACACGATGACGAACATGGCGAGTGCCGAGAGCATCGGCACGGGGGCCGCGCTCACGCTGAGCGGTGCCGCCGCGATCTGGGGCCACATTGCCGAGAAGGCGTCAGACACGTGCTCGAAGGGCGTGCCACCGAGGGACGCCAGCGCCATGCCGTACCTGTCTCCGAGGTAGGCCAGCACGACCGAGATTACGAGGGTGGTGGCCGCAGAGACGGCAGCCCTCCTCGCACCCTCGGGGTTTGCAGATGCCATTCGTTTCTCCCTCCTGTCACTTGCACGCACGCGGGCGGGCATGCTGCCAGCCCCGTGTCAGGTCAGGCTTCCTACCTTGACGGCTCGAAGCGTTCGGGGATGTCGATGCCGGCACCCTCGCGCTCAAGCTGCTCGCTGGCGCGGGTCATGTCGCGGCACTCGGAGTCCAGGTCGTAGCCTCGCCCGTCGTCATGGCTCCCGTCCCCCTGCGCCTGCTCCTCCTGGCGACGCACGTCGGAGGGGGCGACGTCGGTGGCGCTCTGCTCGCGCTCGATGCGCTGGGTCGTGGCGTCGGTGTCCATGCCGTCGTGGGACTTCACGCCCTGGTCATGGGCCGGCGTTGCGCCGTCCATGTCGTTCTCCCCCATGGTTGCCGTGGGCTCGTCCTGCCCCCTCTCGCGGGTCCTCTCGTGGGTGTGCTCCGCCGGGTCCTTGGGCGTGTTGGCCTCGAACCAGTCGTGGGTGACGTCCAGGCCCCACTTTCCCTTGAGGGTGGACGCCGACACGGCCCAGTCAACCAGCCCGGTCTCGGGGTCCTTGCCGCGAGGAAGGACGTTGCCCGCCTCGTCCAGGCGGGCCTCATAGATCAGCACCTCGCCCTTGGCGGACGTTCCTACGCCCACGCCCTCACGGGCGAGGATGGCCTTGAAGTCCTCGAAGTCACGGCACTGCTCTCGGGCGGCCTCCGCCTTGTCCCGCAGCGCCCTGGTGTGGACGTAGGGGTCGTTCGCACGGTCGTCCACGACGTGCTCCCTGGCCGTCCTTTCCTGCGCACGCTCTGTGGCACGCTGCGCGGCACGCCTGGCCGCCTCGGGACTCGGGGCATACGCCTCGGTCAGCCCCTCCCTGGCCTCCCGGTCGATGGGGTCGGCTGCGAGTGCCTGGGCAAGCCTCCACTCCTGCTGGCGCAGGAGCACGCCGGCAAATTCCGGCACGCACCTCTTGATCTTGTCCAGGTCGTCCACGAAGAACTGGACGAACCCGTTTCCCTCCTTGTCCGTGAGGGCCGTGCAGTGGAGCCTGTTCTGCTCAAGCACCTTTGCGAATGCCACCGCCTCCGCCTTGTCGCCGAAGCGGATGCAGACCTGCTCACGGCTCGCGATGGCGGCTGCCTCTTCCTGGGACTTCCCCAGCGCGGCGAACCACTCCGCCGCCTTGCCGCCCACGAACCGGTCAAGCTGACGCCTGACGGCGTCGCCGATGCTGCGGACGAGCAGCTCGCCCGCGTCGTCGCCGAAGTCCTGTGCCATGTGCCCCACGTCCCTTCTGCCGTTTTCCTGTCATTCCGCCCGAGCTGCGGGATGACCCCTGGTGGTCATTGTAATTTATGTTATTGTGTTATTCGCTTTTGAGGGAACGTTATGGTCAGCCCCTCAGTAAATGCACGTAGGGAAGCTGGCAGTCTGCCAACGAAAAAACTCCTGCCGTTTGATTTCTTATCCATGTACGTCTAGGCATGAAAAAAGAGCCGCCTCTCGGCAGCTCTTCGTCGGCGTTTCCGCCATGTTCCCTATTTAGGCCCTGACATATCGCGTCGCCCGTCCCGCGCCGATCCGCTTTGCCGAGCCGGTTCTTACCATCGCGCCGAGGACCGCCTCGACGGTCGTGGGGCTGACATCGGGGAGGATCTTGCAGATCTCGGCCTTGGAGAGCGGGGTCAGGCTGTTCAGGACGGTGGCCTCCACGCGGGCCTTCTTCGTAACCCGCTTGCCATGCACCACCGCAAACCGCTTGTCCAGCTCCTTGTAGCACATGTAGAGGGTGGACAGGAAGTTCTCGATGAAGGGGAAGTAGGAGTTCTCGTTCGTCTCCCATCCCGCTGAGGACTGCCGCAGGGCCTCGTAGTAATACGCCTTGTAGTTGCTGATCTGCTCCTCGAAGGACACGTACTTGCCGGCGTCAAAGCCGCTCTTGTACAGCAGCAGCAGCGAGAGCAGCCGGGACATCCTGCCGTTGCCGTCCCGGAACGGGTGGATGCAGAGAAAGTCCAGGATCACGCACGGAATCAGGAGGAGCTGGTTGACGTTCGCGTCATCCCTTGCTGCCATGTAGGCGAGCTCCAGCTGCTCCATCGCCCTCGGCGTCTCGCGTGCGGGCGTCGGGCGGAACCGGACGCGACGGCTCCCGTCCTCGTCGATCTCCAGGATCACGTTGTCGTCCGTCTTGTACCGACCGCCGTACTCGTAGCCCGTGAGGCCCATCATCATCTCGTGCAGCCGCAGGATGTCGGACTGGCAGAAGTCGATGTGCGCATAGTTCAGGTGAATCTCGTTCAGGGCGTCCCTGTACCCGGCAATCTCCGCCTCGTTGTGGTTCAGCGGGGCGCTGTTCTGGTTGACGATGGCGGCGATGCGCTCGTCGCTAGTCACGATGCCCTCGATGGCATTGGAGCTTTTGATGGACTGCACCCTCGCAACGGCCTCCAGCTCCGTGAAGACCTTCGCGTACTCGCCCTTGCGCACGCCTGCCATGGTCCTCAGCTCCGCGATGTTGGAGGTTAGGTTCACGAGGCTCGCCGGCAGCAGCCCGTTGTTCAAGAAGGAGTAATCGAACTTTCTCATACAGCACCATCCTTTCTGCATATAATTATAGCATATTATATGCAGAAAAGAAAGCAGCTATCCAATT
>ERZ1032651.45-NODE-45-length-32977-cov-30.528583_pt1 | contig 32977 bp, 33 predicted proteins | sample MGYA00518732_ERZ1032651 | MGnify/ENA primary metagenome ERZ1032651 (study PRJEB33719, sample SAMN04261399) | wastewater metagenome | biome: periurban shantytown; feature: human; material: feces | host: Homo sapiens | place: Peru: Lima | collected 2013-01-03 ...
CGACACGCATAAAAAGCCTCCCATTTCTCGTGTCCAAGAAATGGGAGGCAGTTCACAATGCGTCTGCCGCCGCCTTTGAGGTGCCCCGCGCACATTTCGTGTACTTCGGATACACGAAAACTGGAAAATCGTGCATTCGAAGTACATGAGATCGAACCACAGCTAAAGGGGCTGGCTTAGCCTGTCGTCAGGTAAGCGTCGCGACTGGAACGATAGACGTTTTAGAGGGAACCTCGCTCTACGCCCTTGCCCGCCTGCGCTCCCAGCGAGCCAACTTAATCGTCACCAGTGTGAGTGCCCAGGCTACAAGCGAGAACGCAGCGCCCACGGCGCCTACGTAGGAAATGCCAACTCCACTTACCACGGCGCCGCCCATTGCGGTGCCAAACGAGATGCCGACGTTAAACGCCATGGGCTCAACCGAACTTGCGAGTACCATCGACTTGGGATGGCGGCTGCGTGCCACGTCCATAAAGTGTGTGATGCACGAGACTGAGAACAGGTACATGAGCAGCGCCAAGCTAAAGACAAAGACCAGCGCGAGCGGCATGGTGCCGCCCACGGCAAACAGCCCGAGCAACGCCGCAGCCTGCAGCACAAACGTCACAAGCAGTGCCTTCATGCCAAAACGTGCGTCGATCCATCCGCCCAGGATGTTCGAGATCAGGCAGAACACGCCGTAGGCCATAAGCGTGGTGCTCGCCTGAACAGTGCCCATACCCAGCACCTGCTCAAGATAAGGCGTAACGTAGCCGTAGAATACATAGACCGAGCCTACGCCAAACAAAAAGATGAGCATGCCGGTGATGATGCTCGGCTCGCGCAGCAGCCCCGCCTGCTCGCGAAAGGTGGCAGGCTCGTCGGTTTGCCCAGCGCGCGGCATAAACGCCACAAGCGCTCCGCAGATCAGAACGGCAAAGGTCAGCGTGCCGTACATGGTCACGTGCCAATCGAGCGTGTCGGCCACAAACTTGCCGATCGAAGTGACAAAGACCATTGCCACGGAAAACGCACCATATACCACCGAGATGGCAAGCGAAGTTTGCTGCGGGGACAGCAACTCGGGGATGTACGTCACGCCCACGGCGAGCAGTGCGCCCGAGACGGAGCCCAGGACAATGCGCGAGATAAACAGCACTTGAAAGTTGGGCGCCAACGCCATGACCAGGTTGCCGAGCACAAAGACGATGCTGTAGCACACGAGCAGCTGGTAGCGGCGGAATCGCCCCGTGCTGAGCGCAAGCACCGGTGTTGCGATGGCGTAGACCAGCGCGAACACGCTGATGAGCTGGCCCGCAGTGGCAAGTGATACGCCGAGTTCCGTCGCCAGGTCGCTTTCGATGCCGATGACCACGAACTCGGAGCAGCCGAGCGAGAATCCCAACAGCACGAGCAGCGCCAGGCAGAGCTTGGTGCGCGCAGGGGAGAGCGCGGCGGCGGTTGACTTACTTTTAGGCGTGGTTGCGGCGATCAAGGTTGTCACTCCAATGTCGCATTGATAAGCGGGATTCAATCCCTGCAACTCTAACAGAATGTGACAAAGGGGCAGTCCCTTTGTCACATTGCGCTGCCGGCCAGTCGCCCAAACCATCACAACATTCGATGAAAATCTCGAAATCGAGGAAAAGCGTCGAATGTTGTGACGGTTTTCGTGTCCGGCGCGGGTGAGCTTCCGCGCCATCTGAGGGTATAAGGCTAGCGAGTGTTTATTTGCGAGGCCTAAGGGGCGCCCCGTATGGATATCGATAACTTTGAATGGTGGTATAGCGAGGGTGAGGCTCCGGACGAGGAGTGGGACGAGCCTGCGCCGCGTGACGTGTCGAGCGACGAGGACGAGACCGGCAACGATGCCGCTGTCGAGCCTGACGCCGCTTCCGATGCCGCCGAGCCCCTAACCTTTGAACAGGCCTGGGCCCAGGCCGAGGCCGACGAGGCTAAGGCCGATGCCACGGCCACACTCGGTGAGCCGGCGGACATGTCCATCTCGCCGGCCAAGACCCCGCAGCCGCGCCATAACATCGACCCCGGCAGCACGGCATCCTTCAGCATACTCGACGTGCCCGCGCATGGTGCTCAGGCGCCTGCGCCCACGCATCGCCCCGACCTAGCTCGCGAGGAAGACGCGGGCCGCCGCTCCCCGCTCGGCCCCATCCTCATCGCCTTCATGGCCGGCGTCATCGCTTGCTCGGCGATCGGAAATGTCTGGAGCCATGTGGAGCAACAGCGCAAAGATGCCGCCAAGGTCGAGATGTCTGTCGAGCAATCGCTCAGCCGCACGCGCTCGGTACATGTGTCGGTCGAGGTCAAGGACGGCGCGACGTGGGACACCGCGCGCGGCGACAGCCAGATGCTCATCCATATCGTGGGCCGCACGCTCAGGGGGCAGGTGATTGACGAGTATCAATATGTCAACTCCGCTGGCGACGGCATCGAACTCAAGCCCGGCGACTACGAGCTCACCGTCGACGAGCCGCCCGTCGCCACCGATGGCACGCGCTTCCGCGCCTCAAAGCGCATGGTTCCCGTGAGCTTTAACTCGCAGGCGCCCGATACGGTCGACAGCACACCGCAGGGCGGGTTCGACCTTTACGCAATCGCTCAATAACTGCGCCTGCCGCTTCTCCTTGCCGCCAAGAGTGGCACAATAGCCCTCGACACTATTGTTTACTTTTGGAGGAAGTAGCATGTCTACCGTCACCACCATCGAGCGCGGCGGCCTCACCGCGGCCATCGATTCCATGGGGGCCCAGCTCACGAGCCTTGCCCTCAACGGCAACGAGTATCTGTGGCAGGGCGACCCGGCCTTTTGGGGCAAGCACGCGCCCATTCTGTTCCCCATCGTGGGCTCACTGCGCAACAACACGGCGACGTCTGCGGCTGGCACCTGCGAGATGCCGCGTCATGGCCTCGCGCGCATCGTCGAGCACAAGCTGGTCGAGGTCTCCGAGGACGGCTCGTCCGTCACCTACGAGATCACCGATACGCCCGAGTCGCTCAAGGCTTTCCCCTTCCACTTTAAGCTCAACATGACCTATGCCCTAACCGGCGACGCCACGCTCACGCAGACCTTTGCCGTCACCAACACCGGCGACGTGGACCTGCCGTTCTCGGTGGGCGGCCACCCCGCGTTTAACGTACCGGCTCCCGGTGCCGAGGACGAGACGTTCGAGGATTACGAGCTGGCATTTACCGAGGCTTGGACCAACGAGGCCCCCATCATCACGCCCGATGGCCTCATGACGTTCGAGGGTAGCTACAAGGCTCCCGATAACTCGGGCGTGCTGCCCATCACGCACCGCAGCTTCGATAACGATGCCATCATGTTCACCGATACCCCGGGCTCCACGCTCACGCTGCGCGGCCGCAAGTCGGGCCACGGCGTCAAGATCGACTTTGAGGGCTTTAAGTACATCGGCGTGTGGTCTGCCGCCAACGACGCTCCGTTTGTGGCGCTCGAGCCCTGGACCGGTCACACCACCATGGACACCGAGGACGATGTCTTTGAGCACAAGGCCAACACCATCACCCTGGCCCCGGGCGAGACGGACAAGCGCAGTTTTAGCGTTACCTTGCTCTAGAGGTTTCGCCGCTCGGTCGATGCTGCGCGTCGTCCAGAGCGACAAGTTGTCATTCAAAAGGCAAGGCATAGACCTTCTGGTCATGCCTTGCCTTTTTCATGCCACTTGTTCGCTCTGGACGTCGCTCGCCGGCATTGCCAAAACATCGGCGTCCCCAATGACTACCGTGTGTCTATTAATTTTTCGAGCTTGTGCTGCGCTGCTGGTCGCTGGCGTATATCCTGTTAAGTCGTCAGCATACGATTCAACAGGGAAGGCAGATTATGCATTCTCCCCATCAACGCGACGCGCATCCACAGCCGATATGCAGCCGTCGCATCTTTTTGGGTAGCGCTCTCGCTGCGAGCGCTTCTGTCGTCGCCGGCGCACTTGCCGGTTGCCAGCGCCCCTCCACGCTGGAAGTAGTTCAGCCCACGACGGGCGGCGGTCGCGATGACCTGTCCGATTCCGTGATCGGCAAGGACAAGATCCGCATCGGCATGGAGGCGGCCTACGCCCCGTACAACTGGCAGGTCTCCGAAGCCAGCGAGTACACCATCCCCATCGACAACGTGCAGGGCGCCTATGCCGATGGTTACGACGTGCAGATCGCCAAGATCGTCTGCAAGGCCCTCGGCGGCGAGCCCGTTGCCGTCAAACAGAGCTTCTCGGGCCTTATCGACTCGCTCAACAACGGCCAGATCGACCTTATCATCGCCGGTATGAGCGCCACGCCCGAGCGCGAGGAGTCCGTCGGCTTTTCCGACCCGTACTTTATCGGTTACTTTGGCCTGTTCGTAAAAGAGGGCTCGCCCTACCAGAATGCGACCAAGCTCAGCGACTTTAGCGGCGCTACGGTCCTCGGGCAAAAGGACACCATGCTCGATACCGTCATCGACGAGATTCCGGGCGTTGTCCACAAGAACCCGGTCGATTCGGTTCCCACGGTGTTTTCGAACCTGCTGCAGGGCACGTGCGACGCCGTGACCTATAACACCGAGAACGAGAAGGGCTATATGGCCCAAAACCCGGGCATCGTCCCCATTCATTTTGTCGAGGGCGAGGGCTTTAAGCAGGAGGTCGCGGCAAACGTCGGCTGCCGCAAGGGCTCGGACAAGCTGCTTAAGCTCATCGACAAGACGCTCAAGGGCATTAGCCAAGAGGAGCGCGACCAAATGTGGGACGCGTGCCTCGACCGTCAGCCGGCATAGGGAGGCAGCATGAAAACCATCAATCGTCTGGCCTCCTTTATCAAGGCCGACCACCGTTATGTGTACCTGGGCACGAGCGTTATCGCGGCGCTCGGCCTGGCGTTTAGCCAGCGCAACCCCACACCGCTGAGCTTCTTGGCTCCCACGGGCGTGTTTCAAGATTGCCTTTGGGCAATCCTGTGGGCGTGGCTCGTCGTGTCGGCGGCGGCGCTGGTCACCAAGCTTATGCACTGGAGCGACTATCGCGAAAAGTCGCCGTTCGCATCCGAGCGTTTCCGTCGTGGAGCACGTTTAGGCAGCTACGTCGTGGTCGCCATCGCGGCAGTTTTCTTTATCGACCGCTGCGTCATGTCGTTTATCGACCTGGTGCAGGTGAGCATTGTCTCGGATTCCAACCCCAGCGACTTTTTGTCGAGCCTGGTCTACATGACCTACAAGAGCGGCGACTTCTTCATTCGCGGTATCGAGATCACCATCGCGCTTGCCACCTTCGGCACCGTCATCGCATTCTTCCTGGCACTGCTCTTTGTGTTCCTGCGTATTCAGACCTTCGACCGCGTGGATAACGATCTGGTGCGCTTCTTTAAGAGTATCGGCCGCGGCTTTGCGACCATCTACTCCACCATCGTGCGCGGCACGCCCATGATGGTCCAGGGCCTGCTCATCTATTACGCGGGCTTCACCGTTTTGCGCGGCATGGGCTTCGAGACCGCTCAGGCCAACCAGATTTGGAGCACCTTCACCGCCGGCCTCGTTACCATCTCGCTCAACTCCACCGCCTACATGATGGAGGTCCTGCGCGGCGGCATCGAGTCCATCGATCCCGGCCAGGCCGAGGCGGCGCGCTCGCTGGGCCTTTCGCAGTGGCAGGCTATGCGCAAGGTCGTGTTCCCCCAGGGCATTAAAAACGCGATTCCGGCGCTCACCAACGAGCTCATCATCAACATCAAGGATTCGTCGGTGCTCTCGGTCATCGGCGTGTTTGACCTCATGTACGCCACCACCACCGTCGCCGGCGTGTACTACCGCCAGATGGAGGTCTACTGCGTGGCGCTCGTGGTCTACCTGATCCTGACGCTCGTGGCGAGCCGCCTGCTCGAGGCCTTTGGCAAAAAGCTCGGCGCCGAGGCTCCGGTCACGCTGCCCAGCTCCAACTAGGCTCAAGACGAGGAGAATTATCATGGCAGATACCGCCATTACCGGCGTTGCGGCCGCCGCACAGACCAATGAGCCGCTCATCCGCGTTGAGGGCCTGCGCAAGAGCTTTGGCTCGCTCGAGGTACTCAAGGGCATCGACCTGTCCGTTAACCCCGGCGAAGTCGTCACCATTATCGGCGCCTCGGGTTCGGGCAAGTCGACCTTCCTGCGCTGCCTCAACCTGCTCGAGACCCCGGACGCGGGCCACATCTGGTTCCACGGCCAGGACCTCACGGCCGAGCGCTGCAACATCAACAAGCTGCGCGAGGACATCGGCATGGTGTTCCAGGGCTTTAACCTGTTCAACAACATGGATGTGCTCGACAACTGCACGCTCGCGCCCGTCACGCTCAAAAAGATGAGCAAGGCCGAGGCCGAGAAGGTCGCGATGGAGCATTTGACGAGTGTGGGGCTCGAAAAGTTCGCGCACGCCGCCGTGGGTCGCCTGTCCGGCGGCCAAAAGCAGCGCGTGGCCATCGCCCGCGCCCTATGCATGAATCCGCAGATCATGCTGTTCGACGAGCCGACCTCCGCACTCGACCCCGAGATCGTGGGCGAGGTGCTCGAGGTCATGCGCAAGCTCGCTGCCGACGGCATGACCATGGTCGTCGTCACGCACGAGATGGCCTTTGCCCGCACCGTGTCAGATCGCGTGGTCTTTATGGACAAGGGCGTGGTCCTCGAGGACGCCGCGCCGGCCGAGCTCTTCGGCAACCCCAAGCACCAGCGTACCCGCGAGTTCCTCTCGCGTTATCTCGAGGACAAGTAGCCGACCGCAAACGCTTATGTGACAGGGCCGCTCCGGTGGGGCGGCTCTCGTCATCACAATCGAAAGGATGCCATGGCCGAGGTTTGGCGCTTCTTTGCGCATGAGGATGATTTTGCCGATTTGGACAAGGCCGGCGCATGTGAGCGCCTGGGCCGTGTGCTGTCGTTTCCGACCATCTCGAGCATGAATGCCGAGGCGGTGAACTGGCAGCCGTTCGACGACCTGCGCGCCTATATGCAGCAGGCGTGGCCGCGCGTGTTCGCGGCGGGCGAGGTCGAGCTTATCGACCATTCGCTATTAGTGACGCTTGGAGGTTCCGATCCCGCCCTCAAAGCCGTCATGCTCATGGGCCACATGGACGTGGTCCCCGTGGTGCCCGGCACCGAGGCCGACTGGACGTATGCCCCCTTTAGTGGACATGTGGACGACACCTACATTTGGGGTCGCGGTGCTATCGACATGAAGGATCAGGTCGCAGGTATTCTCGAAGCGGTTGAGTATGCGTTGACGCACGGCTGGGAGCATAAGCGTTCCCTGCTGCTCGCCTTTGGTCAGGACGAGGAAACCACGCAGTATGGCGCGGGGGCGATCGGTCGCGTGCTCGAGGAGCGCGGTATTGAACTTGAATACCTGATCGACGAGGGTGACTACCGTATTGTTTCGGCTGCCGAGTACGGCGCGGGCGAGGGCTGGCTTATGCATGCCGACCTTGCCGAGAAGGGCTACGCCGATATCGTGCTCAAGACGAAGAGTGAGGGCGGGCATTCGTCCAACCCCTACGGCGGCACTTCGCTCGAGGTGCTGAGCCGTGCCATCGCCGCAATCTGCGATATCGAGTGGCCGACGCGCGTGACCGATCTGCTTGCCGCACAGCTTGTCGAGCTGGGGCTCTACACGGCGGATGAAATTGCCGCCAGAGGGGATGCCATCGTGCGCGATTGCCTCGCCAACAAAAAGCTCTATCCGCTCGTGACCACCACCTGCGCGCCCACGCAGGTCGAGGGCGGCAGCACTGGCGCTAACGTGATGCCGCAGGATATGTGGGCCAACATTAACTTTCGCATGCTCGAGGGTACGGGCGTGGCCGACGTTGTGGCGCGCTGCCGTGAGGCGGTTGCCGCGGCGGACCTTGCCGGTCGTGTCGAAGTGGAGCTGGGCCCCGGCAGCTCCGAGCCCTCGCCGTCCCCGCGTGTTGGTGGACCGGGACTCGAGGCCGTTCGCGCCATTGCCGCCCGCTACTTCCGCGACCCAAAGGGGGCGGAGGAAAACGGATCATCCGAGCCGTTGGCGATTGTCCCCTCGACCGTGATCGGCGCGACCGACGCTGCCAACTACCAGCGCATTTGCTCCGAGTGCATTCGCTTCTCGGCCTTTGTGGTCGACGATGACGAGTGCGATCGCGGCGTCCACGGCACCAACGAGCGCATTACCCGCCGCGCCTACCTCCAGGGTGTCCGCTTCCTCATCGCCCTGCTCCATACGCTCTAGAATCCGACAAAGGGACTGTCCCTTTGTCAGATTCCGTGCGGGTTATATGCAGGTTTGCCTGCGCACGCTATCATGTATGGGTTAGACCGCAATTATGTACCCCATACGCGAAGGGATGCGCATGTATCTGAAGATCGACATGTTCTAGCTGGGCTTACCCCTGCAGCGGCGCCCTGCGCCCCATTAATTCTGCCGATTTTCACCTTCACGCATATAAAGGAGTCCCGTCATGCGCGACAAGCTCGAGAAGATCATCAAGGCCTACGAGGAGCTCGAGAAGAAGCTCTCCGACCCGGCCGTCGCCTCCGATATCAAGGAGTTCACGCGTCTCAACAAGGAGTACGCGCACCAGTCCGACCTCATCGCCGCCTCGCGCGAGTACATCGGCGCGCTCGATGACATCGAGGCTGCCAAGGAAATGCTGCACGATACCACCGATGCTGACGAGAAAGAGATGCTCCAGATGGACATCTCCGAGAACGAGGACAAGCTCCCCCAGCTCGAGGAAGACATCAAGTACATGCTCATCCCGAGCGACCCCAACGACGACAAGAACACCATCGTCGAGATTCGCTCCGCCGCCGGTGGCGACGAGGCGGCCATCTTCGCCGGCGACCTCTACAAGATGTATCAGCGCTTTTGCGAGTCGCGCGGCTGGAAGACCACCGTGCTCGATTCCAGCCCCAGCGAGGCCGGCGGCTTTAAGTCCATCGAGTTCAAGGTCGAGGGCGACCGCGTCTACTCCGTCATGAAGTTCGAGTCCGGCGTGCACCGCGTCCAGCGCGTTCCCAAGACCGAGTCCCAGGGCCGTATCCAGACCTCCACGGCAACCGTCGCCGTGCTTCCCGAGGCCGAGGAGATCGACGTCCAGATCAACCAGTCCGATCTGCGCATCGATACCTACTGTGCCTCCGGCCCTGGTGGTCAGTGCGTTAACACCACCTACTCCGCCGTGCGCATCACCCACCTGCCCACCAACACCGTGGTGCAGTCGCAGGAGCAGCGCTCCCAGATCCAGAACCGCGAGGTCTGCATGCAGATGCTGCGTGCCCGTCTGTACGAGATGGAACTCGAGAAGCAGCAGGCCGAGCTGGGTGCCGAGCGCCAGAGCCAGATTGGCCACGGCAACCGTTCCGAGAAGATTCGTACGTACAACCAGCCCCAGGACCGCGTGACCGATCACCGTATCGGCTTCAACTCCACCTACAACGGCGTCCTTCTGGGCGATCAGCTCGGCACCGTCATCGAGGCACTTGCCGCCGCCGAGCGAGCCGAGAAGCTGGCACAGGCTGTTTAAGTTACGGCGTTTTACCAAACGCCGTAACTGCTCGACGCTGCGCGCCGCCCAGAGCGACAATTTGTCATTCAAAAGGCAAGGCATGACCAGAAGGTCTATGCCCTGCCTTTTTCATGCCAACTTGTTCGCTCTGGACGTCGCTCGCTGACATTGCCAAAACATCGGCGTTTCCTTGGTTGTCAAATGATCCGTAGGGAGTCATTGGTGACATCGCCTTGATATTTTATTCAGTCGGCTGTGATGTCATTTGAGCTGCTTACCTGCTTAAGGCAATTGACGGCATAAGTCCGCTATCGAAAATATTGCTCAAAATATCGTTCAAGAAGTCGCGGGGCGATTTTTGATGCGTCGCGCGTCAAGCGATGTGGCAAGTTCTTGGTTAGATATTGGTCAGTTTTGGGTCAACCTTGCCAAAAGCTTGACGAATGCAGATTTAGACGTCGATGAATGAACATTTCAGGCAGGTTCCAAGCAAAAATCTGGGCTGATTCTCGATAATTGCCTTCAATCGTCTCTTGCCAAGCGCTGGCCTCGCGTACAATCTGCTCCGACATTCGCGCGCCGTCCGGCGCTTAAGAGGGGAGGGCCCCATGGCAAACGAGATTTGGACCATCAAGCGTTGTCTCGAGTGGACCAAGGAGTACCTGGCCGAGCGCGGCGAGGAGCACCCCCGTCTTTCTGCCGAGTGGCTGCTGTGCGCCGCCACGGGCCTGGCGCGCATTGACCTATATATGCGTATGGACGAGACACTTAACGCGGCCCAGCTCGAGACCATGCATGCGGCCGTTGTCCGCCGCGCTAAGGGCGAGCCGCTGCAATACATTACGGGCAGCACGCAGTTTCGCATGATCGACGTCGCGTGCGCCCCCGGTGTGCTCATTCCGCGCCCCGAGACCGAGATGCTCGTCGAGGAAGTCCTCAATTATCTGGATGCCGAGGTGCTGAGCCCCGAGGCTGCTGCCCGTCAGCGTGTTGAGCTGCCTTGGAACGATGAGGTCGAGGAGGCGCGCAAGGCCGAGGCCGCGCTGGCAGACGAACGGGCGACCGCCGAGCGCCGTGCCGCTAACCTGACGGCTGCCGATGAGGCGGCGCTAGGCGGCGATGTACTGGGCAGCCGTGCCTATGCCGAGGAACTGGCCGACCGCGAGGCCGAGGAAGCCGCCGCGCAGGCAGCAGAAGCCGAAGCGGCAGAAGCAGAGGCCATGGAAACCCCCGAGCCCGAGCTCGACGAATACGGCATCGCCATTGAGGACAACGACCAACAGGCGACTCCCGCGCAAGATGCCGCCGAGGCCAACGTATCTGCCCCAGCCGAGCCCCGCACTGCCCGCGTTCTCGAGGTCGGCTGCGGCACGGGCTGCATTTCGCTCTCCCTTGCCTGGGAGCGCCGCGGGCACGTTACCTGCACTGCTACCGATATCGAGCCGCGCGCCATCGACCTTGCTACCAAAAACCGCGATGCGCTTGGCCTCACGTCCGACGAGGTCGCCTTCAGCCTCACAAACCTGGTGAGCTCCATTCCCCGCGAAGAGTGGGGCACCTTTGACGTACTCGTCTCCAACCCGCCCTACATCCCCACCGATGTCATGCGCTCGCTGCCGCATGAGGTCAAGGACTTTGAGCCCGATCTGGCGCTCGAGGGCGGTGCCGACGGTCTCGATATCTTCCGCCGCCTGCTCAACGCGGCGCCCTACATGCTGCGTGCCGGCGGCCTGTTTGCCTGCGAGCTCTACGAGGGCGCGCTCGACGCCGCGGCCGAGCTCTGTCGTCAAGCAGGCCTTTCGGACGTGCGTATTGTCCACGACCTCACCGATCGTCCCCGCATCGTTCGAGCCATCGTCACCGAGCCCAAACAGCGTATTTAAGCTGAATAAATAGACATTTGCGCAAGTTTGTCCTTGCAATATACCGTAAAACTTCTACTATAGAAGGAGAAAGGTATGTCAAATCAGCTGCATCGGTACCGTATCGTGCTTGATTACATTGAACCTTGGCTCGATGAGCAGGATGAAGCTACGCTAAAGCAGATTTATGCGGATCTTTTGGTGCTTGAGAAGGAGGACCCCAGTCTTGGTCGTCCGCTGGTTGATCGCGTAAGGAGGCTCGATCGAGGTGGAACTGCATGAGTATATGGAATCCCGCGGGATAACACGCGACTCTATTGCCGCCGAGCAGGAGAAGACTCGCGAGCGCGTCGAAGCCTATAAGCTTGCTCAGATTCGCAAGCTAAAGGATCTAACGCAGGCGTCGATTGCCCAGTCGATGGGCGTTTCTCAGAAACGCGTATCTGAGCTCGAGCGCGGGGAGCTGGGCTCGATGAGGCTCGACACGCTGAGCAGGTACGCAGAGAGCCTCGGTGGAAAACTGGTTGCGAGCATTGAGTTTCCCGATCGTACCGTTACGCTTGCTCGCTAAAAACTTTCAATAACCCCCTCACTTTCACCGACTACTATAGCCGCTCACCTAAGTCCCCGAGCAGGAGACCACCGATTCCGCTGGCCCCGCCCCGACCGAGCCCCGCATCGCCCGCGTCCTCGAGGTCGGCTGTGGCACGGGCTGCATCTCGCTTTCCCTTGCCTGGGAGCGCCGCGGCCACGTCACCTGCACCGCCACCGATATCGAGCCGCGTGCCATTGAGCTTGCCACCAAAAACCGCGACGCGCTTGGCCTCACATCCGACGAGGTCACCTTTAGCCTCACCAATCTGGTGAGCTCCATCCCCCGCGAGGAGTGGGGCACCTTCGACGTGCTCGTCTCCAACCCGCCTTACATCCCGACCGATGTCATGCGATCGCTGCCGCACGAGGTCAAGGACTTCGAGCCCGATTTGGCGCTCGAGGGCGGCGCCGACGGCCTGGGCATCTTCCGCCGCCTGCTCAATGCGGCGCCCTATATGCTGCGTGCCGGCGGACTGTTTGCCTGCGAGCTCTACGAGGGCGCCCTCGATGCCGCCGCCGAGCTTTGCCGCCAGGCGGGTCTTACCGACGTGCGCATCGTTCGCGACCTCACCGATCGCCCCCGTATCGTTCGAGCCGTCGTCACCGAGCCCAAGCAACGTATTTAAGCTGAACAAATAGAGGCCTCAAAGGAATCAAGGAGGCCGCTGGTGCAGTCGGCTTCCGATATATAAATGTATTTGAGGTTGTCAGGCGCCATGCACAGCGATCGGCCTACTTGGCGCAAAGGGACCTAATCGTGCTTTTCGTTCGACGGCGAGGGCCACATAGCTTCGATGAATGATTCGATGCCCCGTTTCCCCCGGTCGTTCAGGCGATAGTGGGACCACTTCCCCTGCTTCTCACATTTGACGAACCCTGCGTCGCAGAGGAGCTTCATGTGGTGGGAGAGCGTCGACTGCGACATCTGGAAGAGGTCGAGCAGGCCGCAGGCGCAGATCCCGGGGTTCGCCGCGACCGTCTTCAGGATGAGGAGGCGCCGTTCGTCACCCAGCGCTTTGAACATCTCCGCCGTGACATGCGTCTCCGAGGGGTCGACGTCGACGCGGTCGGTCAAGCAGGTCCCGTCCTCTGTGCAGCCCATCGAGTTCCTCCTCTACTCGGACTCCGTTCCATGGCCCAGTGAATCCCTGAGCGAGATTATCTTACCCTCGATGATCGAGATGGTGCGGGCGAACTCCTCGTCGCTCCGGCCTGTGGGGTCCTCGAGGCCCCAGTTCTCCATGCGCGGGCACGAAAGGGTCGGGCAGGAGACTTCGCACCCCACAAAGACCGCGATGTCCGGCTGGGGTATGTCGGAAAGCAGTTTGCTGTGCTGGCCGGACCCCTCCATGTCGATGCCGTGGAGCTTGAGCATGAGCCGCTGCGCGTCGGGGTTGATTCGCTCGACCGCGACCGTGCCCGCGGAGTAGCTCTCGAACGAGTCCCCGGCGAGCTTCCTGCCGAGCGCTTCGGCAATCTGGCTCCTGCACGAGTTGTGGACGCAGATGAAAGCGACCTTCGGCAGCGCTCTATGCATCTCTGGGGTCATATTGACCATCCCTTTCAAATCCTGTGGCGCTCTTTCGCAAGGGGGCTGCGGGCTTCGCGGGAAGCCCGCGGCGGTTGGGCGCTATGCCAGCGCGGAGATCTCCTCTGGGCTCAGCACCTTTCCCGTGCTCACGACCTTGCCGTCCACCATGAGGGCGGGGAAGCTCATGATGCCGGTCGCGGCAATCTCCGCCATGTCGGTCACGTAGTCGACGTTCTCCGCCCCGAGCGCGGCGACCGCGTTCTCGTGCAGAATATGGCAGCGTTTGCACCCGGGGCCGAGCACCTTCACACGCGCCTCCCGGTTGCGGCTCCCGCCGCAGGAGCAGGCGCCTCCGCAGGAGCAGGTGGGCTCGTTCGCCGTCTCCTTCTTCTTGAACAGTCCCATGTTTCGATCCTTTCACTCGATGCGTTGTATCTCACGGCTGGCTCGCCGCAAGTCGGTTGGATTGGTGCGGCCTTATCCGAACAGCGGTTGGATGAGGTTGAATAGGTAGCCGCTGATTACCATTCCGATGACGCAGACGCTGACGAAGATGGCCATCAGCTTGGGTTTGATGACGCGGGCGAGCATGGTGAGGCTCGGCAGCGAGAGCGTGGTCACGCTCATCATGAAGGCGAGCACGGTGCCCAGTCCCACGCCCTTAAAGTAGAGCGCCTCGGCGATGGGGATGGTGCCGAAGGTGTCGGCGTAGATGGGCACGCCGACGATCGTGGCGAGCACGACGGCAAGTGGGTTGTCCTCACCGAGGACAAACTCGATGGCTTCTTGGGGGATCCAGTTGTGGATGAGGGCCCCCACGCCCACGAGGATGAAGGGGAAGACCTTCTTGAAGGTGCCTCTCGTCTCGGTCGCGGCGTGGGCCAGCCGTTCCTCGCGGGTCATCGAGAGCATGGTCTCGTCGTCGACGAAGTCGCCGTGGACAAAGTCGGCGACCTCGCCGTCCATGCCGAGGTGCTGGATGATGGTCCCGCCGACGATGGCGATGACGAGGCCGACCACGGTGTAGATGACAGCGACGCTGGGCCCGAAGATACTCATGATGAGCACGAGGCTCCCGATGTCCACCATTGGGCTCGAGATGAGGAAGCTGAAGGTGACGCCGAGCGGCAGCCCGGCCCGGGTGAAGCCGATGAAGATGGGGATGGAGCTGCAACTGCAGAACGGCGTGACAGTGCCTAGCAGGGCACCGACGGCGTTGCCGGCGATGCCGCGGAAGCGGCCCATGATGCGGCGGCTGCGCTCAGGGGGGAAGTGGCTCTGGACGTAGCTGATGGCGAACACCATGACCGTGAGCAGGATGACGATCTTGATGGTGTCGTAGATGAAGAAGTGGATGCTCGCCCCGATCGGGGACGCCACGTTCACGCCCATCGCCCCGAGGGCCGCTGCGATGAAGTCGCTCAGCCACTGCATCTTGAGCAGCTGCTCGAGGATAAATGTGCCTATGTGCTCCATTCCTCTCTCCTCTCAATTCGAAAAATTTCGATGTGATAAGGAGACTATACAGGATTTATTCCTAGAGAGCACGAACAAATCGAAAATAATCGATTTGTGTTCAGTTGGTACGAGAGTGGGGAATAACACGCGGCTCTATTGCCGCCGAACAGGTACGCAGAGAGCCTCGGCGGAAAACTGGTTGCAAGCATCGAGTTTCCCGATCGTACCGTTACGCTTGCGCGCTAAAAATCTTCAATTAACCCCCTCACTTTCACCGACTACTAGAGCCGCTCACCAAACCAACATGCGCTCTGGGCAAATAGGTTGAACGTTTCGTGCGAGAATGCCCCACAGTAAACAAACTTGCACCAGAGCGTAAGGGGCTGGCATACACATGCAGACGGTCTATCGGGTATACGAGGGAACGCGCGAGCCGCATCGGCTTGCCATCGAGCGCACGGCCGAGGTGCTCGGCCGCGGCGGCCTGGCTTTGATCCCGACCGAGACCGTCTACGGTGTCGCCGTGGCAGTCAACGCCTTCTCGGACGCCGTGCCCCAAGATACAAGCGAATTCCCATCGTGGCCGCGCGATCCGCAGGCTGCCGTCAATGGCGCCGCAGTTCCTGCGCTCGGCACCGGCTATCGCCGTATCTTCACTCTCAAGCAACGTGAACTCACGCAAACCGTCGCTTGGCTGGTCGATGGCGTCGAAGCACTCGACCGCTATGGCGTGGATATCCCGGAAGATGCCCGCATACTCGCGCGACGATGCTGGCCGGGAGCCCTGACTATCGTGGTCAAGGCAGCCCCCTGCGTGCCGACCTTTATGCGCGCTGCCGACGACACGGTGGCACTTCGCGCTTCGGCCTCGCCCGTGGTGCAGGCGCTCATTCGCGCCTGTGGCAGCCCCCTTGCCTGCACGAGCGCCAACACGCATGGCGCGCCCGCGCCGGCAAGTTTTATCACGGTGGAGGGTCGCATCCTGGAGGGGGTCGATGTTGCCGTCGATGCCGGTGAGACCCCGTGTCGCGACGCCTCGACCATCGTGTCGTTTCAGCACGGCGAGCTCCAGATCCTGCGCCAAGGCGCACTTCCCGCATCAGAGATCGAACGGGTCCTGTCCGACCCGATGCAATAGAAAGGTTTAAGCGATGTCGTTGAATCTGGGCAGCCTGGGCATGGAAGATGCCTCGTTTGACTTTAGCGGTTCCTACATCATGGCGCTCGACTGCGGCACCACCTCGGTACTTGCGACCATCGTCGACGAGTACGGATGCATCGTCGCGCAGGCACGTCGCAGCGTCAAAACCAGCTTCCCGCGTCCCGGCTGGGTGGAGCAAGACCCCATGGCGGTCCTTGCTAGCCAGATCGCCGTCATGATGGAAGTCCAGTTTAAGAGCGGTATCCACTCCGACCGCATTGCCGCCATCGGCATCTCCAACCAGCGCGAGACCACGGTGGTCTGGGATCGCGTGAGCGGTCAGCCGATCTATAACGCTATCGTATGGCAGTGCCGCCGTACCGCACCTCTGATCGACGAGCTTGTCGAGCAGGGCGCAGAAGGGCTGGTGCGCTCCCGCACGGGACTCACGCTCGACCCGTATTTCTCGGCCTCCAAGGTGCAGTGGATTCTCGACAACGTCGACGGCGCACGCGAAAGCGCGGCGGCGGGCGACCTCATGTTTGGCACCATCGACACCTGGCTCATCTACAACCTCACCGGCGGCCAGGTCTTTGCCACCGACTACACCAATGCCAGCCGCACGGCACTCTTTAATATCCATACGCTCGATTGGGACGACGACCTGCTGGCACTCTTTGACGTTCCACGTTCCATGATGCCCGAGGTTCGCTGGAGCTCGGGCGACTACGGCCGCGTCGCGAGCGACATCATGACCAACATGCCGCCCATCATGGGCGTGGCGGGTGACCAACAGGCGTCGCTGTTCGGCCACTGCTGTTTCCGTCCCGGCCAGACCAAAAACACCTATGGCACGGGTTGCTTTATGCTCATGAACACCGGCGACGAGATCGTCGAATCCAAGAATGGCCTGGTCTCCACCATCGGTATCGCTGCGGACGGCAAAGTCAGCTATGCGCTCGAGGGTTCTATTTTTGCCGCCGGCTCAACGATGAACTGGCTTCACAACAACATGGGCATCATCTCGAGCGTGAGCGAGTCGGCACAACTCGCCGCTTCGATTAGCGACAACGAGGGCTGCTACTTCGTTCCCGCCTTTGCGGGTTTGGGTGCTCCCTGGTGGGACCCGCATGCTCGCGGTATCGTGTGCGGTCTGACCGGCGCCTCGAGCCGTGCGACCATCGTACGTGCCGCCTGCGAATCCATGGCATATCAGAGCTACGACGTGCTGCGCGCCATGGAGCAGGACGTGGGGCTTTCGATTGAGCGCCTGTCTGTCGATGGCGGTGCCTCGCGCAACGAGTTCATCATGCAATTCCAGGCCGACCTGCTGGATATCCCCGTGCTGCAATGCGAGACGGTGGAGACCACGGCAATCGGTGCCGCGTACTTGGCGGGTCTTGCCGTCGGCTATTGGGAAGACCTGGAAGAGCTGGAGCAAAATGCCCAGATCGTTAGGACCTTCCTTCCCCACATGTCCGCCGAGCGCCGCGGGCAAAACCTTGCGGGCTGGCGTGATGCAGTCAGGCGCTCGCTCAGCACCTCACAGTAGGGCTGCGATGGGCTGCTCGATACAACAAACCGCTAAACTAATGCATGGCGTGCGGCGGCAACATTGCTGCGCGCCTTGTCAGCAAGGCCGTTTTGCGGCCGCAACGAAAGGGGCAATCAACCCATGACCGTCACCTACGATGCGTCCCGCGTGACGCTTGTCGATCACCCGCTCGTCCAGCACAAGCTGTCGATCCTGCGCGACAAAAACACCGGCACCAACCAGTTCCGTCAGCTCGTGCGCGAACTCGCGCTTTTTGACGGCTACGAGGCCATGCGCGACCTGCCTATGGAAGACGTCGAGGTCGAGACCCCCATCACTACCGCCACGTTCAAACAGCTTGCCGGCAAGAAACTCGCCATCGTGCCCATCCTGCGTGCGGGCCTTGGCATGGTCGACGGCATCCTCGACCTGGTGCCCTCCGCTCGCGTGGGCCACATCGGCATGGAGCGCGACGAGGTCACCCACGAGCCGCACGAGTATTACTGCAAGATGCCCAAGGATATCGACCAGCGCATCTGCCTGGTCGTCGACCCCATGCTCGCCACGGGCGGTTCGGCCGAGATGGCCATCAGCTACCTGCGCGAGCGCGGTGTCAAGGACATCCGCATGCTGTGCATCGTCGCGGCCCCCGAGGGCCTCAAGTCGCTGACCGAGAAGGATCCTGACGTACATATTTATACGTGTGCTATCGACGACCATCTCAACGAGGCTGCCTACATCGTTCCCGGCCTCGGCGACGCCGGCGACCGCATCTACGGCACGCTCTAGTCGCTGGGCTAAGACGGCCGCGGCTGCAAATACGAAGAAACGGTGCGCGCGGACGAACAAAAGGCGACCGCGCGCACTCCCGTTAACGGACGTTTTGCCCTGCAGGGTTCGAGAAAAACGTATTACCTACCTGCGGCATAAAGAAGGTCTTAAGAAAACGAACAGGTGCGTATTAACCGATGCTTTTTCGGTTGTACTTTAGCGATTGGCTCGTACAATAGTCACCAATGTTTGGCGGGAACTGTTCTGGGAAGCGTTAAAGAGGGAAAGTGAGGACGCCAGTGTTTCAGATAGCCGATCTGCTCGCTATCGTTGCAGGCGCCATCGCGGGCGCGGTCGCCTTTCTTCCCTTTGTCTTTACGCTCAAGCCGGTTCTTGACGATAAGCAGAATGCGGACATGCTCAAGGGTATGGTGAGTCTGGCGGTCTCGGCGATCGCCCTGCTCGTCTTTACCTTGGTTGTGTTTGTGTTGTTCGGAGAGGCATTTCGCATGTTCCTCCTGGGCGAGGCGATCGGCTTCGTGGCCTTTATGGCCGCCTGCACGGTTCGTGTCGCCAAGGCGCTGCGAGATCCTCATGAGGTCGAAAGGTAAGTCGTGGAAATTTTTGAAAAGCTGCCTGATGAGATTAATCATCTGGTCAGCGAGTTCAGCTCCACCCCCGTCGTGGGCGATCTGAGCTGCGGCATCACGCAGTACTCGTTTTGGCTGATCGTCTCCACGATCGTGCTCCTGATCGTCCTGGCCGTGTTCAAGAAGAAGCAGACCCTGGTTCCCAAGGGCTTCTTCGTCAACGGTTTCGAGTACATCATCGAGTACGTCGAGAACGATATCGGCAAGGGCGTCGTGGGTGAGAACTGGAAGAAGCACTTCCCGTTCCTGTGCTCGCTTTTCCTGTTCATCCTGATCAATAACATGATCGGCCTGATCCCGGGAATGAAGCCCGGCACCGGCGCAATCGGCTCCACCGCCGCGCTCGCCATCTTCGCCTTCGTGTACTTCATCTACTACGGATGCAAGGCTCACGGCGTGATTGGCTACATCAAGAGCCTCGCCCCGCAGGGCGTGAGCTTCCCGATGAACGTGCTCGTGTGGGTCGTCGAGCTTTTCTCGACCTTCCTGCGCCTCATCACGCTCGCCGTCCGTCTGTTCTGCAACATGTTCGCAGGACACGTGGTCATGGGCTCGTTTGCCATCATGGCGAGCATGTTCATGCAGCCGCTGCTTCAGCAGGTTTCCGCGGCTCACGCCGTCGGCGCCCTGCCTTCGCTGGCCTGGCTTGCCATCCTCATCCTGATCTATGCGATCGAGCTTGTGGTCGGCGCCATCCAGGCTTACGTCTTCACGGTCCTTACCGCCGTGTATGTCTCCGAGGCAGAGGAGGTCGCGGAGGAGGAGTAGTCTTCCGTTCGTGCCTTAAAGGTAAGGCAATTCGTTAAACCGCCGGTGCCCGTACCCATGGAGCCCGGCAGTTATAAAAAGGTTATCCTGCGTGAAATAAGACACGCACGACAAAGGAGGAATCGTGGGAGTTATCGGTTACGGTCTCGGTGTTATCGGCGCTGGTCTTGCTATCGGCCTGTCTGCTCTGGGTGCTACGGGTGCTATGGCCCGTCAGCCTGAGGTCCAGGGCCGCGTGTTCACCGTCTTCATCATGGGCTCCGCCTTCGGCGAGGCTCTGGCTCTGATCGGCTTCGTTGTCGCGCTGATCGTTAAATAGCACGGAGCGTCAAGTATGAATCTTTCATCCCAGAAGAGCGCGATCGCACTCTCCGCGTCCGCGGCCGCGCTGCTCATGCCGGTTTCCGCGTTCGCCGAGGACGGCGCTGCCGGTGCGGACATCCTCATCCCTAAGATGGCGGAGTTCATCCCGGCGCTTATCGCCTTCCTGATTATCTGGATCGTGCTGGCCAAGGTCGCCCTGCCGGGCATCATGAAGACCATGGAGGAGCGCGGCAAGAAGATCGAGGAGAGCCTCGACGAGGCCGAGAAGACCAAGCAGGAGGCCATCGCCAAGCGCGCTGAGTCCGACTCGATCGTCACCGACGCCCGTCGTCAGGCTGCCGACATCGTTCTCGAGGCCCGTAAGGACGCCGAGTCCGAGCGCGCCCGTATCATCGAGGCTGCTCACAAGGAGGCCGAGGAGATCATCGCCAAGGCCCATACGACCGTCGAGGACGAGCGCAAGTCCATTTACGCCGGTGCCGCGAGCTCCATCGCCGACCTGTCCGTTGCCGTCGCCACCAAGATCGTGGGCGAGGCACTCGAGGACGATGCCGAGCAGAAGAAGCTCATCGAGCGCTACATCCAGGAAGCAGGTAGCCTGAATGCCGACTAGCCGCTATCAGGACAAGGTGCTCGAGACCTACGCGCGCTCCCTTCTGGAAGCCGCCAAGGCCGAGAACCATGTGTTCGAGGACCTCGAGATGATCGAGCGCCTGGCTTCTGCCAGCCCCGAGATCATCGCCGTGCTCGACACCATGTCCAAGCGCGACCAGCTCGACCTTCTTCCCAAGGTGGCAGCTGCCTTTAAGTATGTTGCCGAGGAAGACGAGGATGTAGTGGGCGTGACCGTCACCACGGCGATCCCGCTCGACGACGAGCTGCGTCAAACCATCACTAAGAAATGCGAGCAGGACTTCGGCCGCAAGGTATTCCTTATCGAGCAGGTCGACCCGTCTATTGTGGGCGGCCTGGTGCTCGAGGCCCGCGGCGAGCGTCGTGACATTTCCGTCAAGACGCAGCTGCGCATCGCGCAGGAGACCCTCGCAAACTCTGCTAATTCGTACGGAGGTGAAGCCTAATGTCCGAAACCCTCAATGCCCAGGATATCGCCAAGAAACTGCAGGAGCAGCTCACGAGCCTCTCCGCGACGGTCGATACGCATGAGGTTTCAACGGTCGACGAGGTAGGCGACGGCATCGCGCGCGTCTCCGGCCTCAAGAGCGCCATGGCAGGCGAGCTTCTGGAGTTCAAGAGCTCCGATACCGGTGAGACCGTCTTCGGCCTTGCCCAGAACCTTGACCGTGACGAGGTCGGCGCCGTTCTGTTTGGTGCCGTCGACTCCATCAAGGAAGGCGACGAGTGCCGCACCACTGGCCGCATTATGGATATCCCCGTGAGCCGCGCCATGCTCGGCCGCGTCGTCAATCCGCTCGGCCAGCCCATCGACGGCCTGGGCGACATCGTCGCCACGCACCGTCGTCCCATTGAGTTCAAGGCCCCCGGCGTCATCGACCGTACCCCGGTGTGCGAGCCGGTTCAGACCGGCCTGTTGGCCATCGACTCCATGGTGCCTATCGGCCGCGGTCAGCGAGAGCTCATCATCGGCGACCGTAAGACCGGTAAGACCGCCATTGCCATCGACGCTATCCTCAACCAGCGCGGCAAGGGCATGGTCTGCATCTATGTCGCCATCGGCCAGAAGGCCTCCACGGTTGCCAACATCCGCGAGACCCTCGCTCAGCACGGTGCGCTCGACTACACCATCATCGTTTCGGCCACCGCTGCCGATTCCGCCCCTATGCAGTACATCGCACCTATGGCCGGTGCCGCTATCGGCGAGTTCTTCATGTACAACGGCGAGGACGGCAAGCCCGCCAGCGAGACCAACCCCGGTGGCCACGTGCTCGTCATCTACGATGACCTGTCCAAGCAGGCTGTGGCCTACCGTCAGATGTCGCTGACGCTGCATCGTCCGCCTGGACGCGAGGCCTATCCTGGCGACATCTTCTATCTGCACTCTCGTCTGCTCGAGCGTGCCGTCAAGATGTCCAAGAAGAACGGCTACGGCTCCATGACGGCACTGCCGATCATCGAGACCCAGGACGGCGACGTCTCGGCCTACATTCCGACCAACGTCATTTCCATTACCGATGGTCAGATCTACCTGCAGTCCGAGCTCTTCTTCCAGGGCCAGCGCCCGGCAGTCGACGTGGGCATTTCCGTGTCCCGCGTCGGTGGCGACGCGCAGACCAAGGCTATGAAGCAGGTCGCCGGCAACCTCCGTCTGGACCTCGCTTCGTACCAGGAGCTCGCCGGCTTTACGCAGTTCGGCTCCGACCTCGACGAGGCTACTCAGAAGCAGCTGACCCATGGTGCCCGCATGACCGAGCTCCTGAAGCAGCCGCGTTACAAGCCGTTTGAGGTTGGCGAGCAGATCGTTACGCTGTTCGCTGGCAACGAGGGCTTCCTGGATGACCTGGAGATCGCCGACGTGCTGCCTTTCCGTGCCGAGCTCATCGAGTACATGGACAATGGCTTTGGCTCGCTGCTCGACAAGGTTCGCGCCAAGAAGATCGATGATGACACCAAGGCTGAGCTCTTGCGCGTCATCGGCGACTTCAAGCAGCAGTTCATGGCCAAGCACCATTCGGATGTTTCTGGATCAGAGGAGAACTAAGCCCCATGGCCAACCTTCGCGACATTAAGAAGCGAATCTCCTCGGTTACCACGACCAAGCAGATCACGCGCACGATGGAGATGGTCTCTACGGCCAAGATCCGTCGTGCCCTCGATCGCTCCAAGCAGGCCGAGCCCTATAAGGAGGCGCTGACCGACGTCATGTTGACGGTCGCCGGCGACGCCTCCTGTTCGGGCACCGATCCCATGCTGCAGAAGCATGAGAGCGTCAAGCATGGCCTGATTGTCGTTATTGCCTCGGACCGCGGCCTTGCCGGCGGTTTCAATACGACGGTGGAGCGCACGGCCGAAAAGCTCGCCGCTTCTTGGACGAACGACGGCATCGAGTGCGAGATCATCGCGTGCGGGCGTAAGCCGGCCACGTATTTCCGTGACCGCGCAAACGTCGTCATGCACTTTGAGGGCAACTCCTCTGAGCCCGATTTTAATCAGGCCCGCATGATCTCCTCTCATATCTGCGATGCGTATCGTGCCGGTGAGCTTGACCGTGTCGAGCTTGTCTACCACCACGCCAAGAACCGCGTGGATCAGGAGCTTCGCGTCGAGCATCTGTTGCCGCTCGACCCCGAGATGATCGCTATGGCCCACGGTCCGCGTAAGAACGAGACCGACGCCCCTAAGCGCATCTCGTCCACGTTCGAGTTCGTGCCCTCTCCCGAGCATGTTCTCGGCAAGCTTGTGCCGTCTTATATCCTGACGGTCATCTACCAGGCCCTGATCGATTCGGCGGCTGCCGAGCAGGGTGCACGCCGCAAGGCCATGCACTCCGCGACCGAAAACGCCACCGCGATCATCTCGACCCTTACCCGCACGTATAGTCGCGTGCGCCAGGCTTCGATCACGACCGAGATTAACGAGATCGTCGGCGGAGCCTCAGCATTGGAGGAACAGTAATGGCTAATAACACCGTAAAGCTTGCGGTCGAGGAAGCCACCAAGAAGACGACTGCCGGTGATGGTCGCATCGTGCGAATCATCGGCCCTGTCGTCGACGTCAAGTTTGACGGCGCGGTGCCCCCGATCTACAACGCGCTCACGGTCGAGGCCGAGACCCCGATCGGTCATCTGAGCACGATCCTCGAGGTCGAGAGCCAGCTTCCGGGCGGCGTCGTCCGCACGGTCGCCATGTCCTCGACCGACGGCCTGCAGCGCGGCCTCATCGCCACCGATACCGGTGAGCCCATGAAGATGCCCGTTGGCCCCAAGACGCTCGGCCGCATTTGGAACGTCATGGGCAAGCCCGTCGACGGCAAGCCCATGCCCGAGGTGGAGGAGTTCTACCCCATCCACCATGCAGCGCCCCGTTTCGACGAGCTCACCACCAAGACCGAGATCTTCGAGACCGGCATCAAAGCTGTTGACCTGCTCGAGCCCTACATCCGTGGCGGCAAGACGGGCCTGTTCGGCGGCGCCGGCGTCGGCAAGACCGTTCTGATTCAGGAGCTCATCAACAACCTCGCCCAGGAGCACGGCGGCACCTCGGTGTTCACCGGCGTCGGCGAGCGTACCCGCGAGGGCACCGACCTGTTCCTCGAGATGAGCGAGTCTGGCGTTATCGACAAGACCTGCTTGGTCTATGGTCAGATGAACGAGCCGCCCGGAGCGCGTCTGCGCATCGGTCTGGCCGGCCTTACCACCGCTGAGTACTTCCGCGATCGCGGCCAGGACGTTCTGCTGTTCATCGACAACATCTTCCGCTTCTCCCAGGCAGGTTCCGAGGTTTCCGCACTGCTGGGCCGTATGCCGTCCGCCGTTGGTTACCAGCCCACGCTGGCAACCGAGATGGGCGACCTCCAGGAGCGCATTACCTCGACCAAGACGGGCTCCATTACCTCCGTCCAGGCTGTCTACGTCCCCGCAGACGACCTGACCGACCCGGCGCCTGCCACGACGTTTACGCACCTCGATGCCACCACGGTTCTTTCGCGTAGCATTTCGTCGCTCGGCCTGTTCCCGGCTATCGACCCGCTTGCGTCTTCCTCCGACGCTCTCGATCCCTCGATCGTCGGCGAGGAGCACTATCGTGTCGCCGTCAAGGTCCAGGAGCTCCTGCAGGAGTACTCCGACCTTCAGGACATCATCGCCATTCTGGGTATGGACGAGCTGTCCGAGGAGCAGCGCCTTACGGTCAACCGTGCCCGTAAGATTCAGCAGTTCCTCTCGCAGTCCTTCCACGTCGCCGAGAAGTTCACCGGCAACCCCGGTGTCTACGTCCGCGTCGAGGATACCGTCCGCTCTTTCGCCGAGATTGTCGACGGCAAGGCCGATGACCTGCCCGAGCAGGCTTTCCGCTATGCTTCCACGATTGAGGACGTGCGCGAGCGCGCCCGCAAGATGGGGGAGAAGTAGGTTATGCGTATCCGCATCGTGTGCCCCGTGAGCTGCGCCTATGAGGGCGACGCTGCGTTTGTGTCGATTCCGTCCACGGATGGCGAGTTTGGCGTCCTGCCCGCTCACTCCAGCGAGATCTGCACGATCGACCGCGGTTACGTTCGCGTTTCCGATAAGGCCATGGGCACTGTCGACCACACGTTTGCCGTGGCCGGCGGCTATGCCCAGGTTGCGGACGATGTCGTGACCGTTCTCGCCGAGCGCGCTTGCGATTTGGCGACCGTCGATGCCGACAAGCTTAAAGCTGATATCCAAGGTTTTGAAGAGAAGCTGGGTAATTTGTCGGAGGATGATGCACGCCGCGCCTACCTCTATAATGAAATCGCATGGTGTAAGCTCAAGCTTGCCCAATAGTCAAACGATTTACGTTCGACCATTTGCGAACACATCATGCCCGGGATGGCCCAGCCACCCCGGGCATGCTTTTTGAAAGGGCAGACCTTGGATATTATCCGCGTTGAGGGTGGCCACGCCATCGGAGGCTCCGTGCCCGTCTCGGGTGCCAAGAACTCCGCGCTCAAACTCATGGCGGCAACGCTTCTGGCGCCGGGCAAGACGACGCTGCAGAACGTGCCCGATATTTCCGATGTTCACGTGATGGGCAAGGTGCTCAAGGGCATGGGCGCTACGATCGATGTTCTCGACGAGCACACGCTCGAGATTGATACCTCTCAGGTCGATTCTTGGGAGGCCCCCTACGAGCTCGTTGCCAAGATGCGTGCTTCCACCGCCGTCATGGGACCCCTGCTGGGCCGCTTCCATCGCGCCAAGATTGCCATGCCGGGCGGCTGCAACCTGGGTGCTCGCAAGATCGATATGCACATTCTTGGTCTTGAGGCCCTGGGCGTTGAGTTCGATACCGCCCACGGCTACATCAACGCTAATGCGCCCCAAGGTCTGCGCGGTACCACCGTCACGCTCGAGTTCGCCAGCGTCGGTGCGACCGAGAACCTCATCATGGCATCCGTGCGCGCGCAGGGCACCACGGTTATCGACAATGCCGCCCGCGAGCCCGAGATCGTCGATCTCGCCAACATGCTCAACGAGATGGGCGCCAAGATTGTCGGCGCGGGTACGCCCGTCGTGACCATCGAGGGCGTGGAAGAGCTGCATCCTGTTACCCATCGCGTAGTGGGCGACCGCATCGAGGCCGGTACCTTTATCGTTGCCGGTGCGTTGATGGCCGACGATCGCGGTGTCGATGTCACGGGCTTTTGCCCCATCCACTTGGGCATGGTGCTCAAGAAGATGGAGCTCATGGGTATCGACTGCGAGCGCGTCGAGGATGGCGTCCATGTAAACCGTGCCGAGCGCATCAAGCCGGTCGACATCCAGACGCTTCCGTTCCCCGGCTTCCCGACCGACATGCAGGCACAAATTATGGTGCTCTCCGCTCTCGCCGACGGCAGTTCCGTTATTACCGAGAACATCTTCGAGAATCGCTTTATGTTCGCCTCTGAGCTGGTGCGCATGGGTGCCGACATTCGTATCGAGAGCCATCATGCCATGATTCATGGCGTCAAGGGCTTCTCGGGTGCACAGGTTACCTCGCCCGATCTGCGTGGCGGAGCGGCCCTCGTCGTAGCGGGCTTGATCGCCGACGGGACGACCGAGGTTTCGGCTATCCATCACATCAAGCGCGGCTACGAGCAGTTTGTCGAAAAACTGCAGGCGCTCGGCGCGCATGTCGAGCATGCTACCGTCCCCGATCCCGTCATCTACTAATACAGGTTGCCTATGTTTAATAAAAAGCCCCTCGCGGATACTAGCACCCGAAGACCCTCAACTGGTGCGCAGGCCAAGATCTACAGTCGCGATAACGTGGCTCGCTATTCCGAGCGCGCTCGCCAACGTCGTCGTAGCCACACGATTCGTCACGTCGCGCTCATTGTCGTGCTTGGCGTGCTACTGAGTGCCACTACCGCTGCCGGCCTGTGGTTTGCCACCATTATGGGCAAGCTCGGCGATTCTAATGTCATTACCGACAATCTGCGTCGGGTTCTGGTTGACACCGATGAGGCAAAGGATCCGTTCTACGTGCTGCTTCTTGGCACCGACGGCCGTCCGGGCGAGGATACGTATCGTGCCGACTCGATTATCCTGGCACGCATCGACCCCACGCAAAAGCAGGCGACGCTCATTTCCGTTCCGCGCGACACCAAGGTCGAGTACAAGGGCGAGACCATGAAGATCAACGCCTGCCATACCGTTGGCGGCGCCGAGGCCATGGTCGAGGCGGTCAACGAGCTGTGCGGTGTTCAGATTTCCCACTATGCCGAGGTCAGCTTCGACGGTATGCAGGCGCTGATTGATTCGGTTGGCGGTATCGACATTAACGCAACCGATGATGTTGACGACCCCGAGCACCTGGATATTAAGATTACCGCTGGCCAGCAGCATATGGACGGTGCCACCGCCCTTACCTATGCCCGCTGCCGCTACACCTATGCCGACGGCGATTACACGCGCATGCGCCACCAGCGTCAGGTGCTTGGCGCCCTTGCCAACCAGATTCTCAATAACTTCGATGCCACGAAGATCTTTGGCCTGGTTAATTCGCTGTCCGATATGCTCGTAACCGATATGAGCGTTCAGGATATCGTGGCTACGGTCAACGCCATGCGCGGTATGGATGTCGACGGTATCTACTCGGCCAACCTGCCCTCGTACGCCGACGACAGCACCATGATCGACGGTGTGAGCTACGTCTTTGTCTACGAGGACGAGCTCAAGGAAATGATGGAGCGCGTCGATGCCGGCAAGGATCCCAAGGGTCCCAACACTATGGGTCTTTCCGACGGTTCCAGCTCTACGATCGGCGACCTGAACAACAACACGTCTGACGACTACGCAAACGGTACCGCAACTTCATCGGTCAGCTCTGACGATTCCGATGACTCAAGCGATTCGAGCGATTCGGACTACTACGAAGAGCCCACCGGCGACGGCAACGGCTACGAGGCCAATTACTAAGTTACGGCGTTTTACCAAACGCCGTAACGGCTCGACGCTGCGCGCCGCCCAAGGCGACAATTTGTCATTCAAAAGGCAGGGCATGACCAGAAGGTCAATGCCCTGCCTTTTTCATGCCAACTTGTTCGCCTTGGACGTCGTTCGCTGACGTTGGCTCAACCTGCGGTGCTGACTACTCCCCTTGCACCAAAAACCGCCCCGTTCTCGGTTTTTGAGGACGGGGCGGTTTTGCTTACCTAGATTGTTCGAGTTCCTTATGCAAAGCGGGCGACGAGCTCCTGGAGCACGTCGGTCATCTTGACGAGCGAACTGACCGGGACGAACTCGTTGACGCCGTGGTAGCAATAGCCGCCGGTGGAAAGGTTGGGGCAGGGCAGACCGCGGAACGACAGCTGAGCGCCGTCAGTGCCGCCACGAATCGGCAGCACTTGGGACGCAACGCCGCAGGCAAGGTAGGCTTCCTTGGCAACATCAATAAGCTCGGGATAGTCACGAACGATCTCGGCCATATTTCGATACTGCTGCTTAATCTCGACCGTCACGCGCTCCTCACCCAGACGCTGGTTGAGCATCGAGGCGGCAGCATCAATAAGGTCGAGTTTCTGCTGGAACTTGGCGGCGTCATGGTCGCGGACGATATAGCGCGCTGTGGCGTGATCGACGGTCGCAGATACGCCCTCAAGGTGATAAAAGCCCTCGTAGCCTTCCGTATACTCCGGGCGCTGCACGTAGGGGAGCAACGCGTTGAAGTCGCAGAACAGATTTCCTGCATTGACCATGCGGCCCTTGGCGTCGCCTGGGTGGATGGACTGGCCCTCAAAGCGGACGGTCGCCTCGGCGGCGTTAAAGCACTCCCACTCCAGCTCGCCGATGGGGCCGCCGTCGACCGTGTAGGCGTACTTGCAGCCAAAGGTATCGATATCCAACAGCTCGGCTCCGTGGCCGATCTCCTCGTCAGGGCAGAAGCAAATGCCGAGTGCGGGATGGGGCAGAGAAGGGTCCTGAGCGATACGCGCGACAAGCGACATGATCTCGGCGACGCCCGCCTTGTCGTCTGCGCCCAGCAGCGTGGTGCCATCGCTGCAGACCAGGTCCTCACCCGCGAGGTCGTTCAGGGCGGGAAGCTTGGCGGTACTCATGGCAACGGGCTTACCGTCAACCGTGCCGCAGACCAGGTCGCCGCCTTCGTAGTGTACGATGTGCGGTTTCACGCCGGCGCCCGGTGCAACTTCGGTAGTGTCGAGATGGGCGATCAGGCCCAGGGCGGGCTTGTCCTCAGCGCCCGCACTTGCGGGGATATGCGCGCAGACATAGGCGTGCTCGGTCACGTGGGCATCTTCCGCACCAAGCTCGCGCAGCTCTTTAGCCAGCACGTTGGCAAGGTCAAACTGAACGGCGCTCGAGGGTACCTGGTCGCAGTTTGCATCCTCGGACTGCGTGTTGATCTGGACGTAGCGCAAAAAGCGCTCGAGGACATCGGGGTTCGTGGTGGTGTTTTCCATAAAGACCGCTCCAATCTTGGTCGTCGTGTGCAACAAGAACTCTAGCACGGTATGCCACGGCATACCGCGACGCTTGGATGGGGTAGAATCAGCCATTGAATGCAGAAGGGACGGAAGATCATGGATACGACAAATAGCTCGCGCGAACTACATCTGACGGTGGCGAACGAAGACTACTTGGAGTGCATGGTTCGCATTGAAAGCGAAGAGGGGGAAACCAACGGCGTTCGATCGGTCGACATCGCGCAGCGCCTTGGCGTCTCCAAGGCATCGGTCAATAAAGCGGTTTCGGCTCTCAAGGCATCCGAGCTTGTCGAGCAATCGCACTACGGCAAGGTGATCCTGACCGATCGCGGCCGCGAGGTTGGCACGGCTATCTGGTACCGTCATCGCCTCATCCGCACGTTTTTGGTTCAGGAGCTCGGTGTCGAATTTGAGCGAGCCGATTCCGAGGCCTGCATGATGGAGCATGCGCTATCCGAGGACACGATGAGCCGCTGGCTCGCCTATCTCGAAAAGCAGGGAATCAGCGTCGAGGAATAGCGGGATATATATGGATACGAGTTATTACAACCGCTTTGGTGCCGAGGAACTTACGCGCCGCTTGTCGAGCGAGACCTTGTTGGCGCAGGGCCCCATGGGCAGTGTTCTGTTGAGTGAGTACGATGCCGCCGATATTCCACCGGCGTTTTGGAATCTGGCAGAGCCGCAGACCGTTTCTCGTATCCATCGCTTGTATGTCGCCGCCGGCGCGCAGGTACTCATTACCAATACCTTTCAGGCATCAAGCTATGCCCTCAAGCACGACCAGATTGCGCCGTCCGTGGCGGAGGTCAATCGCGGGGCCGTCGACGATGCCCGCCAGGCGCACCCTCAGCTGCTGCTGGGCTCGATGGGTCCGATCGGTATTGAGTGGTTTGCCGAGGACTCTGCCGAGTATCGTGAAATCCGAGGCATTGCGCGCGAACAGGCGCACGCCTTGCTCAATGCTGGTGTTGACGGTCTGCTGATCGAGACGGTGACGTCTATCCGTAATCTGCAGCCCATGCTTGCCGGCGTCCGAGATGCCGCCGACGGCATGCCTGTTCTGGTGAGTTTTGTCGTTGACGATAAAGGCGACCTGCTGGGCGATGGCCTCAACATCGAGGCAGCCGTTTTGTACGCCGAAAAACACGGCGCAAACTCGGTTGGTGTTAATTGCTGTTCGCTCGCGGCCGCGAATGCGGCGGTGCCCAGGATGGTTGCATCGGCGACTACTCCCGTCACGGTGCGTCCCAACGTAGGCGATCCGGTCCAGACTCAGGATGGCCCCGTATGGCACGAGAATCCTGAAGCTTTCGCGCGCGCATGCATCGAATGGAGACATGCCGGCGCCGCAATGGTGGGCAGTTGCTGTGGAACCACGGCAATCACTACGGCAGCGATGGCCGAGGCGCTCGATATATAAAGGGCAAAACCGCTCCATACGGGGCGGTTTTTTATTGCTTGCATGTCCTCGGCAGCATTTGCCCAAATGGTGAATGCTGGTGCCGGCAGGTTGCCGAGTGCGTGTTGCGGGTATACCTCACGCGTACCATGATCCAAACACTGTGAGGTGTCTGCGCGTGTGCGCGATAATTCATTTTGGAACTGACGGTTGGCGCGCTCGCGTCGATGAGGACTTCACTGCCGATAACGTTGCCCGTATCGCCGATGCCGTCGGCGAGTTGTGGCAAAAGACCAATCCGGGCAAAACGGTATATATAGGGTTCGACACCCGCCCCCTGGCGAGCGAGTTTGCTGAGCTTGCGGCGGGCGTGCTAGCAGCGCACGGGCTGGACGCCGTGCTCGCTTCGCGACCTGTTCCGACCCCTGCCCTTACGTGGGCGGCGGCTTATGACGGTGAGGCGTGCGGCGCGCTCATGGTGACGGGGTCCCATCATCCGCAGGGTTATCTGTGCCTCAAGATTCGCATGGGTGACGGCTCGACCGCCAACCAGGATGTCATCGAAGAGCTCGAAGAGACCGTGGCTCCCGAGCCAATGGGGATCGAGGGGCAATATCGCACCGCGGATATTATTCCTGACTATATGCAGGCGGTGGCATCGTTTGTCGATGCCGAAGCCATCCGCGACGCGCACCTGCGCGTGGTTGTTGATCCCATGGGCGGCGCAGCCCAGGGCTATCTAGCCGATTTGCTGCGCGAGCTTGGCGTTGAGGTGCACGAGATTCACGCCGGGCAGGCGTCTGACCAAGAAGATATCTGCCCCGACCCCGTTGAGCCTTGGGTGGACGCTTGCGAGCGCACGGTTATCGAGGACGGAGCTTGCGCTGGCCTGGTGACCGACGGCGACGCCGACCGTATCGGCGCGGTTGACGAGCGCGGCAGATATATACATCCGCATCAGATCATGGCGCTCGTTTTGGGCGACTTGGTTCAATTTCGTAATTTGGAGGGGCGCGTCGTCGTCAATCTTTCGTGCTCGACGCTCGTGCGTCGCATTGCCGAGGCGCTTGGCTGCCGCGTGACCGTCAAACCGGTCGGTTTCAAATATATAGCGGCAGAGATGAAGAAGGGCGGCGTCCTCATAGGCGGTGAAGAAGCCGGTGGTATCGGCATCGCCGCGCATATGCCCGAGCGCGATGGAATCCTCGCCTGTCTAATTCTGTGTGAGCTTATGGCAAAGACGGACGCGCCTTTGGGCGTTCTGGTCGACCAACTCGAGGACAGTTTTGGTAAGACGAGTTACGGTCGACGGGATTTGCGCCTTGAGGCCGAAGATGCCGAAACGTTACGAACCCTGCTGCCGGGTGTAAACCCCAAGTCGATTTGTGGCAAGGTACCGCAAAACGTTAGTCATATGGATGGCTTGCGTTTGGCATTCGAGGATGACACGTGGCTGCTGGTCCGTCCTAGCGGGACCGAACCAGTGGTGCGCGTCTACGCCGAGGGGTTCTCGGTGGAAGAACGTGATGAGTTGCTCGATGCTGGCTGTGCTTTAGCTAGGGGGACGTATCCGCTTTAACCATGAGACTGCCTTATATAAAGAGATGCTCGGCGAGCGGTAGGTAACGGCTGGCAAACGTTAGTCGGGTTCAAAAATGTGTAGGAAATGTGTACGCCCAGATTCCCGCCCCCGGGGCCCCTCCGGTCTGGCAATATATCTCCTTGCCGCGCGGCCCGGTCGGACCGGATCAGCCGCAAAGCGTGCACCTTGAGAACCGGATACTGCGAGGATGGACACTAACTTCAGTGTCGCATCCGGGCAGACATCGAACCATTTGAAATGGTCTAACTTGGA
>ERZ1032651.50-NODE-50-length-32345-cov-23.898266_pt1 | contig 32345 bp, 14 predicted proteins | sample MGYA00518732_ERZ1032651 | MGnify/ENA primary metagenome ERZ1032651 (study PRJEB33719, sample SAMN04261399) | wastewater metagenome | biome: periurban shantytown; feature: human; material: feces | host: Homo sapiens | place: Peru: Lima | collected 2013-01-03 ...
GGGCTGTACAGGCTGGCTGGGCTGGACGGGCTGGGTTGGCTGGACGGGCTGCTGCGCGGGCATTGCGACTGCCGGATTGGCGGCCGGTTGGCGAAGGTTCTGCGGCATCGGCTGATGGAACCGCGGCTGGTTCGGCGTTGCCGGGGCGGACTGTTGCGGCAACGCCGGTTGGGTGGTGCCGTGCGCGCTCAGCAGCGTGCCCTCCGGATCCTCATCGGCTTGCGGCTGCTCCGGCAGATTCGGCGTGTGGAACGCCGGCTGCTGCTGGCCGGGTTGGCTGGGAACGTTTGGATTATGGCCGATGGAACCCAGCTGGGTGGCGTCATCGAAATCGTTGCTCATGGGTTGCTCCTTGCTTGTTGTGTTGCTCGTGTGGATGGTTCGTTGTGTTTGCGATTGCTGTGATCGTCCGTTTCACCATCTGGCGTAGTAGGCCAGGCCGCGGATCCAAGGCTTGGATGCGCCGTCGACGGTGGACAGGGCGATGGAGGATGCCACAGGCCGGTCATTCCGCGTGGCCGCTTCGCCTTCCGTGGACGCGTCAGAATCCGATGGTTCCGACGGTTTTGATGGTTCTGAAGGTTCCGACGGTTCGGGTTTCGGCGTGGGAGTCTTGTACCTGTCATGGTCCAGCAGTGTGCCGCCATTGTCCTCGTTGTTGAGCGCGGTGTCGGTGCCCACCACCTTCGCCTTCCACGCGTAATCGGCTCCGGTCGGCAGCACGTCCTTGACGTTCAGTTTGTCGGAGCCCAATGCCCAGGCGACGTCATAGGATTTGCCGTCCGCGGTGAAGGTGATCACGGTTTTGCCGGGCTGGCCGTACATGTTCACCGATCCGCCGCTGACCTTGATGATGTTCGGATCATTGGCGTCCCACGTCAGCATCGGCGCGTTGACGGCGGCCTTCACCTTGCGGACGTATGCCGGATCGGCCCTGCCGGACTTGGAGGTGCTTACCGCGCCATTGAAATGCTGCGTGACGGAACCCGAGGAACAGGACTGCCATTCCTTGAGCGGGAAATCGTGCGATCGTTCGGAAGCGCCGGCATGGTAGGAGCCGAGTCCGTCCGCGCTCACCGTGAACCCGTCGGCGTGGCCGTTCTCCTTCCAACTGACTACGCACACGTCGTCATGCCCCTTGACGCTGACCGATTCGGGCGCCTTCACCGCGTATTTCGGTGTGAAACGTACGGTCGAATCGTCGCTGGTCGTTTTCTCCTTGCCGACCACCGCCGCCTTGATGGTGTATTCCCTGGTGTTGAGATCATGATCCGGAATCTTGAAATCGTAGGATCCGGAACATCCGTCGATGCTTGCGCTGACATCTCCGGAAATCTCGACGGCCTTGCATCCCGCGTTGCGGGTGTTGCCCACGGATTCGACGGTGACGGTTCCCGTGGTGTCGTCGTTCGTCACGGAGATCTTCGGCGCATCGGGCTTGCCCCACGGCTTGACAGCGTCGGACGCCTTGGACGGTTGGCTCCAATTCACCTTGTTGTGGGCGCGTACCGTCGCCGTGTACGAGTCGCCGTCGGAAATCGCGTTGTTATCGAAAACAAAATCGATTCCGGTGGAATTTGTCGTCTGCTTGGACGGCGCGTTCCTGCCGGACAAAGTCACCTCGTAATTGTCCACCGACGAGAAATTGCCGTCCGGAGCCTTCCACGTGACGCTCACCGTGTTGCCCTTCACACTGGCCGTCACATCCGTCGGCGCATCAGGCAGCTTGTCCGGCGTGCCCTCGACGGCGTTGGAATCCTTGGACCAGCCGACCTCGTTCCTGGCCTGCACCTTGAACGAGTAGGTCTTGCCGTTCTTCAACCCGTCGATGAGACAGGAGGTTTTCTGCCCGCACGAGCGCTCGCCGGACGCGTCTCCGCCCCACATCACCTTGTATTCGGTGATCGGGCTGCCGTTGGCCGAACCGGCCGTCCAGCTCAGATTCACGGCGCCATCCTGCGGGTCGCCGGACACCGCGGAAAGCAGCGGCGCATCAGGCTTGTCCATCACCGAAACGCTGATGGTGCCGGTCACCTCACGTTCCTTTGTTTTGGTGGCGTCGCGCACGGTGACGACCACCTTGTTGGTGCTCGCGCCGATGTCGGAAGCCGCCCTGATGGACACCACGCCGTTGGACGGGCAATCCACCGTCAGCTTCGACGCGCCGTCGGACGTGCATCCGGTCACCGTCAGCGGAGTGTCGGGGAACGGATTGTACGCGTCGGACAGCAGATTCACCTGCTCGCTGGAACCGGCCTTGATTTTCACGGTCTTCTCGGTGACACGGGCGAGCGGCCTGTTGGACGCGGTGACGCGCACGGTCATACCGGCGCTCACCGTACCCTTCGCATATTTGATCGAGACGGGCACGCTCACCGTGGTGCCCGGCGTGGCCGTCTTGTCCGCGGACACGGTCAACGTGCCGGAGGGAGACACTCTGGCATCCACACTGCCGGAATTCACGCCGCCGGAATACGAGTACTGCTTCTCATCCTCGTACAGGCCCGACGCCGAATGGGTCAGCGCCGTCAGATCGATGGTAGTGGCCTTCTCGCCGGCCACCACATCGACGGTGGAGGACGAGAACGTCGGCGGCGGAACCTCACGTCCGATCACCGTGATCGGAAGCGTGAGCACCGCCGAATTGACGATCTTCACCTTGTCGTTCTTGTCTCGCTTGCCGTCCACCGCGGTGAAGGTGATGGACGCGGGACCCGCGTAATCCTTCGGCGCGGTGAACCTCAACGTCTGGTCGTTGACGTACAGGTCGCCGTCCGCGGCCTTCGTGGCGCTCACCGAATCGGCGCCGTCCACATACGCGGTCTTGCCCGCGCCCACACGCACGTAGTCGGCGATGTTGATGGTGATGGTCTCACGCGCATTGACCTTCAACGCCGGCGCCTTCGGACGCAGAACCGGCGGAAACACGCCATATGCGGGCACTTGGATGAACGCGGTGGACGTGATGCCGTACGTCGTGTTCGTGACGGTGTACGGCACCGCGCGCGCCTCATCGGTCAGATCAACGGTGATGATGGTGGAATCCTTGCCGCCCTTGACATGCGCATGGTCGGTCGCGGAAGGATCCACGCCCACCTGAAGCTCGTCGGCGGTGCCGGACGGATTGGCAATCCACTGCGAAACGTCCACGTCCACGGATTTCTTGTCGATCGTGGCGGCGGCCGGAACACGGTAATCGTACGCGGTCGGCGGGTCGATGGCGGCGTTCTCGTCGACATTCACCGTCAACGTCGCCGAATCGGACAGGCCGGCCTTGTCCTTGACGGTGTAGACCACGTAATACGTGCCCGCCTGCTTCGGCGTGGTGAACGACAGCATGTTGTCAACGACCTGAATGCCGTCGATGCCTTGCGATTCCACGTCCTTGGCCACGGTCAGATCAGTATTGTCCCCGGAAATGTCGTTCTGCGCCACCGGCACGGTGGCCGCGGTGTTCGGACGCAGCGTGATCTCGTCGTCGCGCGCGTACACACCCGAATCGGCTCCGGATTTGAACACGCCCACACGCACCTGCGCGGTGGCCCTCTGACCGGTCCAATCCTCCACGGCGTAGGAGAACGTGTCCGTTCCGGACGAATCGGCATACGCCTCATACACCAGATACGTGGCGCCCACCTCGCTGATACGGCCCAGTTTCGGCGCTTTGTTGCCCAAGCCGAGCAGCTGCACGTCATCGCCGTCAGCGTCGATGCCGGTGAGCGTGATCGGAATCTGCACCTTCTGACTGGCCGCCACCTGCGCCTCGACGTCGGACGGTGTCGGAGCCGCCTTGTTGGACGCGTCCTTCTGATGCACGTTGATGGTGATGGTGGCCGAGGCCGCGTTGCCGAGATTGTCCTTCACCGTGTAGGTGACGGGGAAGGAGCCGGTTTGTCTGGTGGCCTGATAGCGCACGGTGTCGCCGGACACGAACACCAGACCCTTGAACGTGTTCTTGTCATACTGCAAATCGTTCTGCAGGCTCACCGTGGTGCCGTCGGAATACGTGACATGGTCGAGCACGTCCACGGACACGATGCCTTCGGTGCGCACCTGTGTGGTGATGTTCTCGGCCTTCGGCACGGAATTCGACGTGGTCAGCGCCGGCGGCTGCAGGACGATGACGCCGGTCGACGATCCGGCCGCGTTGGCCACGGTGTAGGAGATCCGCACCGGCTCGGTAGGCACCTGACGCGCGGTGATATAGACGCGCTTGTTGCTCACCACACCGGTTTTGATGCCGCTTTGCGCGTCCGCGGTGACGCTGGTCACCGACAGCACGCCGCCCATCGGGTCGACGTCGTTGGCAAGCGGCTCCACGATCGCGGTATTGTCCGCACCTAGCAGCGCCACGTCGTTCGCCGCGATTGGCTTGGCGGCGTCTCCGGCCACCGCCTGCACCTCCACACGAGCCAGACCGGTCGACGGAATGGAACCCTGCGTGATGGTGTACGGCACATAGTAGGTGCCGGGATTGGAGGCGGTGAACGTGATCGACATGTCGGTGGCGTTCATGGTGGTGGCCGCGCCGGACGGCGTCTCCACCGCGGTCAATTCGGCCGGTTCGACGGACGTGCCGTGCACGTACGGTTTGAGCGCGATGGTGGTGCGGGTGTCGGGCGTGGTCTGTTTGACCACGGGGTCGATGACCGCGCCCAGCGTGTTCGCCGGCTTCACGGAGAAGTAGATCATGCCGGTGCCGGTCTGCTGGCCGTCGGACACCGTGACCTCGATGCCCGCCCTGCCGGACGACATCGAACCGGCGTTGAAGACCAATTGTCCGTCGGCTCGCGTGGACACCGTCACCTGATCGGTGTTCTGCGGCGATGCCGACACCAAGGTCAGCGGATCGCCGTCGGGGTCGGAGAAGCTGCCCAACGCGTTCGCGGTGTACGAAGCACCCTGCTCCACGTCGATTTCCGGCGGAGTGTCGCTCTGCAGCGGCGCATGGTCGTCGCCGCCGGCCAGCGTGAGCGACACGGTGGCGCTGGACGTCTGCCCGCGCCCGTCGGAAATCTCATAGCTGAAGGACACGTTGCCCGCGGCGGCACCGGAGGCGTCGAGCTGCAGATACCGGCCGTCATAGACGGGGGAGACGGTGATGTTCGCGCCATCCGGAGCGCTCACCGACGTGATGCGCAGCACGGAACAGTCGGTCTGCTCGTCGTTGCGCAACACGTCGAGAATCTGCTGCGATCCCACGCGCACGCCGAACGAATCGTCCACGGCCTTGATCTGCCCCGACTGCGCCGAACAGTTCTTGCTGAAATTGTGCTGGTTGTTGGCGCTGTCGTTGTTCTGCTGCTGTTGCTTCGACTGCTTGGTCTCCACCTTGTTCCACTGGATTTTGATGACCTTGGTGGACTCCTGCGGATTCCACACATTGCCGTTGACCACGTCGTTGAGCACCACCAGACGATGGTTGGTGCGGAACACGAGCTGCGAGGTGGGATTGACATCTTCCAACGAGGAAAACTGTGCGTCCTTGTCGTTCGCCGCGCACACCCTGATGTAATTGTTGGCCTTCTGCGCCCACGCGGCGAACACGCAGCCATTGGTGGACACCGGCTGCGCGGCATCGCCCTTGCCGGCATTCGGCAGCTGCGTGACCTTTTTGCTGCCCAAATCGACCATGGCGATGCCCCGCGGCGTGGAAACCGCCACCCAGCCAGTCTGCCTGCCATCCGTGGACGGCGCCTGCAACGTCGCCTGACCCTGCAGGCCGATATCCGCGCTGCCCTTCGGCCAGAACACCTTGCCGGCACCGGCTACGACCGGCGTCTTGCCGACCACGGTGAACGATTCGACATTCGTGGCGCCCTTGATCGTCGCATCCTTGCCGGGTGTTCCCTGAGGTCCGTCGACACTGAGCACCGCGCCGTCGGACGTGCGGTAGCCGTAGACGACACCGTCATGCGTCACCGCGATACGGCCACCCGACCCCAGCTTCATCTTCGGCGAATCGGTGGTCGGATTCATGGATTTCACATCATCGGCGGACCCGACCCACACATTGCCCGTCTTGACGTTGATGAACGCCGCGGTGTTGCCTCCGACGACGGTCCGCATATCCGATTTGATGGTGGTGTTGCCGCTTTCGCTGACGGTGGAGGCCTCGATGTTGCTGGCCTTCGTACCTTCGGAGATCACGGTGGAGCCATCATGCTGGGCCACGTCGAACCGGGCCGCAGTGGAGGCGACGCCCGCGTCGGCGTCCCGGTTGCGCACGTTGAAACGGGCGGCCTTGCGGTCCTTGAGCGAAGTGACCCACACGGTGCCATCGTCGAGCTGCACGTGACGTTGCGTCACCGAACTGACGATGACGGCTCCGGCGACGATGCCCAGCAACAGCAGCAGCATGACGATCGGCGTGATCCACCGGCGACTGCCGGAAGGCAGCAGCTTGCGCAGCATCGACCCGAATCGCAACTGCCGTTCGTACGATTGCGCCGACTGGTTCTCGGCGTTCCTATGCTTGCTCATCGACTGGCTCTTCCCTGATTGTGCCCAAACTTTGCTTGACCGCGCATCCAACCGCATGCGCCTACCTGTTTGCCCGCATGCATGCCGGGCTGTATTGGTTCGTATCGGTTCATGTCACCCGCATCCGGTCGCAAACTCACGGCTTGGCCGCGCACGCGATCATGGGATTCTCGGACATCTGCCGGTCCGCGCGAACCAGACTCACCTGCACGCACGTCTGCGCGCCGTCGGCCGGATCGATTTCGATACTCGTCGACTCCGTGGTGGTGCCCTGCGCGTTCGGGTCGGTTCCCGAATCGCCGACCAGCGACCACGCGTACGAATCGCCATCCTTCGGCGAAGGATTGACCCATGTGAACCGCACTTTGCCGTCGGCGGTGTATTCGCCCGTAAGATCCTGCACGCTCGGCACACTGCCCGACGTGATCGCCGAATCGGGATCGTCCTCGGCATGGTTCTGGGCGCCATGGTTCTGCACCTGCACCTTGCTGTTGTCGGAAGCCGCATCCATATTCGGCATGACGACGGTGACGAACGCCAACGCCATCACGACCACGGCGGCCGCCGCAGCAACCGTGACGGCCAACGGCTTCGCCCACCGGGCATGCTGTTTCGCAACCGGGGCGGACTGGTCGAATGCGGAAGTCTGCGCGTACATGTTCTGCGGATAATCCGGCACACCCTCGACGGTGGTCTGCACGGCACGGCCATACAAGGCCTGTTGCACGCGCTGCATGTCGCGCGCGAACTCCAACGCGGAATAGTAACGATCCTCGGGCGTACGGCTCAAGGCCTTACGCAACACCCGTTCCACTTCGGCCGGCACGTCGGGACGGTTGAGCTTGGGCAGCGGATTGTTGAGAATGACGGACTTGAGCCGTTCGGCCCGCACCTGCCGTTGGGAATCGCCCAGCACATCGGCGTAGAAATACTCGTACGGCGATTGGCCGATCAGCATGGCGAACAGCGTGGCGCCAAGCGAATAGATATCGGACGATTCATTGCCGCCACCGCCTTGGGCAAGCACCTCCGGCGCGGCCCACGCGATGGTGAAGCCGACACCCGGACGCCCATAGACGGACCCGGCGATGCCGAAATCGGCGAGCATGGGCATATTGTGCGCGTTGATGAGAATATTGCTGGGCTTGATGTCTCGATGGATGATGCCTTTGCGATGCGCGGTGAACAGCGCGCTCGCCAGATCGATACCGACGGTGAGCATCTGGTCGGCGGTGAGACGGCCATGCTCGAGGAACGTCTTGTAATTGCCGCCCGGAGCGTATTCGAACACGGTGTAGCCGCGCCCGTTGACGGTCACGCCGTTCTCATAGACGGAAAGAATGTAGGGGTGTGTGGAGATCTGCCCCATGAAATTCGCTTCGGAACGGAAGCGGACCGCGGCACGTGGGTCGAGCGTGTTCTTGCTGATTTTGATGGCCACCTGACGGGCCGGGGAAAGCTGCTGGTACAGGTACACGTCGGCTTCGGAACCGGAGCCCAGCCGTTTGATCAGTGTGTAGCCGGGAATCTGAGGGGGAATGCTCCTTGAGGCTTCCATGCTTCCTCTTTCCTGTAGTTCCTGCCCGGTTCCGTGCGTTGCGTCTATGCTTCGACCGTACTCGTCGTCATGGGCAGGCCGTCTGTTCGCTGTTGAACCTTCCCGGGCTGCGCCGCTAGTCAATCTTATTGGTGGCGGTGTCCGAAAAACTTTGTAGAGGGTATCGATGTCCATATATAAAGATGGCGGTGTCCACGATGACGTTTTCAGGACGGCTTCGGACGATGATATGCGATTCGTGGCCGGACCGTTCGGCTAAGCTGGGGAGACATGATGGATGTGGACGATCTCGATGACGTGACATTGGTTGCGGGGGCACCCCGCAGCGGCAAGACCCGGTTCGCGCTGGACATGCTGGTCGCCGCGATGAAGCGGCATGGCGACGCGTACGCCGTGATGACGGTCTCCGGCAGACAGGTGGCCGACCGGCTCGGCGACACCGTGATCCGCGAACTGTCCGCGATCTCGCAGGCACGCCCCGTCACCACCCTGCCAGCCGTCGCGTTCCGCATCATGACCGCCGTGCGATCGCATGCCGGACAACCCCTGCCGAAACTGCTCAACGGGGCCGAACAGGACGTGGTCATCCGCCGTGTGCTCGCCAGGCATGCCGAACATGCCGAGCACGGCGACGAATGCTCCACCTGCGCGCTATTGCGCACCTACTTCGTGGTCGCCGACTGGTCGGGCATGGTGGTGGACGACGCCACCGACGCCTTCGCCAACCAGCTGCGCGACATGCTTGCCCGCATGAACGAGATCGGCGCGAAACCGGAACTCGAAGACGCGCTGATTTCCCGCGCTGCCGACGAACACGGCACGCTTGACGAACGACGCGAACGACTGCGCGTGCAATGGCGGCTCGCCTTCGCGCTGCGTGCCGAATACAACCAGGCCATCAACGAGGCATATCCGGACCAATACCGTCTCGACGCCTCGCAGCTCATGATCGACGCCGCGGCCGCCGTGAACGAAGCCGAAACGTCCGACCTGCCGAAACTCGTCATCGTCGACGATTTCCAGGACGCCACACTCGCCGGCTTCGACTTTCTCACCGCATTGCGCAACCGTGGCGTGCGTCTGTTGCTCGTCGGCAACCCCGACGAGGCGGTGCAGACGTTCCGCGGATCGTACCCTGAATATCTGTTCAACATGGCGCAATCGCGATTGGGCGCGCGACTGGTACGGCTGGAACCGTCCCATATGGCCGAAGGTACGGACCTGGCCGCGGTGGCGAGCCGCGTGAGCCTGACCATCGCCAGCACGGAATCGACCGACGACGCGCTGGCGAACCGCCCCGGCAAAATGCCGGCCATCGCCATACCGGAGACGCGCGACGGCAGTCTTGAAGCCGCGATGTACCGTTCCACCGTCGAAGAACTCGACGACGTGGTGTGGAAAATCAAAACCGAACATCTCGAACACGGCCGCGACTGGAACGACATGGCCGTGATCGCCCACGACAACGCCACCGTGCGCACGTTCGGCGAACGGCTACGCGCCGACGGCGTGCCCGTACGCTATTCGAGCGTGACCCGCCCCCTCAAGGACGAACCGTTCGTGCAGGGCCTGTTCTCCATGATCGAACTGGCCGAACTGAAACGGCAAGGCATCGCCACCTCGTCCATGAACCTCGACACGGCCGGCGCATACGTGCGCTCACGCGTCGCATCAATCATGAACTCGCCGCTGATCACCACCCCCGGCGAACGTCCGGCTCGGCTGTGCGTGGTCGAATCGGCGATGAACGCGCTCGGCTCGCTGGCCACGGTTTTGCATGACGATACAGCCGATCCGACCACGTCCGACACGTCCGGACGCGCGCTGCTGCCACAGCTGATCGACGATTGGAACGATTACGTCGAAACCTTCCACACCGCACGCGTGGCGGCATCGGCGTCGGACACGGAAAACGCTGCCGACATGGGCCTGCCGGCAATCGACACCGACGACCGGCTGATGACGGGAGAGCGTGCCGCTGAGGACGCGGACGAACCATCCTTCGGCATGAACGCGCTGTACATCCTGCTATTGGAAGGCGACACTGACCGCGTGCTCGACGCGATCGCCTCCGTACTGGGCCGCAAAGACCCCCAAGCGCAAGCCTTCGCACGCCTGTGGAAAACGCTTGACGATACCCTGCGGTCGGAGGCACGCCTGACATCCCACGAACCGCAATACATGCTCGACTGTGCATGGCAGGCGTTCGGCAAAGCCGAAATCTGGCAGAAAACGGCGTTGCGCAACAACGCCGAAGGCCGCGCGGCCAACGACCGGCTCGACACCGCGATGCGCCTGTTCAGCTACGCGTCCGGCGGCGAATCGAACGGCGTGACGGCAGCGCACACCATCGACGCGTTCATCGAACAGGTCCGCGCGCTCGCCATCGAAGCCGACTCCCTGGCGCACACCGCGCCGATCGATCAGGCCGTGACGCTCACCACGCCCGCCGGAGCTGCCGGAAAACATTGGAAACTAGTATTCATGCCTGCGTTCCAACAAGGCCAATGGCCGAACCTCGCGCCGCGCAACACCCTGTTCGGCGGGGAGGAGCTCGCCGACATCATGCTGCATGGACGACTGTCCGACGACATCGTCACCTCCGCAGGCCGCGAAAACGCGCAGCTCGCCGCGGTGCTCGCCTCCGAACAGAAAAGCCTCCTTGTGGCGCTCACCCGCGCCGATGAGCGCGTGACGGTAAGCGCGGTCCTCAACGAAGACCATGTGCCGTCCGACTTCCTCTACGGCTACCTGCCGGAATGGTTCGACCGCGACCGGGATGCCGATGCGGAAACACGCGTGTACACGGCGGTCGGCGAGGCCGGCGAATACGCGGGACTGGAGGCCGACCCGCGTGGCCTGGTCGCCGCCGCGCGAAGCGTGCTGGCCCATGCGCCGGCCGATTCCCCCCAAGCGCGCGATGCCACGCAAGCCTTGGCGTTGTTGGCATCGCATGGCATCGCCGCCGCGAATCCCGACAATTGGGCGTTCCTTACGGAACATGCGGGAGCCGACGATATGACGGGAATCGACGGCAAGATGGAATCTGACGGAAAAACGGAGCATGCCGACAAGGCGAAGCTTATCGAACAACCGGAATCCATCGAAAAAACAGACGGCCAATCCGACGTGGTCACCCTTTCTCCATCCGCCGTGGACAGTTTGTGGGCGTGCCCGGTGTGCTGGATGCTGGAGAACCGTTTCGCCGGCCCACGCATGGGCAGCGCGGCCACCAGCTTCGGCTCGCTCATCCACGCCGTCGCGCAACAGGCCACCGAAGCCGGCCTCGACCTGCCCCAAAACCACACCGCGGTAAGCGACGAGGACAACATCGACGAAATCGCCCAATGGATGATCAGCCGATACAAGACCCTACGTGGCGACCTCAACGCCATCGACGACCCCGAGGAACGGTACAAGGCGCTCGGCAAGGACGCGAAGGCGTCGGTCGCATTGCGCAACATCGCCACATATTTCGTCAAGTCGAACCGTACGGGATACCCGTCGAACAACACCGAAACCATCACCGTGGGAACATTGGACCATGCCGAAGCGGAACGGCAGTTCGCCGCGCGATTCGACTTCGACGACATCCTCGACGCCTACAACGCCATCGACGGCAACGCTCCGATCTCCCGCGACGAACTCATCGCCATCATGGGCGCGCTCGTCGACGGCTGGCCGGAAACCGGCATGAGCGACCGGCTCACCGTACGCCTGTCGGGCAGAATCGACCGTCTTGAACACCGCCGTACCGCAGACGGCCGCGAACAGGTACGGCTGATCGACTACAAAACCGGCAAAGTGCCAAACGGACGCTCCCTGTTCAGCGACCTGCAGCTCGTCTGCTACCAGCTGGGCCTCGCATTCCCGGAACACGGCGGAAAACGCGGCGCGCAGGCGATCGCAGCCATGCCGGACATCACCCAAAGCGCCCTGTTCCACGTCATGGAATACGCGGCACCCGCGCCACGCAAAGGGCAAGGCGACGAAGCGTACCACCAGCAGGCGCTGTTCGCCGGCGGAAGCATCAACGCGGGCGATTTCATACCCCGCAAATACGTGCCCAAAATGGCCAGCGTCTTCACCAGCGGCCTCGACGACGTCGAACGGCCGGCGCAGGTCAGCGAAGAACATTGGAAGCAACTTCTGGAATCGCGGTCGAAGATGACGGTATGGTCGCTGACCATGATCTCCCGCGTCTTCTATGCGGCCGCGGCGAGCCGGGCCACCCGCATCACCGCGCGTCCGACCGTGGAACACGTCGGATACTGCAGAACGTACGGCAGTGGGGTCTGCCCGGCCTGCCAAGGCGAGCAGAACACCGTATTCGAAAGGACCGTGGCATGAACGGGAGTAACGGTATGAACGGAAGCATGTCAACGAACGGGGCCACAGCAAAGGGCGATGCGATGGGCACTGTGCCGGCCGTCACGCCGAAATTCACCGACAGTCCGGAACAGGCCGCCGTCATCCAAGCCCCCTCATACGAGGACGTGGTCGTGGTGGCGGGCGCCGGCTCCGGCAAAACCTACACCATGACCCGCCGCATCATCACCCTCATCGACCAGGGCATCAGTCCCGAGAAGATTCTGGGCCTGACCTTCACACGCAAAGCCGCCTCCGAACTGCTTTCGCGCGTCTCCGCTGCCGTGACACGCAACCAAGCCGGACGCGGTACACGCGTCGCCTTCCTCAAACCGGAAGTCTCCACCTATGACGCGTTCTTCCAAACCATCGTGCGCCAATACGGCCTGCTCGTCGGCTTCGACCAAAACACGCAGCCATTGAGCGAAGCCGGAGCGCTGCAGCTCATCCACACCGTGCTCGACAAGCACATGGACCAGCTCATGGCCTTCGACCAAGGCGGCGACGAACTCGGCAAATTCTCCACCATCGCCGGCAACGTGTTCACCCTATCCAACGCCATCGCAGGAGCCATGATCGGCAGCGACTGCACCAGCTTCGACGAAGCCGTGGAACGCGTGCGCGCATGGGATAAGGCGTTTGTGGCGCAAGTGGCCAAAGCGCTTGAAGACGAGGACGTTCCCGATGACGAGCCGAAAGTGGGCAAGGCTCCGAAACAGAAGAAAAAGGAATCCGACACCGCCTTCGAAACCCGCATGCGCGAATACCGCGCCCAATGCCACCAACTCTGCGTCTACAAGACCGCGCAATTGGCCGGCACGGCCCGCAAACGCGACCTGCTACTCGACCTCGTGGCCGACTACCACGCCGAAAAACGCGCCCTCAACATGGCCGAATTCAGCGACTTCACCATCGCCGCATTCCAACTCGTCACCCGATTCCCCTCCATCGGAGCCACCTACCGCAAACGCTACACGCACGTGCTGCTTGACGAATACCAAGACACCTCCACCACGCAGGCGGCCCTCCTGACCGCACTGTTCCACGCCGATTCCACCCATCGCAGCGCGGTGAACGCCGTCGGCGACCCCTTCCAATCGATCTACGCATGGCGAGGAGCCAGCCCAGGCGCATTCCGCATGCTGCAACACGACTTCGGCCACGACGCCACCGACAAGCCCTACACGCTGACCGTCACCCGACGTAACTCGCGCATGGTGCTCGAAGCGGCCAACAATCTGACGAAACCATTGCGCCTGCCCGCCAGACGTCGCGGCAGCTCGCTTATGCGCGAAGTGGACGTGTCCCCGCTCGCCAACATCGACAATGCCCCCGAAGGTACGCTCGGCGTGCTCGGCTACGCCACATTCGGCCAGGAAATCGACGCCATCGTACGCTTCGCCAAACAAGCGATCGCACTGCACACGCCAACCGAAAACGAGCTCGCCGACGGAGCCAAAGACAACCGTCCGCACGTGGCGCTCCTGTTCCGCTCCAAAACGCAGATGCCAGCCTACGAGGACGCACTGGAACAAGCCGGCCTCACCACACTCGTCGTCGGCCAGGCCGCACTCCTGGAACGTCCCGAAATCAAAGACATCCTCGCCCTGCTGCACGTCGTATGCGACCACACCGACAGCGCCGCGCTCATGCGGCTGCTCGCCACACCACGATTCGGCCTGTCCGCCGACGATCTGCAGGCGCTCGCCGGCATCGCCGAACGGCTCAACACCGCGCAACGCTACCGCGCGCTCGTGTCGGCCGGCATCGTGGAGGCGGATGCGAATCCGTCCGACGCCGACATCCGCGCCACCGTGCGCGCCTACCGCGACCAAGTGCCCAACGCCGTCTTCCTGATCGACGTGCTGCTGCGCGGCGATCTGCGGCACCTCGTCGACGGCGTATTGAGCCGTGCGGGAGCCGCGAGCGTCATCCACGCCGGTCGCGTCATCCAACAGGTGCAGCGCACGGCCGGCCATCCGTTGCCGGAAGTGGTACGCACGGCCATCACCGCGCTCGGACTGGACATCGACCTGCTGCTCGCCGAACGGATGCGGCATCCGGATGCCGGCAATCGTGCCACATCGCATGCCGCTTCGTCACTCGACGCGATGCTGTCTCTGGTGGACACCTACTTGCAGGAAATCGCCGCGCAGGGCACGCCAAGCCTGCGCGCGTTCATCTCGTGGGTGGATTCGCTGCGTGACGCGTCCGACGACAACGCCACCGCACCAGATACCCCCGTCGATGTGGTGCTCATGACCGTGCACCAGTCGAAAGGCCTGGAATGGGACGCCGTGGCCGTGGTCGGCATGCGCGACGGCACCTTCCCGTCCAGTCAAGGCGACCACCTGAGCGTCAAAACGGACGAAGACCATCCGGGCGGTCGGCGCGACGGCGTATGGGAGCCGCCGGAATACTTCGAAAAAGCCCACACTTGGCTGGAAGACCCGTCCACGGTGCCGGTTCCGGTGCGCGCCGACGCGGATATCCTGCCACGATTCCCACACGACGCGCCCATCGGGGGCAATCCCGTGGAATCGCTCGACGGATTGGACGATGCGGAAGTGATCGACGACGAGGTGTTCGGCACCTTGCGAACCATGGCCGTCGACGATATGGAAGGAATGGATCCGGCAAGCCTGTACCTGACGCAACAGGAGGAATACGGCCGCCGACTGCACGCCGACGAACGCCGTCTCGCCTACGTGGCGTTGACGCGCGCCCGCTACGAGGCGCTGCTCGTATACAGCGGATGCAACGAGACGAGCCGCGACTCCCGCCTGGCGGAGGGAAAGAAAAGCGCCGCGCCGTCGAATTTCTGGCTGGAGACGCGCGATTCGATGAACGGAATCGTCACCGCGGTACGCGAACCGGACAACCTGTCCGACGATGTGGACGGCTCCCCGCACACGCTGGGACTTGACCTGCCCGACGGCTATTTCGTAGGCGAACACGCCCGCGATTTCGAGAATGCCGTGGTGGGCGATGCGTGGAACACGCCGCTCGAACCGGTCTCGGACGACCATACTTTGCCTTGGCCGTGCGATCTGAGCGCCGATGTCGCCGACAAGCTGCGTGCCGCGGCCGAACAGGTACGTGCCGTCGAATCCGACGAACCGAATATCGCTGAATCCACGGGAACGCAGGGCGACGTTGCCGATGAATCCGCCACGCCATCGCCGGAAACCGGAAACTCACTGCTGCGTCTCGCCAAACTGCTCGTCGCCGACGAACATCTCATGCCGGAACCGGACGTGGCTGACGCAGGCGAATCGCAGGACGCCTTCGACGAGGCCGTGCGTGCCAAAGGCGAACGTATCCTTGCTGCCGGCCGCCAAAACGTCACCTCGCTGCAAGCGCGCGCCGGCTCCATGGGCGAGCGTGACTCCCGCGCCTACTGGCGTGGTCTGGTCCGTCCGATTCCGAAGGTCGCCTCGCCGGCCGCCCAACTCGGCACGCGGTTCCACGCATGGGCGGAACGGTTCATCATGGCCGATGCGGACGTCGACGGCATCGGCGGTACGGAAGGTGCTGCCGGTATGGCCGCGCAGTCGCGTGCGGAACTGATCGCATTGATAGGTGATACGCAAGTCGACGCGGACAACGGCGGCGTGCAGTCGCAGGACGCACCATCGCAGGACGCCCGATTGCGAGACGAACGGAAACTGGCCGCTTGGCAGCGTCGTCTCGTCGCTTCGCCGTGGGCAAAACGACGTCCAGCATGGGCGGAACGCCAGCTCGTCGTCGACATGTCCCAGCTCGGCACCATCGTCAACGGCAAACTCGACGCGGTGTTCTTCGGCGGTCTCGACGAAACGGACGAGACGAAACGCTACACCGTGGTCGATTGGAAAACCGGCGTAAAACCACGCAAACCGGACGAAATCAAGGAGAAGCTCGCACAGCTCGACCTGTACCGCCTGCTGCTCGCGGCGATGGAAGGGGTGCCGTTGGATGCAATCGACGCCTGTCTCTACTATGTGAGTGAGCCTCACGAGGCCAATCGGGAGCTTGACGCCCTCGACAAAACAGAAGAAGAGATCCTTGCCGAGTTGAGCTACGGAATTCCGCAGCAATCCGACAACGACTAGTGCCGGTGCGCAATGGCTCCTTGACCGAAGAAAGCGGGGGAGCGGCGCTTTCCGGCCTGCCTGCGGGAGAAACCGCTATGCAGGCAGCGTTGTGGAGGAACGCCGCTACCCTCGTGCAGCATGTGTGGGCGGGCGCACATGCCGGACGCAACGACAGTTAAGGAGTGTTTGATATGGCTGCGAACAGCGCAACCGCAATCCCGAACGCCGGCATGGGTGCCGGAACAAACAACGCATCGGCAATCGTCTTCCGTCCCATCGGCTGGGGCGATCTGGACGCGGTGGTCGACCTGTTCGACCGTACCTGGCCGCAGGATGTGGACAAGGTCGGCGCGGACATGTCGCGGCTGATCTCCCGATATTTCGTGCTGCACTACCTGCTGCCGACCACGTTCGCCAACGGCGCGTTCGCCGCCGACGGCACACTCGCGGGCGTCACGTTCATCCGCGTCGCCGGCGAGGCGCCGCAGCTCGACGAAATCGAAGTCGGCGAGGAAATGAAGGCCTTGGAACGCCGCATCGACGCCGATCCGGAGGCCGCCAAGCATATGGCGGCGCTGAAATCCGGCTTCTCGGTGGAACTCGATCTGGAACGCGAAGGGCGCGCCAACGAAACCACCATGGGCGAGCTGGAACTGTTCATCGTCAACCCCGACGTGCGCGGCCACGGTGTGGGCGGGCGGCTTTGGAGACGCATGCAGGAGCATTTCGCCGCATGGGACGTGCCCGCGTTCTACCTGCACACCGATTCCGACTGCGACGTGAGCTTCTACGACCACAAGGGGTTGGACTGCATCGCGCACCGCACGGCAAGCGAGACGGTCGCCCGGCTCGGCGGCAGTGCCGACGGCGAAGTGCCGCCACTGTTCGACGACATGTTCATCTACCGGGGAAAGGTGACGGCGTGACGGGCGCGAAACCGCAATCGCAATCGCACGAACCGCACGAATCGCAGAAAACGCAATCGCCATACGCGCAGCTTTTCCGCATTCCCGGCACGAAGGCGTTCTGCGTGTCCGGAGCCATCGCGCGACTGCCGATGTCCATGATGGGCCTCGGTATCGTGCTCGCGCTCAACCACATGTATGACAATTGGACGATCGCCGGCGTGATGAGCGCCGCGTACGTGCTCGCCACCGCCGCGGTCACGCCGCTGTACGCGCGCCTGTTCGACCGGTTCGGCCAGCGCAAGGTCGGTCCGGTGATCCTGACGGTGCAGATCATCGTCATGCTGGGCTTCGCGTTCGCCGCGCTGATGCGCGTGCCGATTCCGCTGCTGTTCGTGCTTGCCGTGGTCATGGGCATGACGCAGTTCTCGTTCGGCGCGCTTGTGCGCACCCGTTGGGCGTACGTGCTCGACCGCGCCGACAAGGAGGACCTGCTCAACACCGCGTATGCGCTCGAATCCGCCATCGACGAGATCGTGTTCATCTTCGGGCCGATTCTGGCGGCTTTCCTGGCCGCGTCCGTGCATCCCGTATCACAGCTGTTCGTGCCGATCCTCGCCTGCGCGTTCGGCGGTGCCGTGTTCTTCGCATTGCGTGACACTCAACCGCCGGTATTGCGCGAAATCACGGTCGTCGCGGCCGATACGGACGATGCTGACGTGCGATTGGCGGCCGGCGGTGCCGCTGGTGCCGCGGTTTCCGCGGACCGTTTCGATTTGGATCGGCTCAAGACGGGCGATCGCGACCGCAACAAGCGCAATGTGCTCACCTATGCGGGTGTGCTGCCGCTTCTCGCCGTGTTCATCGTGTTCAACATGGCGTTCACCGCGTTTGACACGTCCATGACCGCCGTCATGAAATCGCTGCACCTCGACTCCGTGCTGGGCGTGCAGCTGGCCATGCTGGCCGTCGGCTCCTGCATGGGCGCGCTGGTCTTCGGCTCGCGCGAGCTCAGAGGCTCCCGTTGGCGTCACATGATCATGTTCCTCGCGTTGATGACCGTCGGCTTCGTGGTGATCCACCTGTGCCAGGGCAACCTGATCGTGATGGGACTGGTGGAGATCCTCACCGGCCTGACCATTTCGCCGGTATTCGCCTCCGGCAACCTCCTCGTCAAGGAGACCGTGCCCGAGGAATCGCTCACCGAAGGCCTGTCCTGGGTGAGCACCGCCGGCACGATGGGCGCGTCGTTCGGCTCCATGATCACCGGCATCGTGCTCGACCATTTCGATCCGGGCGTGGGATTGAGCCTGCCCGCCGTGTTCGTGGGCTGTTCGATTCCGTTCGCGCTGATCGGCTGGCTGCTGGTGCGCCGCCGCGGCTGACCGACGTTCGATCGTCAAGCGTCATAGCCGCCTGCCTCCGCGTCGAAGCGTCTCTTTAGATTCATAAGTGGAACACGTTATGGACGCGGACACGCGATTTCGAACACATGCGCACGGCAAACGTACGACATGCGCAACATGCGCGTCCGCGAAAACATCAAGGAGCTGCAATGATCAAGGTTTCCGTAGTCGGCGCCAAAGGCCGTATGGGCTCGCATGTGGTCGACGCCGTCGATTCCGCCGCCGACACCGAACTCGCGCTCGCGCTCGACGCAGGTGACGACCTGACCGCCATCACCCCCGAAAACACCGACGTCGTGGTGGAGTTCACCGTGCCGAGCGTGTCGCTGGGCAATGTGCTCGCCCTCGTCAAGCAGGGCGTCGACGTGGTGGTCGGCACCACCGGCTGGACCGAAGAGAAGCTCGACCAGGTGCGCGCCGCGCTCGCCGCGGCCCCGCGTGAGGGCCAGAGCGTGTTCATCGCGCCGAACTTCGCCATTTCCGCGGTGCTCGCCGACCATTTCGCAAAGGTCGCGGCGCCGTATTTCGAATCCGCGGAAGTCATCGAACTGCACCACCCGACCAAGGTGGACGCTCCGTCCGGCACCGCTTTCCACACTGCGCAGGGCATCGCCGAAGCGCGCAAGGCGGCCGGCTTGGGTCCGGTTCCGGACGCCACCGAAACCGATGGCGGCTCCCGCGGCCAGGTGGTGGACGGCATCCACGTGCACGCCGTGCGTCTGCGTGGCCTCAACGCCCATGAGGAGGTGCTGTTTGGCAACTCCGGCGAACAGCTGACCATCCGCGCCGACAGCTTCGACCGCATCTCCTTCATGCCGGGCGTGCTGCTGGCCGTGCGCAAGGTCTCCACCGGAACCTACCCGGGTCTGACCGTCGGCCTCGACCACTTCCTCGACCTGTAATCGTAATTCTTTTTTCAAACTGCCGACGGGTGCATGTGTCTCCCGTCGGCAGTTTTTTTATGGCGGATCTGTTCCGATTATTTGGCAAGGCGTGCGATGGCGGCGCTGACTTCCGCCAGCTTTTCGTCGGCGACGGTACCGCCCTCCGCCGCGGCTTTGGCGACGCAATGGTGCAGATGGTCGTCGAGCAGCAGTAGCGCCACCGACTTCAGCGCGCTGTCCGCTGCGGAAATCTGCGTCAGAATGTCGATGCAGTATTCGCCGTTTTCCGTCATCTGCCGAATGCCGCGCACCTGCCCTTCGATGCGATTCAATCGTGCGATGATCCTCTTCTGGTCGCTTGCGTACCCATGTTGTGTGGCGTTCATATCGTCCTCCTCGCTGCGCTGAAAATTTTATCTACGGCTGAAGTTTGCTCGTCCTTCTTGCCAATATACCCTATAGGGGTATATTGTGATGGTGTTTGCCGAAATCGAAGGCCAATTACGGACGGAAGGCGGCTGGAATATGCACATCGCAATCGCGCTTATTATGGCGCTGCTCGTCACGGCGGGCGTGCTGTGGTTCTTCTTCGCACCGCGCAAAGCGTATCGTGCGCCGTTGCGCGACGGCGTGCAGGAAGCGGTCGTCGAAGTCAAAGGCGGGTACAGCCCGGCCGTCATCGAAGCCGAAGCCGGCGTGCCGTTGCGGCTGATCTTCGATCGCAAGGAAGACGGCGAATGCTCGTCGCATGTCGTGTTCTCCGATTTCGGGGTCGATCTTGCGTTGCCCGCCTTCCGCACGACCACGCTGACGCTTCATCCCGACCAGCCGGGCGAGTATCCCTTCGCATGCGGTATGAACATGCTGCACGGCACGTTGCGCATACTGCCGGGAAAGCATGCAAGTGTCGGTGCCGCCGCCGGTTCCGCGGAAACAGGCGTGCAATGCGCGCAAAAAGGCGCCGTCCAAACGTCCGGTTCGGGTGATTCGGGCAAATCGCGCGGATCGGAATCGGAAATTCGCGCCCTCATCACCCGTCTTATCGTGGCGGCCGTCTGCACGATTCCGGTATTCGGCTCCACCATGCTCATGCTGTATCCGATGCCGAACTGGCTGCAGTTCCTGCTGATGCTGCCAATCGTCGGCTATGCGACATTGCCGATTTTCCGCAGCGGTTTCGCCGCGATCGCCCACCGTTCGCCGGAGATGAACGCGCTCGTCAGCCTCGGCGCGCTGGCCGCATTCGCCTACTCCTGCGTGGTCACCTTCGCACCGAACGTCCTGCCCGAGAACGCGCGCGAACCGTATTTCGAAGCGGTCGGTGTGGTCGTCACGCTTATGCTTGTCGGCCAGCTGCTCGAAGCGCGCGCCCGCAAAGGCACCGGTGAAGCCATGCGCGCATTGGCGGGTCTGCAACCGAAAACCGCCCGCGTGGTGCGAGACGGCAAGGAAACCAGCATCGCCATCGATGACGTGCGCGTCGGCGACATCATCGCCATCCGCCCCGGCGAGCAGCTGCCGGTCGACGGCATCGTCATATCCGGCAGCTCCACCGTGGACGAATCGATGATCACCGGCGAAGCCATGCCGGTCGCCAAAACCGAGGGCAGCGAAGTGACGGGCGTCACCATCAACGGTGGTGGCTCGCTGCGGTACCGCGCCACGAAAGTCGGCAAGGACACCGTGCTCGCGCAGATCATCGGCATGGTGGCCGCCGCACAAAGCTCGAAAGCCCCCGTGCAACGATTGGCGGACCGTATCTCCGGCGTTTTCGTGCCGGCCGTGGTACTCATCGCCGTATGGTCGTGCGCGCTGTGGTTCGCGTTCGGCCCCGAACCGCGTGTCACGCACGCGCTGGTCGCCGCGGTATCGGTGCTGCTGATCGCCTGCCCGTGCGCGCTCGGACTGGCGACTCCGTTGTCGGTGACGGTCTCGACTGGCCGCGCGGCTCGCATGGGGGTGCTGGTCCGTTCCGCCGAAGCGTTGGAAACATGCGGCAAAGTCAATGCCGTCGTATTGGATAAGACCGGCACGATCACCGCCGGCAAACCCACCCTTACCGATGTGCTGCCGTTGGGCGTGTGGCATCGGCGTCCCGATGATTTGCTGACGATTGTCGCCGCCGCCGAACGTGATTCCGAGCATCCGCTCGCTGCTGCGATCGTTGCCGCAGCTGCGGAAAAAGCCGACGTCGCGGACGTTGCGGAACTCGCGCAAACCACCGATTTTCAGGCGATTGCCGGCCGTGGCGTCACCGCACGCGTCACCTTCCGCGGTCTGCCGCACACCGTCGCCGTCGGCAACACCGACCTGATCGACGACCTTGACGTCGACATGCCCGACATTACGTCCGATACCTCCGAAATTGCCTCCGAGACCATCCACGATACGAACCTCGACGCCATCATCGCCGACATGGAACTCCTGTCGCAGCAAGGCAAAACGCCGATCCTAGCGGCCATCGACGGCCATCTCGCCGGCATCGTCGCCGTCGCCGACGTGCCGAAAGCCGACTCGCGCCAAGCCATCGAACTGCTCCGCAAACGTGGCGTCGAAGCCGTCATGCTCACGGGAGACAATCCGACCACCGCACGCGCCATCGCAAGCCAGGTCGGTATCGACGAACGTCATGTGATCGCCGGCGTGCGGCCGGAACGCAAGGCCGACGAAATCGCAAAACTCCAATCGCAAGGCTATACGGTGGCGATGGTCGGCGACGGCATCAACGACGCGCCCGCCCTCGCCCGAGCCGACGTCGGTTTCGCCATCGGCACCGGCACCGACGTGGCCATCCAATCCGCCGACGTGACACTGATGGGCGGATCGCTGATGGGACTCGTGCACGCGCTCGACCTGACGCATGCCGCCATGCGCAACATCGCGCAGAACCTCGGATTCGCGCTCGGCTACAACAGCATCGGCATCGCGATCGCGGCCGGCGTGCTGTATCCGTTCACCGGAACGCTGCTGAATCCGATGATCGCCGGCGCCGCGATGGCGTTCTCGTCGTTGTGCGTGGTGACGAACGCAAGCCGGCTGCGCCTGTTCGATCCGGACGCGGAGGCGGCGAAAAACAAGACGTATCGGGTACGCAAGCCCGATCCGAGCAAAAATAATGGCAACCAGCACAGTCGGAAAGGAACGATCATGGGACTGTTCAGCGATCACAAGGCCAAGAAGGAAGCCGAGAACATGGGCGCGATGGGCGCCGGACACTGCTGCGGCGGTCATGACGGCCACGGCATGGCTTCGAATATGGGCGATTCCGCGGCGAACGTTGCGAAGGATCCGGTTTGCGGCATGAGCGTCGATCCGGCCACCGCGGCCGCGACCCGCGAATACGGCGGCGTCACCTACTACTTCTGCAACCCCGGTTGCGCCGACAAGTTCGCCCAGAACCCGGCCGCCTACCTGGGCTGAGACCTGATTCTCGTCCGTCCCCAATCTGCCGACATCGAATGACATCCGGCCGTCGGCGGGTTGGGGATTTTTGTTGAATGGTTGATTTACGGATTCCGATTCACGGACGAACGATAAGATTCCCCTCCCGCACTCCGGAGAGCGCGTCCCGCCCCGCTACAAACGTGCGCGTGACGACGCCGTTAAGCGTCATGCCATCGCAGGCGCAGATCGGATTGCGGCTTTCCAAAGCGGTAGCATCCACAACAAACCGTTCGTACGGGCGAATAATCGCCAAATCGGCCCGCAATACCGGCGTTATATCGCCACGATCGTCAAGTCCCACAAGCCGTGCGGTGTTGCACGACATCCACCGCACGACGTCGGCCAAACTCAAGCCGCGCCGCATCGCACCCGTCAACACCGCGCGGAATCCGACCTGCAGACTGGAAACGCCACCCCACGCGGTGGCGAGCGTGCCGGCTTTCATATCCGCGCTGGCCGGGGAATAATCGGTGACGACACCATCCAACGTGCCGTCGGCAAGCCCCGCCCATAGCGCGTCCTGCTCATGCAGATCACGAATCGGCGGACAGCATTTGACCGCGGTGGCGTTGTCGGGAATATGGTCGCAATCCAACGTGAGGTAATGCGGACAGGTCTCCGCGCTGACCGGCAGTCCTTCGGCCTTCGCCCGCCGCAGCACGTCCACGCTCAGACCGCTGGACACGTGCAGAATATGCGTGCGGCAGCCGGTGCGTGCCACCAGCCGTACGATCTTGCGCACCGCGTTCGCCTCGCATTCGGCCGGGCGCGATGCCGCGTTCAACAGTGTTCGCAACAGTCGGGGATTTTGTTGCCGCGTTAGTCGCCCATTTCGCTGGTTTGGCACCGTTTCTTCTATGCCGAATCCGCCCGATATGCGATGTTGATTGTGTGGGGTAAGCTGTTTTTGCCATGGTCGGTCATCTCCTGATGGTGGGTCGCGTTGCCAAGAGGCGCCGCCATTGCCTGTGATGGATGCATTTCAGTGCTTACGGCATCTGAAATTCTTCATTCGTCGTAACAGTTGTCGGTGGCCAAACCTGGTGAAACCCGGAAAGCAAGGGGTAGCATCGTCAGGAGAGCGGATGCGCCGCGTGAGAATGTACTGCAGGGAAGGGCGATGAGCGTGACTTCTGGAATTATGCTTTCAGACAATATGGAGGCTTCGAAGGACGCCATGGACGAGGAAGGCAATGCTGCCGCGGACCTCGGCTTGGTGGCGCGCATCCGGGAATCCTTCGATTCGCTGACTGCGACGGAACGTGAGGCCGCGCAGTTCATTCTGGGTCATCTAACCGACGTGCTGGTCTGCAATTCCGTGGAATTGTCGCAGTTGAGCGGCATCTCGCAGCCGACGCTCAGCCGCCTGTACCGCAAGCTCGGTTATTCGAATGCGGGTGAATTCAGACGCGACGTGCGCCGTATCCACCGTCCAGGCGCTCCGGAAACCGTGCGAAATGTTCGCTGCGATGATTTGCTTGCCGACCATTTGCTCAGGGATTCGGAAAGCCTGAAACATACGTTTGAGGACATCGACCGCGCGCAATTGGATTCCGCATGCCGGGACATGGCCATGGCTCCGCATGTCGCGGTGGTCGGTTACCGCAATGGATATCCCGTGGCGCTTCATTTGCGTGAACAATTGCTGCAGCTGCGTGGAAACATCGATATTCTCCCGCATCCGGGGCAATCTATCGCAGAGGAATTGACTGACTACTCATCGGACGATGTGGCCGTCATCGTCGGCGTGGGTCGGCGTCCTCCTTTTTTCGCCCGACTTGTCGACGTGTTACTCGAACGTGGGGTCACCGTGGTGGTAATAGGCGACGTCGCGGCACGCAATGCCCTTATCGGACGCAACGTCGTCTTCTTCAACGTGGCGTTGAACTCGCATATGCTTTCAAGCTTCACTGCGGCGTTCGCTTTGGTTGCCCTCTTCGCGGACGAGGTGGGGGAACGTCTCGGAAGCGATGACGTCGACGTGCGGAAGCGCATTGAGGACATCAACGATTGTTTCGAAACGCTTGGCGAGCTTGGTGATTGACGGTATAGCGGCGGTCGGCCGGAACCATGGAGGCGAAAACGGGAATGGAGGCATTGTGAACAAGATAAACGGAGCGTTGGCGTACGACCTTCCTTCCACTGGACCGTGGGCTGCCTTGGTCTTCCTCGTATCGCTGAATCTGCGTCCCTCCATCGCGGCGGTCGGTCCGGTGCTCTCGCAAATAGGTACTGGCCTTCATTGGGCCGAGGGAGTGCAGGGCGTGCTGACCGCGATTCCCCTACTCGCCTTCGCTGCGGTCAGCCCGCTGGTCACGTTCCTTGCACGCCGCATCGGCATCGACATGTCGATTCTGCTGGCCCTGCTGTGCATCGCGGCGGGCGACGCCATCCGCTCGTTCGGCGGCGGCGTTGGCATCTGGCTGGGCACGGTGGTGTTCGCTTCCGCCATCGCCGTCGGCAACGTTCTGGTTCCGGTAATCGCAAAACGTGACTACGCCGGCCATGTCGCGATGGCGACCGGCGTCTATTCCGGCTGCATCACCGCCGGCAGCGCCACCGCAGGTTTGCTGTCCGCGCCGCTTGCGCAGATGTGGGGCGGTTGGCGTGCGTCACTCGCCTTCTGGAGTGTGCCTCCGCTGGTTGTCGCCGCGCTGTGGGCGTTGCGTATCCTGCACAATCGCAAAGTCGTTATCGCTTCCGCCGGCGGCACCATCGAAACCAGCGATACTGGCGATATCGATGATATTGGCGATCGCAGCACGACGGCCAACGCACAAAACCCGCATTCTGCACAGCGACCGGCATGTTCCACGCAATCGTCGCATGGCGTGTTCGCCCGCGTGCTGCGCCGTCCGATGACGTGGTACGTGACGGCCTTCATGGGACTGCAATCATCCGCCTTCTACACCATGTCCAACTGGATGCCGTCCATCTCGGCGTCCATCGGCTACGATGCCTCCACCGCCGGCGTGCATCTGTTCATCTTCCAAGGCATCGGCATCCTTTCCGGCTTGGTCATTCCTAAGCTCATGAACGTGCGCGGCAACCAGGTCTGCGCGGCGCTTACCGCCAGCGCTCCCATGCTGATCGCCGGCCTTGGCATGCTGCTGCTGCCGCATCTCATGCCGGTATGGGCGTTCGTCGGCGGCTGCGCGCAAGGCGCGTCCCTGGTGGTGGCGCTCGCATTGATCGCGTTGCGCGGCCGTGACAGCGCCGAAACCGTGGTGCTGTCGGGCGTCGCGCAGTCGTTCGGCTATCTGATCGCGTCGCTCGGCCCGCTTATGTTCGGCGTGCTGGTCCAGGCCACTGGCGGCCACCATGTGCCGCTGATGGTGTTCACGTTCGTCGCTTTCCTGCAGTGCGTCGTCGCGGTCATCGTCGGCAGGCCTTCCAAAATGTGACTTTTCGCGTCTCATGAAATCGAAAGCGTCCGCAGAGGGAAGTACCGTTAGCCGTATGACAAGCCCTAAGACTGACGGTACTATGCATCTGCTCGATCCTGCTCCCTTCGGACGTATCCTTCCGGCCATGGTCACCCCCATGAAGGCTGACGGAGCCGTAGATTTCGAAGCCGCGCAACAGCTGGCGAGGCAGCTCGTGGCGGATGGTGCCGACGGTCTTGTGGTCAACGGCACCACCGGCGAATCTCCGACCACCCACATGGAGGAGAAGGTCGAACTGGTTCAGGCCGTCAAGGAAGTCGTGGACGTGCCGGTCATTTCCGGCGCCGGTTCCAACGACACCGCGCACACCGTGCGCATGGTGGAGCAGACCCAGGAGGCGGGCGCCGACGCGGTGCTCGTGGTCGCCCCGTATTACTCCCGTCCGTCGCAGGAAGGCGTGTTCCGCCACTACAAGGCGGTCAACGATTCCGCGGACAAGCCGATCATCATCTACGATGTGCCGGGCCGTACCGGACTGCACATCCAGCTGGAAACCTACCGTCGTATGGCCGAACTCGACCACGTCAAGGCCGTCAAGGACGCCACCGGCGACATCGCAGGCGCGGTGCGCAAGCGCATGGAGACCGGTCTGACCTGGTATTCGGGCGATGACGGCCTGTTCCTGCCGTTCCTGTCCGTCGGCGCCGTCGGCATCATCTCTGTGATCGCGCACGCGGCCGCCGGTCCGATGCGTGACCTCGCCAACGCGTTCGATCGTGGCGATATCCACGAAGCGCAGCGCATCTCCGTGCAGCTGGCGCCGCTCGTCGAAGCGATGAACGGCAATGGCTTCCAGGCCGTGATGGCCAAGGCCTCGCTGAAGGTGCGTGGAATCCTCGACTCCACCGTAATGCGCCTGCCGAACGTCGGTCCGGGCGAAGCGGAACTCGTGCGCGCGGAAAAGGGCATGCGCGCCGCGGGACTGCTGTGAACCGAATCGCATGATGCGACTGGCCTGTCGCGCATGAACGCCGGCAGGCACCCAAATTCCTCGTTTCCGCATAGGCGGAGACAATTAGTAATAGAAATCCAACTAGGAAATGGCTACAGAAGAAACCACAAAGACAACAACACACAAGCGCGGCAGCAAGGCTGCCAAGCGCACTGAAACCGCAGTCAAGGCATCCAAGACCACTAAGGCCGCGAAGTCCGAGAAGACCGCCATCAAGAAGGCCAAGTCCTCCACCCGCAGCCGTGGCAACGGTGGCTCGCGCAACGGCGGCTCCCGTGGATCCCGTGGCGGCAACGGTTCGAACCGTCGTCCGTCGCATTCCGCGCCGCAATCCACCGCGCCGCAGCAGGACGAGGTGCTGATCGCCCCGCCGAAGTACCGCAAGGGCTCCATGCGCATCGTGCCGCTCGGCGGTCTGGGTGAGATCGGCCGCAACATGAACGTGGTCGAATACAACGGGCATATCCTGCTCATCGACTGCGGCGTGCTCTTCCCGGAAGAGGAGCAGCCGGGCGTGGACCTCATCCTGCCTGACTTCCACTACATCAAGGACCGTCTCGACAAGGTCGAGGCGCTTGTGCTCACCCACGGCCATGAGGATCATATCGGTGGCGTGCCGTACCTGCTCAAGCTCCGTCCGGACATTCCGCTGATCGGTTCCAAGCTCACCCTCGCCTTCGTTGAGGCCAAGTGCAAGGAACACCGCATCAACCCGACGCTCGTCGAGGTCAAGGGACGCGACAAGCTCAAGGTCGGCCCGTTCAACCTGGAATTCGTGAACGTCACGCACTCCATTCCGGACGCGCTCGCCGTGTTCGTGCAGACCCCCGCCGGCTCGCTTATCGACACCGGCGACATCAAGCTCGACCAGCTGCCGCTCGACCACCGCATCACCGATCTGGTGGAATTCGGCAAGCTTGGCGAAAAGGGTGTGGATCTGCTGATGATGGACTCCACCAACGCCGAGGTCCCGGGCTTCGTCAAGCCGGAGACCTCCATCGGTCCGGCGCTCGACCAGGCGTTCGCACAGGCCACTCGCAAGATCATCGTGGCCAGCTTCTCCAGCCACGTGCACCGCGTGCAGCAGGTCGTGGACGCCGCCCACAAGTACGGCCGCAAGGTCGTGTTCGTCGGACGTTCCATGGTCCGCAACATGTCCATCGCAGCAGATCTGGGCTACCTGCGTCTGCCCGAGGACACCGTCATCGACCTGAAGCAGGCCCATGACGTGCAGGACGACAAGCTCGTCTACATGTGCACCGGCTCCCAGGGCGAGCCGATGGCCGCGCTCGGCCGCATCGCCGACGGCAACCACCGCGACATCACCATCAACGAGTTCGACACGGTGATTCTCGCCAGCTCCCTGATCCCAGGTAACGAGCATGGCGTCTACAAGGTCATCAACAAGCTCGTGCAGCTCGGAGCCCGCGTGGTCAACCGAGACAACGCCGCCGTGCACGTCTCCGGCCACTGCAACGAAGGCGAGCTGCTGTACATGTACAACATCGTCAAGCCGAAGTGCGCCATGCCTATCCACGGCGAAAACCGCCACTTGGTGGCCAACGGCATGATCGCCGTCAAGACCGGCGTCGATCCGCAGAACGTCGTGCTGGCCGAAGACGGCGACGTCGTCGACCTGTACCACGGCCAGGCCGCGGTCGTCGGCTCCGTGCCGTGCGGCTACGTCTACGTCGATGGCGATTCCGTCGGCGAACTGACCGACGAAGAACTCGAGAAGCGCCGCATCCTCGGCACCGAAGGCTTCGTGTCCAGCTTCGTGGTCGTCGACACCGAAACCGCGGATGTCATCACCGGCCCGAAGATCTACCTCAACGCGGTCGCGGAAGACGAAAGCGAGTTCGACAAGGTCCGTCACCAGATTGTCGAGCAGCTGCAGGACGCGATGATGCAGGGCACGCGCGACACCTACAAGCTGCAGCAGATCATGCGACGCACGCTCGGCGGCTGGGTGGCACGACAGCTGCACCGCAAGCCGATGATCGTCCCCGTCGTCGCCGACATCGCGCAGGACGTGGACGACGCGATGGGACTGAACGCCGCGAAATAAGCCGTAAATTTACCATAAATTGAATCAAGGCGACGTGATCGGCACAACTGATCGCGCCGCCTTCTGTTACCAGAAAGAAGGAGTGACATGCCAGGAGCAAACCTCACCCGAATCGAAGCGGAAGAACGCAAAAGCATCATCGCCGCGCCAATCCATTACACGGTCAAGCTTGACCTGACCCGCGGAGCCAAGGATTTCGGCTCCGAAACCACCATCACCTTCGACGCGAAGCCGGGGGAGTCAAGCTTCCTTGACCTCATCGCCAACGAAGTCAGCGAAATCACCCTCAACGGCGAAACCCTCGACCCGGCTGAAGCGTACGTCGACAGCCGCATCGAACTGAAGAACCTCAAGGAGCACAACGAGGTCACCGTCAAGGCGATGTGCCAGTACTCCAACACCGGCGAAGGCCTGCACCGCAGCGTCGACCCGTCCGACGGCAACGTCTACCTGTACACCCAGTTCGAGGTGCCGGACGCCCGTCGCGTCTACGCCGTGTTCGACCAGCCCGATCTGAAGGCCGTGTTCGACTTCTCCGTGCTCGCCGCCAAATCCTGGATCGTCACGTCCAACATGCCCACCTCCTCCGTGACCGACAACGAAACCGTCACCGAGGAAGGCACGCTCGGCGATCACGCCGCCGAAACCACCAAACTGTGGGTGTTCGAGCCGACCCCAACCATGAGCTCCTACCTCACCGCCATCTGCGCCGGACTGTACGCCGAATGGCACACCGAATACGCCAATGAGGACGGCCGCACCGTGCCGATGGCTATGTACTGCCGCCAGGCGCTCGCCAAAGCCTTCGAAAAGGACGTCGACTACCTGTTCGACATCACCAAGAAGGGCTTCGCCTTCTACGCCAAGACCTGGGGCGTGCCGTACCCGTACGCCAAGTTCGACCAGATCTACGTGCCGGAATACAACGCCGGCGCCATGGAGAACATCGGCATGGTCACCATCCGCGACCAGTACGTGTTCGAATCCAAGGTCACCGACGCCTATGCGGAACGCCGTGTGGTCACCGTGCTGCACGAGCTCGCCCACATGTGGTTCGGCGACTACGTGACCATGAAGTGGTGGAACGACCTGTGGCTCAACGAATCCTTCGCCGAGTTCACGTCCACCCTCGCCACCGCCGAAGCCACCGAATGGAAGGACGCCTGGGCAACCTTCAGCTCCGGCGAAAAGAGCTGGGCGTTGAATCAGGACCAGCTGAGCACCACCCACCCGATCGTCGCCCCGATCAACGACCTCAACGACACCTACGTCAACTTCGACGGCATCACCTACGCCAAGGGCGCCTCCGTGCTGAAGCAGCTCGTGTACTACGTGGGCCGTGAGAAGTTCTTCAAGGGCATCAACAACTACCTCAACAAGCACGCCTACTCCAACGCCACCCTCGCCGACCTGCTCGCCGAACTGGAACTCACTTCCGGCCGCGACCTGAAGGCGTGGAGCGCCCAGTGGCTTGAGGAATCCGGCATCAACACCATCGCCACCGAAGTCGAAGAGAACGAGGACGGCACCATCAAGCGTCTCGCCCTGCGCCAGACCGCTCCGGCCGAGCATCCCGTGCTGCGCGCCCACCGTCTCGCCGTCGGCTTCTACAACGAGGATCCGGAAACCGGCAAGATCGTGCGCACCGACCGTTTCGAACTGGACGTCGACGGCGAACTGACGGTCGTCGACGCGGCCGCGGGCAAGGCACGTCCGTCGCTGATTCTGGTGAACGACGACGACCTGACCTACACGAAGCTGCGTTTCGACGACAAGAGCCTCGCATTCGCGACAAGCAACCTGTACCGCTTCGACGACGCGCTCGCCCGTTCCGTGATCTGGCTCGCCCTGTGGGACATGACCCGCGACGGCGAACTGCCGGCACGCCAGTTCATCGACACCTCGCTGGCCGCGCTCGCCACCGAACACGAGTCCACCACCTTCCGTTACGCGCTGGCACAGGTCAGCACCACCGCATGGCATTACACCGCTCCGGCAGAGCGTGCCGAGATCGTGAAGCATGTGGCCGCCGAACTGTTCAAGCTGGCGGGTCAGGCCAAGGCCGGCTCCGACGAACAGTTCCAGCTCGTCACCGCCTACCTGGGCTACGGCGAGCCGGGCGACGAGGCGTTCGTCGCCAACGCGAAGGGCCTGCTCGACGGTTCCGTGGCATTCGACGGTCTGGAAATCGACAACAACTTCCGCTGGACCATCATCAACGCGCTGAGCACCGTCAACGCGATCGACCAGGCGGGAATCGACGCCGAACTGGCCAAGCGCGAAACCACCGAGAACCGTGAGTTCGCCTATGGCGCACGCGCCGTGGCCGGTACCGCCGAAGCGAAGGCATGGGCTTGGAACGAGGCCCTGCACAACGACGAGCTGACCAACATGCAGCTTGAGGCTGTGGCCGGTGGCTTCGCAGCCACCCCGCGCGCCGACTTGGCCGAACCGTACGCCGAGAAGTATTTCGAGGTCGCCGACTGGATTTGGGAGCACAAGACCTTCCACATGGCGGAAGCGCTGCTCGAAGGCCTGTATCCGGGCTATGCCGATCCGGCGAAGCTCGTGGAGCTGGGCGACGCCTGGCTCGCCTCCCATAAGGACGCGGACAACGCCTTGCAGCGCATTGTGCGTGGCAACGTCGAGGCTTCTCACCGCACGCTGAAAGTGCGCGACTTCAACGCCGCGCTCTGATAGCAGGGGCGACAGGAACGTTCCCGCTTAAGAGCCGTCATGTCGTCGCACGACTTTG